>Ga0209709_10004640_pt1 | contig 11003 bp, 15 predicted proteins | sample ArcticOcean_MG_C_2_FD_187435 | JGI IMG/M metagenome (GOLD analysis project Ga0209709, IMG submission 187435) | Marine microbial communities from western Arctic Ocean - ArcticOcean_MG_CB4_136 (SPAdes) (version 2) | ecosystem: Environmental > Aquatic > Marine > Oceanic | place: Arctic Ocean...
TTACCTAAATATTTTTCTTCCTTTCCAGCAAAGAAAGATGAAATTATTCAAACAATAATGGCCAATCAATCAAATCTTAAAAAAATTACAAATATCATCCATCCAGAAATAAAAAAAAAAATGAATATTTTTTTAAAAGTTAATAAAAGAAAAAGAGTAGTAATTTTGGATATTCCTCTTTTATTGGAAAATAAGATAAATATAAAAGGAGATATTCTAATTTTTATTCAATCAAAAAAATCAGAAATTTTAAAAAGACTTAAAAAAAGAAATAATTTTAATTTAATTTTATTTAACAAGTTTAAAAAAATTCAATTACCTCTTGACTATAAAAAGAAAAAATCTCAATTTATTATTAAGAATAATTTTACTAATAAAGCTGTTAAGAAAGATGTAAAAAGAATTTTAAAAGAAATTTGTAAATGAAAGAAGTTGTATTAGATACGGAAACAACTGGTTTATCAGTTAGGGAGGGTCATAGAATTGTTGAAATTGGTTGTGTTGAACTTGAGAATCTTGTGCCAACTAAAAATCAATTTCATTGTTATTTAAACCCAGAGAGAAAAGTATCTGAGAGAGCACTAGAAGTTCATGGATACACTGATGAATTTTTATCTACTCAAAAAAAATTTTCTGATGTTGTGAATGATTTTCTAAGTTTTATAGAAAATAAGACGTTAGTAATTCACAATGCAGAGTTTGATTTATCCCACCTTAATAACGAATTAGCATTATTGGGTAAGAAAAAAATTAATAGTGAAAATGTTGTTGACACTCTTGCACTGGCTCGAGATAAATTTCCTGGTTCTCCGACAAGCTTGGATGCATTATGTAGAAGATATAGAATAGATAATTCTAAGAGAACCCAGCATACGGCTCTAATTGATTGTGATTTATTATCAAAAGTTTATATTAATCTTTTAGATCAAAAAGAACCAACATTGAACTTTCAAAGTCAAGATAATGAAAAGTTAACAAACAATCTAAATGAAAGTAATTTATATTATAAAAAAGTTATTAAACCAAATGACGACGAGGCCAAACTTCATAAAGAATACTTAAAAAAAAGTTTAAAAAAGAATTTTTTTAATTAAATTTTTCTTCGTATAGCTTGTGAAAATCAATTTTTTTTTCTAGTTTTATTCCAGGAAAACCAGAATCATTTAACAAATTTATAAATATCTTTTCTAAATTCGGATAAATTTTATTCTGTACATCACATAATATAATTTTTTCTAGTTCTTTTTTATCTTTTACTTCTTCGTTTACTTTAACAATTGATGCATAAGTTATCTCAAAATTAGATTTTTTTTCATTTGGTTCTTTGTCCTCAAACTTTAGGGTTGTATTAACCTCAATAAGTTTATCCTTTAATGCTTTTGAATTAATATCAATGTTCAATTGGTATTTTGAAATATTTTCTTTCACAAACATATAGCTTTGGATGTTGGGTGTTTCACTAGACATGTCTTTAACAAATTCTGCTAATATTTTAAAATTTTTTGTCATTTTCATCATCTATATCTTCATATTCACCATTAATAAAATCTTGGTTTGTTTTATTTGGTTTTTGTTTAGTTGATACTTTCTTCAAAACTAATTTTCTTGTAGGTGGAAAAATAATTAATAAACCCAATAAATCGGTTGCAAACCCAGGTAAAATTAACAGCAAGGCAGCAAAAGCTAAAGCGGCACCAGAAATAATTTCATAAACGGGTAACTCATTTTTTACAATTTGAGACATGCCAGCTCTCAAAGTATTAAAACCTTCATATCTTGCGTAAACTATGCCCAAAAATGCAGTGATAAAAATTAGAGATATGGTGTTAAAGGCTCCTATTTGAGATCCAATTTTAATGAATAAGTAAATCTCAATTATTGGTATACCTATTATTAGTAATAATAATGTGTTCATTTGTCTTTAGTCTAAATTGCCAGTTGTAATTAATCAACATACTAAATATTAATAGCATATGAATTATAGTTTTGAATACATAGATATTATACTTTTGGCAATGATTGCCGGGTTTATTTTCCTTCGTTTAAGAGGAATACTTGGAAAAAAAACTGGCTTTGAAGGAAAAATACCAACACAATTAGAAAAAGAGTTTCAAAAATTTAACATAAAGCAAAAACCAGAAAATAAAAATTTTGATGAGCAAGCACAAAAAGATTTTTTAATAGGTGCAGAAATTGCCTATGAAACAATTATTACAGATTTTAGTGATAGTGATAATAAATTGATAGCCAGCAAGCCTTTATTAAGTAAAAAAATTCATGATCAATTTAAAGAATCTCTTTTGGATAGGGAATCAAAGGGACATTTTGCTGAGATAACCTTTATTGGAATTAAATCTGCAATAATTAAAACACATAAAAAAGTAGAAAATAGTTTGGAGGTCACAGTAGATTTTGTTAGTGAGATTATAACCTGCATAAAAGACAAAGATAAAAAAATAGTTGTTGGGGATGATGAAAAAATTAAAACAGTTTATGATACTTGGGTTTTTTCAAAAGATTTAAAATCATCAAATCTTAATTGGCTATTAATTAATACCATCACATAATTGATTAAAAAAATTTCAGATAAAGATAAAATTGATTGGGAAAACTTCATATCCAACAAAGAGAAAATTCCTAATAAAGATTTTTGTAGTAAAAAAAATATAAGACAGGAAAAAATTAAAAAAATTGATCTTCATGGTTATACTCTTGAAGAGGCAAACAAATCTGTAAGACAGTTCATTCACAAATGTTTTGATGAAAGTGTTACCCAAATTATTGTAATTACAGGCAAGGGTTTAAGGTCTAAAAATGTTGCTAATCCTTATCTATCAAAAGATTTAAGTATTTTGAAATATTCAGTTCCTGAATTTATTGATTCTAATAAAAACTTGATGAAAATGATAATAGAAATTACAGATGCTAAGATTGAAGATGGAGGAAGTGGTGCTTTTTATATTTATCTTAAAAATAAATTTAAACTAAAATAATTTTAAAGAATAAATTTTGATAAATCTGTATCCTTAACAAGCTCATCTAGATTTTGTTTTACATACTCTGAATTAATTATAATTTTTTCACCGGCTCTGTCAGTTGCTGTAAAACTAATATCATCTAAAATTCTTTCAATTATGGTATGCAATCTTCTTGCACCAATATTCTCTACAGTAGCATTAACTTCTGACGCCATATTTGCAATAGCATCTATTCCATCTTCAGAAAATTGTAAATCTACATTTTCAGTTTTTAAAAGAGCAACATACTGTTTAATTAAACTATAGTCAGGTTCTTTTAGAATTTTTTTAAAATCTTCACTTGTTAAAGCTTCAAGCTCAACTCTTATAGGAAGTCTTCCCTGAAGTTCTGGTAATAAGTCTGATGGTTTTGCAAGCTGGAATGCGCCTGAAGCAATAAACAAGATATGGTCTGTTTTAATAGTACCATATTTTGTGCTTACAGTTGTTCCCTCAATTAAAGGAAGTAAATCTCTCTGGACTCCTTCCCTAGAAACATCGCCTCCAACCCTATCAGTTCTACCTGAAATTTTGTCTATTTCGTCCAAAAAAACAATGCCATTATTCTCGGTGGAATTTTTTGCAGACTTTATGATTTTATCTTCTTCAATTAATTTATCAGATTCATCATTAATTAAAATTTCATGAGATTCTTTGACAGTCATTTTTTTCTTTTTTGACTTATTTCCAATAGATTTACCAATCATTTCTCCAATATTGATCATACCAATATTTGCACCAGGCATACCAGGAATTTCAAATGAAGCTGGTGAACCACTATCATTTACAGCAATTTCAATTTCATTATTATCCAAGTCACCATCTCTTAATCTTTTTCTAAAACTTTCTTTAGTAGCAAGACTTGCTTTATTTCCAACTAAAGCATCTAAAACCTTTTCCTCGGCAAGCTTTTGTGCTTTTCCATAAACTTCTTTTCTTTTTTTTACTTTTTCCATTGCAATAGCAATTTCAAGTAAGTCTCTTACAATCTGCTCAACGTCTCTTCCAACATAACCAACTTCTGTAAACCTTGTTGCTTCAACTTTTACAAAGGGCGCCTCTGCTAACTTAGATAATCTTCTTGAAATTTCTGTTTTACCAACACCAGTTGGTCCAATCATTAAAATATTTTTAGGTAAAATTTCATTTTTCATTTCACCTTTTAAAGCTTGTCTTCTCCATCTATTTCTTAAAGCTATAGCAACTGCTTTTTTAGCTTTATTTTGTCCAACAACATATCGATCTAGTTCTGAAACAATTTCTCTAGGGGACAAAGAACTAACCAATGAACTGTTTGATTTATTATTTTTTTCCTTAGGTACTAGAGGTGTAACGTTTGATTTTTCCATTAAATTTTTTCAATTTTAATATTATTGTTTGTGAAAACACAAATTTCAGAAGCAATTTTAATTGCTTTCCTCGCAACATCTTCCGCACTTAAATCTGTATCCAACAATACTTTAGCAGCAGCTAATGCATAATTTCCACCTGAGCCAATACCAATCGCATTTCCTTCTGGTTCTAAAACATCTCCTGTACCAGAAATAATGTAACTATTTTCTTTATCACCGATAGCCATTAAAGCTTCTAATCTTCTTAAATATTTATCTGTTCTCCAGTCTTTAGCTAATTCAACCGCAGCTCTTGGAAGATTGCCAGCATGTTTTTCAAGTTTTGCTTCTAGTCTTTCAAATAAGGTTAAGGCATCAGCAGTTGATCCAGCAAAACCTGCTACCACATTTCTTTTTTCAATTTTTCTAACTTTAGCAGCAGTACTTTTTATAACTGTATTACCCATACTAACTTGGCCATCTCCAGCTACTACTACTTCATTATTTTTTCTGATAAGCACTATTGTAGTCATGGATTATAGATGGATATTAATTTTTATACTTCAAGTAGCAGATTACTAATATTGATATAGTTCGCTAATCTCTATATACCTACTAAATATTATGGCTAGAAAAGGAAAAGTATCAAGAAAAACTAAAGAAACCAGCATTAGTGTTGAAGTTAATATTGATGGCAAGGGTAAATATAAAATTGATACAGGAATTGGTTTTTTAGATCACATGCTTGAGCAACTATCAAAACATTCACTGATAGATATAAATTTAAAAGCAAAGGGAGATACTCATATAGATCTTCACCATACAACAGAAGACACAGGTATAGCTGTTGGTGAGGCTTTAAAAAAAGCGCTAAAAAATTATCAAGGAATTAGAAGATATGCACATGCAATGATTCCGATGGACGAAACTTTAACAAGAGTTGCAATCGATGTTTCAAATAGACCATACTTAATATGGAAAGTTAAGCTGAAAGTAGAAAGACTTGGAGAAATGGACACAGAACTTTTTAAGGAATGGTTTCAAGCATTTTCTCAATCAGCAGGAATAACATTGCATATGGAAAATATTTATGGAGACAATAGTCATCATATAATCGAGTCTTGCTTTAAAGCTCTAGCAAGATCATTAAGAACAGCTTTAGAGATAGACCCTAGAAACAAGAAGAGTATTCCATCAACTAAAGGCTCTTTATAAATTTGATGAATGTCACGATTGTTGACTATAAATCAGGAAACATCAGTTCTGTAATAAATTCTTTTAAGGAAGCTTCTAAAAACAAAGTTAATATCGAAGTAACTTCAGATTTAAATAAAATCAAATCAAGCGACAAGGTGGTATTACCAGGGCAGGGATCGTTCAAGCGGTGCATTGATGCTTTGAAAGGAATAAATGGATTGGTTGACACCCTAAACGAATTTGTAATCAACAACAAAAAACCTCTTCTTGGAATTTGTGTTGGTTTACAGATGTTTGCAGATATTGGTTATGAAGAAACGGAAACAAAAGGCTTAGGATGGATATCTGGAAAAGTATCAAAAATTGATAATCAAAATGAAAAATATAAACTTCCTCATATTGGCTGGAACCAAATAAATATCATTAAAGATAGTAAAATTTTTAAAGATATAGAAAATAAGTCCCATATGTATTTTGTTCATAGCTATGAATTAATTCCAGAAGATAAAAATGTAATTACTGCAACAACAGATTATTCATCAAATATTGTTTGCTCTGTTGAAAAAGAAAATATATTTGGAACTCAATTTCATCCTGAAAAAAGTGATAAATTAGGACTTAAAATAATTGAGAATTTTATAAACTTATAAATGAAAATATTTCCTGCAATTGATATTAAAGATCAAAAATGTGTGAGGTTAGTTAAAGGAGACTTTAATAATAAAACTGAATATGAAATGTCACCAGTTGATCAAGCTGGAAAATATAAAGATCATGGCTTTAAAAATTTGCACATTGTTGATTTAGATGGAGCTTTAATTGGTGAAACAGTTAATTTAGATATTATTCAAGAAATAGTGAGTAAATTTGATCTTAAAATTGAAATTGGTGGAGGCGTAAGAAACTTTGAAAGTATTAAAAAATATACTGATGTTGGTGTTGAAAAAGTAATTTTAGGAAGCGCTGCAATAAAAGATAAAAACTTTTTAAAAGAAGCATGTGAAAAGTTTCCTAACAAAATTGCTTTAGGTCTTGATGCAAAAGATGGATATTTGTCTGTATCTGGCTGGAAAGAAAATTCTAATCAATTAACCTTAGATTACCTAAAAGAAGTTAATGACTTTGGTGCAAGTAGATTGATATATACAGACATTAATCGCGATGGAATGAAACAAAGTCCAAATTTTTCAGAAACTGAAAAGGTTGCAGAAATCTCTAATTGCCCTGTAATTATATCTGGAGGAGTTTCTTCAATTGATGATGTTAAGAAAGCCAAAGGATTGAAAAATATTGAAGGTATAATAGTTGGCAAAGCTATCTATGACGGTGATATTAAATTAGAAGAACTTGTGAAAGAAATAGATGCTTAAAAATAGAATTATACCTTGTCTTGATGTTAAAAATGGTCGAGTCGTTAAAGGTATAAACTTTGTAGACTTAAAAGATGCAGGAGACCCAGTAGAGCAGGCTAAAATTTATAGTGATGGTGGAGCTGATGAAATTTGTTTTTTAGATATTACTGCTTCTAATGAAAACAGAGATACAATTTATGATGTTGTAGAGAGAACATCTAAAAAATGCTTTGTGCCTTTAACTGTTGGTGGTGGGGTTAGAAGTATTGAAGATATTTCAAAATTACTTAATTGTGGAGCTGATAAAGTTTCTATTAATACGGCTGCAGTTCAAAATTCCAAAGTGATAATTGAAAGTTCAAAAAAATTTGGATCACAGTGCATTGTTGTTGCAATCGATGCAAAACTAAATGGAGATCAATGGGAAGTATATACTCATGGTGGAAGAAATAACACCAATATTGATGTTATAGAATTTGCCAAGAAGATGGAAGATAGTGGAGCAGGAGAGTTGTTAGTTACCTCTATGGATAGAGACGGAACACAAGTTGGTTATGATATTAATTTAATGTCAAAGATAGCATCTAAAGTAAATATTCCTCTAATAGCATCTGGAGGTGTTGGTAATTTAGATCATTTAGTTGATGGTATTAAATTAGGCAAAGCTAGTGCGGTCTTAGCTGCCTCTATATTTCATTATGGAAAACATTCAGTGCAAGAAGCCAAAGAATATTTGGACTCAAAAGGAATTCCTGTTAGAATTTGATTTGAAATCATGGTCAATACTAAATTAAAATTACTATATATCTTATTGAAAGATAAATAATCATGAATATTTTTGATGATTTAATTAAATTAGCTAGAGAAAGAAAAGTTAAACCTGTAGAGGGTTCTTATACTAATAAATTACTCAGTGATAAATCCCTGTGTAAAGCAAAAGTTTTAGAAGAAATAAACGAATTAATAGAAGCTGTAGAACAAGATACAAATAAAATCCATGAAGCTGCAGATGTTTTTTATCATTTGATAATGTACCTTGAGTCGAACAATATTAGGATTGAAGATGTAATGACTGAGTTAGACAAAAGGAAGAAATGAGTTACGACAATAATAATATTTTCGCAAAAATTTTAAGAGGTGAAATTTCTTGTAAAAAAATTTACGAGGATGACTTTGTTTTATCATTTCACGATATAAATCCTCAAAAAAAAATTCATGCATTAGTAATTCCGAAAGGAAAATATGTTGATCTTGATGACTTTAGTCTAAATGCATCACAAGAAGAAATGGTTGGTTTATTTAAAGGTATTAGTACAGTTGCAAAAATGCTTGAGATTTCTACAGATAAAGGAAAAGGATATAGAGCTTTAGCAAATATTAGTGATCATGGTGGTCAAGAGGTTCTCCATTTACATTTTCATTTATTTGGAGGTGAAAAAATAGGAAAAATGGTTGAGTGATTAAAAAAGTTTATAGAAAGTATTTAGAAATAAAGTTCCTTGAAGATTTTAATGACATTAAAAAGATACACAAAAATTATTCTGTAGAATTGATTGATCCAAAAGATTTTCAATTAAATAAATTTTTTTATAAAAATATTGGTAAAAAATATAAATGGATTGATAGATTGATATGGACAGATCAAAACTGGATTGAATATATTTCCAATAAAAAAGTTTTTACCTATATACTTAAAGACAATCAAGAAATGGCTGGATATTGTGAAATCATATTTAATAAAGAAATAAAAGAAACTGAAATTGCTTATTTTGGGATTTTAGAAGAATACTTTGGTAAAAAACTAGGTAGTTATTTATTAAGCGAGATAATCAAAAAATCATTCTTTCTTGGCTCTTTAAGAGTATGGGCCCATACCTGTTCTTTGGATCATGAAAATGCATTAAAAAATTATTTAGCAAGAGGAATGAAAGTTTTTAAGTCAGAAACATTAATCATATAATAAATTAATCTATTTTTGGTAAAATAAATGTATCATCATTTACTATTTGATTTCTTTTAACTGAAGAAATAAATGTGATTGTTAAATTTTGATAAATATCTTCTGTTTGCCAACCAATTAAATTAAAAGTTCTTTTATCAAAAAAAATATTAATTTCATTTTTGTTCGCAAATATTGTAAAATTTATGAACTTATTATCAATAATTCTAAATTCTAAATTTTTTATTTTTTTAATAAGATATTTTTTATCCAATAAAAATTCAAGCGGTGTTTTTTTTAGAGGGTAGATATAAGAAATTCCACTATTTCTATTTTTAATTACTAAAGATACTCCGTTAGAAACAATAATTTTTTTATTAAGATTATTATATTCGCAATAAATTTTTTTTGGATATTTTAGAATGCATCTTCCATTTTCATTTTTTTTATCAATTGTTTGATTAAAATTAAAATCTAAACTATTAGTTTTTTTCAACTTTAATATTATTTCACTTTTTATTGATGCTTGAGCGGAATTAAAAATATTTAGTATAAAAAAAAAAATTAAAATCCTAACCATTAAAAAACTTCTCTTTTACCAACATGGTTTGCCTTACTAACTATTCCGTTCGCTTCCATCATATCAATAATTCTTGCAGCTCTATTGTATCCAATTTGAAGTTTTCTCTGTAGGAATGAAGTTGAAGCTTTCCCCTCTGATCTGATAATATCTAGCGCTGCCTGATACAATTCATCCTTATCATTTTTATCTGAAAAATTTGTTCCAATCTCTTTTTCATCTGCAAAATTTAAAATTTCATCTATATAATCTGGTTCTGCTTGGTTTCTTAAATAATTATTAACTTTTTCAATTTCCTTTTCAGAGACAAAAGGAGCGTGAATTCTAATTATTCGATTAGCCGAAGACATATAAAGCATGTCACCTTTACCCAATAACTGTTCTGCACCTTGTTCTCCAAGAATAGTTCTACTATCTATTTTTGAGGTAACCTGAAAAGATATTCTTGTTGGAAAGTTTGCTTTAATAGTTCCTGTAATCACGTCAACACTTGGTCTTTGAGTGGCCATAATTATGTGAATTCCAGCCGCTCTTGCCATTTGAGATAATTTTTGAATATAATTTTCTATTTCTTTTCCAGCAACAAGCATTAAGTCTGACATTTCATCAACCACAACAACAATAAAAGGCATAGCTAATGAATGTTTTGTATTATATCCATCAATATTTTTAACACCTTCTTTTGTCATTAGTTTATATCTATTTTCCATTTCTTTAACCACCCACCCCAAGACGGAAGCTGCTTTTTTTGCTTCAGTAATTACAGGACATAGTAAATGAGGAATACCTTCGTAAGTGGATAATTCTAACATCTTAGGATCAATCAAAATAAATTTACATTTATCTGGCGTATGTCGGTAAAGGAGAGAGAGTATAATAGTATTAATGCATACTGATTTACCAGACCCTGTAGTTCCTGCTATTAACAAATGTGGCATTGAAGCCAAGTCACCAACCACTGGAATACCGGATATATTTTTACCTAATGCTATAGGCAATCTAATATCTTTTTTTGTAAAGTTACTATTTGCAAGAATTTCACTTAGATAAACATTTTCTCTTTTAGAATTCGGTAGTTCAATGCCAATAGTGCTTCTACCTGGTATTGTTGCAATTCTTGCAGATTCTGAACTAGTGTTTCTAGCAATATCATCAGACAAATTAATTATTTTTGAAACTTTAACCCCTGCCGCTGGTTCAAACTCATTTAATGTAACTACTGGACCATGACTCACTTTTTTAATATTACCATTAACACCAAAGTCTAAAAGAATTTTTTCTAAAAAATTACTGTCAATATAATCTTCATCACGAATTTTTTCTCTTTCTTTTTTAGAAGGCACACTTAGTAATTCAATCAAAGGTAATTTAAATTTTAATTTGTGATTATTTGTTTTAGGTTGAATTTTTATAAAAGGTAAATCTTCTTGTATAAGATCTTTAATTTGATCTTGTGGAATAAATTCATTAATAATTTCATTTTGATTTGTGTAATTTTTTTGATTTTTAGAAAATAAAAACTTTAGTACTTTTTTTACAAATTTATAAAAATAATCAATTTTAAATTGTATGCTAATTAAAAAAATT
>Ga0209709_10004643_pt1 | contig 10995 bp, 9 predicted proteins | sample ArcticOcean_MG_C_2_FD_187435 | JGI IMG/M metagenome (GOLD analysis project Ga0209709, IMG submission 187435) | Marine microbial communities from western Arctic Ocean - ArcticOcean_MG_CB4_136 (SPAdes) (version 2) | ecosystem: Environmental > Aquatic > Marine > Oceanic | place: Arctic Ocean...
AGAAGGCATTTGCAAAACTTCAATTGGAAATGGTAAGTCTTGCTAAAGAAACTCGATTAATTACAGCTTAGGCAAAAACATCATTTAATAAAATTGTATCTTCTCTTTTGGGACTAGTTGAAACTAAGTCAATTTTAGTACCAATTAGATCACTTATTCTATTTATATAATTAATTGCTTTCTCTGGTAGATCTTCTAATTTTTGACATCCAGCAGTTATTGAGTTCCAGCCCTCTATTTCTTCATAAATAGGCTTGATATTTGCTTGATCAAATTCTGAACTTGGAAAATAATCTATTTTAGAACCATTAAGTTCATAGCCTATACAAACTTTGAGAACTTCAAAAGTATCTAAAACATCTAATTTTGTTAATGCAATTCCATTAATGCCTGCTTGTTGTACAGCCTGCTCAACAAGGACAGCGTCAAACCAACCGCACCTTCTTTTTCGATTTGTTACTGTGCCAAATTCATGCCCTATTTCTCCAAGTTTTTGGCCAACTTCATTATCTTCTTCCGTAGGAAATGGACCTGATCCAACTCGTGTTGTATAGGCTTTGGTAATACCCATTACATGACTAATTCTATTTGGATTTAAACCACTGCCAATAGCAGCGTAACTAGAATGAGTATTTGATGAAGTGACAAATGGATATGAGCCATGATCTATATCTAATAAAAAACCTTGGGCACCTTCAAATAAGATTTTATTCTCAGGTTTATTTATTTCTCTAGATATTTCAATAATCGACTTTGAATATATCTTTATTTCTTGTCCCAATGTGAATATTTCATCCGATACTTGAGTGGCATCATACTCTTCTTCATTATATCCACGCATCAAAGCATTGTGATGATTTAACAAATTATCTACTTTTAGTTTTAGACGATCTTTATCAAATAAATCGCAAACTCTTACTGATCTTCTGGCTACTTTATCTTCATAAGCTGGTCCGATACCTCTCTTGGTTGTACCAATCTTATCTTTTCCAGCATTTATTTCTCTTAACTCATCAAGTTTTTGATGAAGTGGTAAAATTATAGAAGCTTTATCTGAAATAGTTAAATTGCTAGGAGAAATTTTTATATTTCTCTGAGTTAATCCCCTAATCTCAGCTATAAGAGCTCTTAAGTCTAAGACCACACCATTTCCAATAATTGATCTTTTATCTGAACGCAAAATTCCAGAAGGCAGTAAATTTAATTTATATGTTTCCCCATCAATAACAAGTGTGTGTCCTGCATTGTGTCCACCTTGAAATCTAACTACTACGTCAGCTTTACTTGATAACCAATCAACAATTTTCCCCTTGCCCTCATCGCCCCATTGAGAGCCTATAACTACTACACCTGTCATTTAAAACCTTTTATAATTTTGTAAAAAAAGAATCAACTTCTTGGATAACCTTATCAAGAATTGATGAACTTTTACACTCTATCATTACTCTTAATAGTGATTCTGTTCCAGACATTCTAGCAAAAATTCTACCCTCGCTTCCAAGCATACTTTTACAGCTATCGATCATTTTAATTGTCTTATTTTCTTTTAAAATACTTCCATCAGCTATATTAAAATTTAGTAATTTCTGAGGTATTGGTTCAAAAACATTTAGTATATCGCTAGATAACTGATTTTTTTCAATAATAATTCTTAGCACTTGAAGGGCAGTTATCATTCCATCACCAGTTGCCATAAAGTCTCTTAGGATGATATGTCCTGATTGTTCCCCTCCAATATTAGCATTTATATCTAACATCATTTCTTTTACGTATCTATCTCCCACATTTGCTCTATGCAGCTTTATATTATTTTTACTCAGAATGTTTTCTAAACCAAGGTTTGACATTGATGTTGCAACAATAGCATTACTTAATAGTTGATCATATTTTTTCCAATGCAAAGCTAGAAGTGCTAGAATTTGATCACCATCAATTATTTTACCCTTTTCATCGCAAATAATTATTCTATCACCGTCACCATCTAAACAAATTCCAAGGTTAGCTTTTTCCTCCACAACTTTTTTTGCCATATTTTCGGGATGAGTAGAGCCACATTCATGGTTAATATTAAGGCCGTTCGGATTAACACCAATAGTTATAACTTCTGCTCCAAGTTCCCACAGTATAATTGGGGCAGATTTATATGCAGCTCCATTTGCACAATCTAATACTATCTTTAGACCTTCTAAATTAATTTTTTTTGGAAACGTATTTTTTTGAAACTCTATATATCTAGCATTCGCATCCTCTAGCCGCTTAGCTCTACCCATTTTTTCCGGACTTACTAAATACTCTTCAATACTTGAATCCATTAATTTTTCAATCTCTAACTCAGTTTCATCAGATAGCTTATTACCATTTTTATCAAAAATTTTAATTCCATTATCTAAATATGAGTTGTGAGAAGCTGAAATCATAATTCCTAGATCTGCACGCATAGATTTTGCAAGCATAGCAACTCCAGGCGTCGGTATAGGTCCAAGCAAAAGAACGTCTAGTCCCATTGATAATAAGCCTGAAGTTATCGATTGTTCAATAGCATATCCTGATAATCGAGTATCTTTACCAATTACCACTCTGTGTTTATGTTCGCCATTAGTGAATATTTTTCCTAAAGACATTCCTAAACGCATCATTGTTAATCCGTTTAACTTAGGGCTATTAGAGGGAGCACGTATTCCATCTGTACCAAAATATTTTTTTTGCATTTTTATTATAATTATAGTTTATTAAAAATCTTTATTGCCTGAGAAGTTTCAAAAACGTCATGAACTCTAAATACTTGTACTCCTTGAGTCAAAGCATAGATAATTGTAGATAATGAGCCTCCTAATCTTTTTTCTTCTAAAGCATTTTTATGTAACTTTCCAATAAAACTTTTTCTTGAAGAGCCTAATAATATTGGACAGCCTAAAGAATGAAGCAAGGCAATGTTAGAAATTAAATTCAAATTTTGTTTCACAGTTTTACCAAAGCCTATTCCTGGATCTAATATTATAGATTTTTTATCAATTTTTTTACTTTCACATAAGGTAATTTTTTTTTTAAAGAAATCATAAATGTCCAATAGTACATCCTCATAATTTATATTTTTTTGCATCGTCTTAGGGTTTTTAACTGAATGCATTAGCACAAAAGGTATTTTATTTTTTTCAATTACATTTATTGACTTACTACTATAACGCAATCCAGATACATCATTTATTATATCTATATTATTTTTTATTCCTGCTAGCATCACTTCTGGCTTACGCGTATCAATTGAAATAACAATTTTTTTACTTTTATCTTTTAATTTTTTTATTGATGGAATGGTTCTAGAAATCTCAACCTTACTTGTAATTGTAGTTGCACCTGGTCTTGTAGATTCTCCACCTATATCAATAATGTCAGCACCATCATTGATCATTTGTGCCGCATATTTTATACTTTTATCTAGGTCATTAAATTTACCACCATCAGAGAAACTATCTGGAGTAATGTTTAATATACCCATTATCTTTGGTTTATTAAAATCAATAGTAGCAATTTTTTTCTTTGGAGCAGTAATTTCATTAATTTGACTTAGAACTGATTTTAGTTCTTCTTTATTTAATGATTTAATATCTTTTATATTTATAAATTTTTTATCTATCTTATTTTTTTTTCTACTAATTATTTCAATAGTGTCAAAAAATAAATTTGAAGATCCTAATTTTTTATAGTGATTGGATTTATTAATTTTTTTTGAAAAAATTGGACGTACATAATAATTCATTGTAGCCCCAGTATTCTATATAAAGAAATTTTTAAGATGTTTGTGGTTTAGGCTTAAAGTCTTGATTTGTACTTGGTTTAGACTTGCCACTTTTTGGAACAGATGGGCCAGCATTGTTAATTTCATCTTCTGGATCCGCTCTATTTATAGTTCCAGTTTTTAGCAACTCTTTAATTTCTTTTAGTTCCAAAGTTTCATATTCAATTAAGCCTTTTGCCAATGTATGAAGATCATCTATTTTAGTGCTTAAAATTTCTTTTGTTTTTGCATATGATTTATCAACAAGTTTTTTGATCTCTGAATCAATTGCTTTAGCTGTTTCCTCAGAAACATTTTTATGTTTCTGTACAGATCTTCCTAAGAAAACCTCTTCATCATTTTCAGCATATAAGATTGGTCCAAGTGTTTCACTCATTCCAAATTGTGTAACCATTTCTCTAGCAGTTTTAGTGACCTGTTGAATGTCGCTTGATGCACCAGATGTGACCTTATCATGTCCAAAAATTATTTCTTCAGCAACTCTTCCTCCAAGTGCGCTTACCATTCTAGCCTCATATTCTTCTCTAGAGACTGAAATAATATCTTTTTCTGGTAAGTACATTACCATTCCTAGAGCTCTTCCTCTTGGGATGATTGTTGCCTTATGAATTGGCATTGAAGCTGGAAGGTTTAAAGAACATAGAGCATGACCTGCCTCATGATAAGCTGTTAACTTAATTTCATCTTCTGTCATTACAGCCGATCTTCTCTCAGTTCCAAAAGCAACTTTATCTCTAGACTCTTCAAAATCAATCATTGTAACAATTTTTTTATTTTTTCTTGCTGCAAGTAAAGCAGATTCATTAACTAAATTAGCTAGATCTGCTCCAGAAAATCCAGGCGTGCCTCTGGCAACAGTTCTAATATTTACATCTGGGGCGAATGTAATTTTTTTCATGTGTACTTTTAATATAGCTTCTCTACCTACTAAATCAGGGCTTGGTACTACAATCTGTCTATCAAATCTTCCAGGTCTAAGTAATGCTGGATCAAGAACATCTGGTCTGTTTGTGGCAGCAACTATAATAACACCTTCTTGTGCATCAAATCCGTCCATCTCAACTAATATTTGATTTAATGTTTGTTCTCTTTCATCGTTACCTCCACCTAAACCAGCTCCTCGACTTCTTCCAACCGCATCAATTTCATCGATAAATATTATACAAGGAGCATGTTTCCTACCTTGCTCAAACATATCTCTTACACGAGAAGCACCAACACCAACAAACATCTCAACAAAATCAGAACCTGAAATACTAAAGAAAGGAACTTCAGCTTCGCCGGCAACAGCTCTTGCTAATAATGTTTTACCAGTTCCAGGTGATCCTACTAGTAGTGCTCCCTTAGGAATTCTACCACCTAGTTTTTGAAATTTTCTTGGGTCTTTCAAAAATTCAACGATTTCAACTAGCTCTTCTTTTGACTCATCTACACCCGCAACATCATTAAATGTAATCTTGTTTTTATTTTCACTTAAGAGTTTGGCTTTTGATTTTCCAAATCCCATTGCTCCACCTTTGCCACCCTGCATTTGTCGCATAAAGAATACCCATACTCCAATAAGTAAGAGCATCGGAAACCAAGAGATTAAAATTCCTAGAATAGAAAATCCATCATCAAGAGGAGCTGCAGAAATATTAACACCCATTTTAGTTAACTTTTCAACTAAGGTTGGATCATTTACTGCGTATGTTTTAAATTTTCTTCCATCCGAGAAATTTCCAGAAACATTATTGCCACGAATAGTAACATCATTTACAGAGCCGTTCTTAACATTTTCTAAAAATTGAGAATAGGTTAAATCGAGAGTATTGGCAGTATTACTAGAAATAGGATTAAATAGATTAAATAATCCAATTATAATTAAGCCAATAAATAGCCAGAGAAAAATGTTTTTTAAATTCATGATTTCAAAATAATATTAATATATATGTAATAACTAATTTAATACTTACAAGAAATATAATAAACCAAATATATTATAAAAATCAACAACTTAAATATACTATCTTTCCTTCAGATTTGGGTAAATATCAATTAGCTCATATTTTTTAATAGACTTAATATTTTTATCTAAATATTTAATATCTGGAACAGCAATTAATTTTCTACCTTTCCATATACTCAAGTAGGAATGAGGATAGGTATCTTTCTTTAATTTATTACCATATTTTTTTGGTAATACTTTTATTCCATTTTCTCCAAGGTACTGAATAGACAATCCTTTGACATAATCGTTTTTCATTGTGATCTTATATTGTTCATTCCAAATAAAATTACTTGATCTAATTTTGGCAACATAAATTTTTCTAGTTACCTCAGGTAGAAAAAATATTTCTTTTTTTACTTTTTTAATTAAACATCCGGCCACAGTTAAATTTTTAAAATTATTTTTAGAAATAATATCCAGTAGATTTAAAATATTTTTAGATCTTGGGGTATTTTTTCCCTTTCCAACAAATGTAAGAAGTTTGGATAAAGATCTAAATTTTACCTCTTCTGGCAATGGTTCAAACTGATCTGGTAATATAGATATGACCCCCCTACTGTTTATTTTGATAAAACTTTTAAGCGACAAATTAATTAAATAGGTAATTGAATTATTAGCATCCTTTAAATTTTTTATAGTACTTAAAAGTCTTTTATTGCTTAGTCCTTCATTAATAAGGTGACTAGAAACTTTACGTATCCTTGATCGGTCAAAGTTATTATTAGAATTAGTTGGATCTACAATATATTCTTGCTTTTCATTTGCTAAAAAAGATATTAAAGATTTTTTTGGATATTTTAGTAAAGGTCGTAAAATATTGACCTTGCTTTTTGTAAACTTAAGTTTTTCTTGAAGTGAGCCCAATCCTTTAATTCCACTCCCTCGAATAATACGTAGTAAAACATTTTCAATTTGATCATCCAAATGATGACCCGTGAATAAATGTTTAATATCTAACCTTTCACATTCTTTAATTAAAAGCTCATACCTTTTATTCCTTGCATTAGAAAGTATGTTTGAGTTTGGCTTAAGGTTTTTCCATTTAATTATCTTATGCTTTATTTTTCTTTTTTTAAGTTCAGATGCTAACCATTGTAACTCATCTTTAGATGAACTTCTTAAATCATGGTCAATACTTATAGCTTTTAGATCAATATTTTTTTCTAAAGAAAACTTTTGTAGCAATATAGTCAGCGCTAAACTATCTGGACCTCCAGATACAGCGACGGCAATTTTTTTTTCAAGCTTGAATTTTAAGAGACTTTTAAAAAAATCTTTTTCTAATATTGAATCAAAAGCCTTAAATTTTTTTGGCTTAACTAACTTTACATCCATTTCTCTTAATCTCAATATCACCTCTATTTAGAATAGAAAGCTCTGTTTCTGGATAGCTGATTCTAAGCTTAGCTAAAGAAGCACATCCTTGTTCTAATTGTCCCATTTTTACCAATGCTATTCCTAATTTCAACAGTCCACTTGGTGCTTTGGGGCTATCTGAATGATTCTGATACAGTGATAAATAATTTTTTGCAGCGTCCTTAAAGTTTTCTCTTACATAGTAAGTTTCTGCAAGCCAAAAATATGAATTTGATAAAAGCTCCTCATTTTTAGAAATTTTTATAAATTCTTTTAAGGCACCTTCTGCACCCTCATAATCTCCTGAGGTTAATAGATTAATACTAAAATTATATTGTTCCATCTCTGAACCTGCTGGCAGTATTAATAGTTCAGACTTTTTGTCTTCAATTAAAATCAAGCTTTCTTGATCAATAGTAGCTGTAATCTCTTGCTTACTAGGAACAATAGAATTTTCTGCTAATGGTACTTCAAGTATACCAAGATTTTTTGGAGCTAGATCATAATCTGCTGCGGCAATATTATCTTTCGATGCTTCTATTTTATTATTTTTCGTAGAAGTAATATTGTTTATGTCTGAAAATCTCATTTCAGTATCTGCTTTTAAGTTATTAAAATTATTTATTAATGTTTGAAGGCTAAATAGTACTTCTTCTATACTGCCAGTTAACTCTTGTATCTGGTTTTGAAGTTCAGAGATTTGAATTGATTGCTTTGTTATGATTGATTCATAATTCCCAGTACCAAAATTACTTTGGCTAGAATTTGTTTTATTAAATGTAGCTTTTTCTAAAACTTTTATTCTATTTTCTATTGAATTAATTTTGTTAATAACATCATCAATTGAATTTGAATTAGCTATGGAGCTCATCCCAATTATAAAAATAAAACTTAAGACAACTGCTTTAATATTTAAATTAGACATAAAATGACTCATATTTTATTTATAAGTCCAACACAGCTATTTGTCTAAATAAAGGCAAATAGCTGTAGTTAAATTTGAGTTTTGTAATTTTAATTTGTTCTGACTGAAACTGAGCGTCTATTTTGAGCCCAAGCTGTATCATTAGAACCACTTTTTACTGGTCGTTCTTTACCATAACTTATAGTGCTTATTCTGTTTGAGCTAATTCCTTGGCTCATTAAATAATCTTTTACTGATGAAGCTCTTCTATCTCCAAGTGCCAAGTTATATTCTCTTGTACCTCTTTCATCTGCATGACCTTCTATTGCAATTGCAATAGATGGGTTTGCTTTAAGCCATTTTGCTTGCTTACTCAAAGTTACTTGAGCAGAAGCGGCTAATGAATAACTGTCATATGCAAAGAAAACTCTATCAGGAACATTTACTGCTAACATTTCTATAGTTTCTGTTCCAACATAAACTCCACCAACAACCTGACTTTGGCTAGTAGATGTAGTTCCTGTAGGTGCTGTTGCACACGCCGCAAGAAATGAAGTTAATAGCAAAATAGCAATAAAATTGCCAAATGTTTTAATGCTTTGAGTCATTTGTATATTTTCTCCTAAAATTTAATATTGCCCCACTAAGTACTCTATTTAGTTAATAGTTCCAAGTCTAGTTATAATTAAAGTGAATTTATCTAGTTTTATTGCAATAAATTAGACCATGATGGATCTGAACCATCCTGGGGTGTGTCAATTTTTCTCTCATTAAAGCCAGTTAAGTCTATTGACCATAATGTTGAAGAGTGACCTTGGCCAGCGTCATTAGCGGGAGTTTCTCTATAAAAAGTCAGAACTCTTCCATTTGGTGACCATGATGGTGCTTCTTGATACCAATTTTCAGTTAGAAGTCTCTCTCCCTCTCCATTGGTTCTCATTACACCAATTGCATAACTGCCTTTAAAGTTTTTTGTAAAAGCAATTAAATCTCCTCTAGGTGACCATACTGGCGTTGCATAGTTACCTCCTTTATTAGATATTCTTTTTTGATTCCTGCCATCATTATCCATTACATATATCTGTTGGCTGCCACCTCTATCTGAATTAAAAGTTATTTTTTTTCCGTTGGGTGAATAGCTTGGTGAAGTATCAATTGCTGAGTTAGTTGTTAATCTAGTAACAACTCTACTTTTTAAATCCATTACATATATGTCAGAATTTCCATCCTTAGCTAGGCTCATGATAATCTTACTTCCATCTGGAGAAAATCTTGGAGCAAATGTCATGCCGGGAAAATCCCCCACGACCTCTTGGTTTCCAGTTTCTATATTTAACAAATATACCCGCGGAAGATTTTTAAAATATGAAAGATAGGTAATTTCTTGTTTAACGGGGTTAAATCTTGGAGTTAATACTAATTCCTTACCACTAGTTAAGTGCCTGTGATTTGCACTATCTTGATCCATAATTGCTAACTTTTTAATTCTTTTATTTTTTGGCCCACTTTCTGAAACGTATAATATCCTTGTATCAAAATAACCTTTTTCTCCAGTTAGTCTTTCATACACTTTGTCAGAAATCATGTGACTAATTCTTCTCCAGTTATCCAAAGTAGTTATCAAGACTAGTGCCTCAATTTCTTTTTCCGCAAGAGTATCCCATAATCTAAATTCAACTCTTAATTTATCACCATCTACAATTTTAAGTTTTCCAGTAACTAGTGCCTGAGATTTAATCAATCTCCAGTCTTCGAATCTAGGTCTTAAATGCATTGCAGAATTTTTTTGAATAAAAGCTTCTTTATTTATAGGTGCGAATAAACCACACCGCTCTAAGTCCGCCTTAACTACATCTGAAAGATTTTTTGAAATTTCAATTAATTTAGAAGAATCAACTTCGTCATAAAAGAATTCTGAAATAGCAATAGGTAGAGGCTCTCTATTTCCTTCAGTTATATCAATTTCTATTAGCGCTATTGCATTGCTAGTTAAGTAAAAACTAAAAATTAAAATATATCTAATTAGCTTCATCATAATATCTACCTCAGTATTTCTCTTGGATCAAAATTAAGTTGAAGGGTTTTCCAGTCTTCATATCTATCTTTTGAAGGAGTTTTTATTGGATCGCACCTTCTTACTGCTCTTAAGGCACTTTCTGCCAGTACTTTAAAATATTTTTGACTTGGTTTATTCATTCTCTGATGATCAGTCACTTCAGGGGGTTTCATTAATGATCCATCCTGCCTTAATGATATCTTAACTTTAACTACCAAGCTATCATCTTCAGGCATTCCTATTGGTATACTCCAACAACGCAAAAACTGTGATCTTATGGCGTCTTCTTCACTTAATGTTAACTTATCAACCAATGTATCAGTTGAGTCTAGGGATTCATATTCTTCATCTTTTGCATCTTCGATAGGTTTAGTGTCTTGAGCCATATCAATTAGCTCTGCAATTTTTAAAGGATCAAAATTATCTTTCTTTTTTATAACAGGCTTTCTAATAGGCATATTTACAATTGATTTTTTCTCTACTATTTCAGGCTTAATTATTTCTTCCTCAGGTGCTGGATCCTTAACCTTTTCATCAGACTTTTCTATTTTTGGTTTAAGAATTGGTTGATTAATCTTTAGATTATCTTTTTTTTTATTTTCATTTTCTTTTTCAATAACTTCTCTTTTACTAACTTCAGGAACGTTGGTTTGTTTGGTGATTTCTAGTATTTCAACTTGTATTATTGGAGGAATATCAATTACAGGTGAATTAAAAATAGGTAACCCCAAAATTGTCAAAATAATAAATCCAACGTGAAGAAGTGATGAGGTAATAATTGAAAACTGCATATTTGTGACATCACATAATTAATTAGTTATAGGCTTAGTTATTAATGCTACTTTAGTAAAACCTGATCCAGACAACTCACCTAGCACCCGCATTACTTTTCC
>Ga0209709_10004644_pt1 | contig 10995 bp, 7 predicted proteins | sample ArcticOcean_MG_C_2_FD_187435 | JGI IMG/M metagenome (GOLD analysis project Ga0209709, IMG submission 187435) | Marine microbial communities from western Arctic Ocean - ArcticOcean_MG_CB4_136 (SPAdes) (version 2) | ecosystem: Environmental > Aquatic > Marine > Oceanic | place: Arctic Ocean...
AATGCGTGAATGATTCTCCACGCACTGCGAGTTGGATTTCCAAACCGTCTTCTTTTGCCTCTGCATCAATGACGATGGTGAAGTCACCATAGACATCGGTCAAAGCACTGGTGTCACGGTATTTGTAGCAATCAAAATTCGATTGCTCACACTGCACTGAGACGTAGTCAAGTGTAACTGCTGAACCGTCTGCATAGGTGGCTTTGCCAGAGATACGATAGGTCTCAGCACTGGCTAAGGGGAGCAGAATGACTGCGAACAGAAGCACCAGCAACACTCTTCGCATGGTAAGAACAAGTGATGGGGACTTAAAGACCCTTGATTATCTTCACAAATTTACTTGATAACATATCTTGCACTTTTCACTAAATTAATACTCATATAATCATTAGGATTTACAAATTCAAATTGCCAAAAGTGATACATTTCACCTTTAAATTCAAAATGGATTGAAAAATGAGATTGAATCTCTTCAATTCCATCATTTTGACGTAAATGAGTTCTAATACCATTAATCTAAAAGATCTAAAATAAATTCTGAGCTTAATGATTGTTTTTCGAGTTCGATACAACCGGCTTCGGCGTACCCACTGATTAATCCACCTAGTGATTGTTGTTTAGAAATCGCTTCTTCACGCAAAAGTTCAAGATAATCATTAACTATAAATTGTCTCGGAGCAACTGTAACGTTTTTACCTGTTTTTTTGGATGAGATGCCCTTAGAATACCCATATGTAAAAGCAAAGCGAAATGCTTCGACAATAGATTCGAACGGACGATCTTGTGTGGGTTCATTTGCATCAAAAACAAGACTTACGAGAAGTGCATGCGATGTTTCCGAGATTCCGAGGCTTCCTTTAGCAATTTCAATAGTCAAAATTTCAACTCCCTTATCATAGTATGATTTGAACGAATGTCCCACTTTTCACCACATTTTGAACAAGAATTCATTTTCGATTCCGGATTATACTCTACATTTTCACTTTCACAAACATAGCAATTTCGATGATCACCCGGCCAAGAGAGGCTCCATGCTTTAGCCAACTGTTCAGAATGAGCGTCAAGGGTATTATCTGTATCAAATTCACCACTGTGCGCAAATATCAAAAATTGGTGACCTTCATTCTTCCAAAAATAATTCAATAATTCCTCTTTGTGCTTAAAATCAAGAGAACGACCTGGTGTGTCTAGAAATACAGGAGCATCGATTCCAGAAACTCGCCGTAAAGCATCGATGACACTGATTGTCATCATGCTCACCATTCCACTGGATGGATTAACAGCAAAACCACCTTTTGAGAGTTTAATATTAGCCTTGAAATTCTTGTCTAAGTTTATTCCAGAGAATACGCCCTTCGCATTTGTAAGTTCAAGAAAGACTGAAGAAGCATTCTCTTCAACTGACTTTCGAGCAGTTTCCCTGTATGATGCGATTGTATCCTTAATGGCAACAATTAATTTACTGATTGTTACATCCATCGAATGGATTTCCGTATCTTCAGAACCCTTTCCTGCCAATCGATTGAATTTTCGAAGTTCTACTTCCATATTACTGGCTACAGATTTAGCTAGTTTTAACTCTTTTTCGCGTGAAGCAATCAAGGTTTCTTGCCGTCCTTTCGACTCTCTTAAAGCATCAGTATCAGCTTTACCTTCATCGGTTACTTTCGCATTTAATGTATTAAACTCCTCTTTGTTATTTTGTAATCTTCTTTTCCGATCTTTCCATTTTTTCTCAGCCCGTAATATACGTTCTTTGGTACCTTGGGGAGGCATCATCTTTTGCAGGTCCCCTAGAGCCGAGTACAGGTGTTCTGATGATAGCCCAGAACCTTCTCTAATTGTGAGAAGTTGATGCTGTTTATCTTCAATATCCTTGGATAGTTTTTTCTGATGGATGATGATATCTTTTATCGGTTGTTCGCATTTCGAACAAATTCCATCCATTGTCTTGAGTTCACTCTGATCTCGTTCAATGTCTTTCTCTAAGGAGCGTGTTATTGCTTCTCGATTATTTATTTCATCTATTTGATCGTTAAACGTTTTGTAAAGTGGGCCTGCTTTTTGCCAAAGAAGTTCCTTCCAAGCTTCTTTACTCTCCAACATTTTTTCATGGGCTGCCTCGGAAAGTTCTGCCTCAAGCATTCCAATTTGAATATCGAGAACGTCCATTTGTTTGTAAACTTCAATATATTCTTGGTGGGACTTTAATTGTTCATTCGTATTAAGAAGTTTCGAACGTAAAGTCACAAGAGACTTTTCTGTAGACGTCACCTTCGAAAGAGCTGAATCCAATTCTCTTTGGAGCGTTTTGGCTCTATCTCGATTTAATGATGATTCTTGTTCAATTTTATTAGATGAAGTGATTTTAGCTTTGATACCCTGGCGAATGTGCACGAGATCATCTTCCCCTTTCGTAAGTGCTGGTATCCTTAAAACTGCATTGACATCTTCTTGTAAACCGTCAAGAGAAGAAGATTGCATCATTTCAGTATATTCCTCAAGTGCTTCTCCGTCAATGAAAAAGAATCGTTCTAATCCTTTGGGGAAAAAGGTTTCAATGGCTTCTTGTGCTTTTTTTCCAGATGTAGTATTTCCTCCAATCGTAACGGTGATTTCGATAGATAATTCCTCATCGGTTCTTGGAAGTGTGGTCATCGACTTTGCAGTTCTTTGAACTTGAATTTGTCCTTTTTGTCCTTGGGCAATGAGCATTACAGACATTTCCTGAACTTTGTCCTGCTCATAGGCATCTTTGTTCATGAGAATTTTTCCATCTCCGACAATTGGGCGTAGACTTCCTTCAATTCTCTTTCCCTTGACAGTTGTTGCTCTCCCACGTACTTCACCAAAGAGACACCATCTCATGGCATTATATATGCTGGTTTTACCACGGCCATTGTCGGCAAAGAAAGCATATCCAGTGGCACTCTTATCGGTTTCAAGACTAATAGGAGGTGGGTCTCGAAAGGGACCAATGTTGCGTAGAATAAGATGAGTCAGCCGCATTTTCAGTCCTCGAGGGATTTGCGAATAAGGCTTTGAAGATCAGAGCGAACATGTTCGCGCTCTCCCGCCGGTAGAAATTGATTTTTGGACAAATGCATGTAAATTTTTTTAAGGAAATCTTCGCTCAGTCCATGCTTTCCCCCATTTTTGAGGAATTCTGTAAGCAGCATATCATTGTCTGGCATAGGAGGCTCTTACTCGAATGAGTTTTTATATGCTTGTGCAAACGTATTACTATGCCCGATTCAAAGATTACAACTGATGTAGAAAAATGGGAAAGTGATCCTGGCGGGATGATGGATTATTATCAAGCGATTAGCTATACACTTGGACAATCAATTGCCGATTTAGTAGATAATGCCTATGACGCTGATGCCACTGAAATTGATATTGAAATCGACCTTGATCCCGATACAAGTTTACCATACATCCGAATATTAGACAATGGCAACGGAATTAGTCAAGAAGATATGAACAAAGCCATGCGATTGGGCCTTAAGCGAGAAAGAAATGAATCTGATTTGGGTGTTTACGGCATAGGAATGAAACTTTCTGCTCTATCACAAGCCCATGAAGTGACGGTTGCATCTAACAAGTCAGGAATTTTTTCACTACGAAGAATTTCAGCCCACCATATGCGAATGACGAATCGGAATGAACTTATGAAGCACCCAACCGGAAGTGCAGCGTTTAAGATCTCTAGAGCCAAATTGGATGACGAGAATTGGTCGACTATGATTCTCTTAGAAGATGTTCACCAAGCCTCTAAGTGGCAGGAATTAAATAAATCTCAAGATATATCTTTGGATAAGGAAATGAAAAAAGTAAAAATCCATCTTGGGTTGACATATCATCGTATTATTGAAGAGAAAAAAAATACGACATTGAAACTTAATGGGAAAATCATACACGCTCAAGACCCATTTATGAGTTGGGAAAAAGATATCGATTACGGGACTGTCAAAAACGAAGTGCTCATTCCAGTTCAAATCAACGGCAAATCTGTTAATGTGAAATCAACAATGGCCATTATACCTCACAATAAGAGAATGACTGATTCAAAACGGTGCAATCAAATTAATGCAGGTTACAAAAAGAAGAATTTTATGCAAGGGTTTTATATTTATAGAAATAAAAGATTAATCCACTATGGTGAGTGGCAAGGGAGAATGTTTGGAGATAACACAGATCCGCACAATTGTTTGGCTAAAATACTCATCGATATACCGCCAAAAGATTCCACATGGTTCGGATTAGGGCCAACAAAAACCAATGTTGATTTGCCAATGGAGTTTCTTCGTAAGATACATTCAATCGTTGGAGAAAAACGCTCGTGGAAGCCAATTCGTAAAGGAAAGAAAATGTCGTTCTATGACGCGTTCCAATTTAGGTATCGGAACGAAGGCAAAAAGGTGAAGAAATCTAAATCTACTTCTTTACAGGCCGCGAGTGTTTCGGTTTCTTCAAACCCAGCCACACCTTCTGTACCTGCTCCACCTGGACAGGTGTCCAAATCACGGACTGCGAATCGGCCGAAATCTATTATTTCAAACATCACAGAAAAAGAGAATACTTTGATACTCACCGTAGACAAATCTGATCCCGCATACGAAGGATTACGGGCACAATTGCGGATGTGGGAACCTTGAATGATGAAGATTTTGAGTTCTTTTCACAATTAACGCGTGCACGGAAAAACAAAAACCTCGACCAACTTCTCAAGAGTTTTACTCCTGAAGAACTCGCTAAAGCTAATTCTCTGCTCGCAACTGAAATAGCAATTCAAGTTGATGAAGTGATGTTAGCGGATGAAGAGATTATTGAAGCATCGATGAAGGAAGTAGAACATAACCAAACCACATGGGATGCACATAAGGAATGGCTCGTCCAAGAAAAAATATTACCCGATAGCGCCATTGAAGATACTGAAAAGAGTACCAAAAGAATCGCTGCACTGTTGAACAATCCAGAACTCGAAAGATTATATGGCTTGGTTGTAGGATATGTCCAAAGTGGTAAAACAGGCCATTTTACGGGATTAATGGCACGAGCTGCAGACGAAGGCATTACTTTTGTTATCGTGCTTTCCGGTATTTTGAATGATTTGCGAAATCAAACTCAAATTCGATTAATGAAAGATTTGATTGGAGACCATCATAACTCGCTCCCCCACATATCGACAATACAAACCGATGGCCGGAAAAAATGGGAATTGCTTACAAGTTTAGAAAATGATGTCAAAGCCGTAACTCGAGAGGAAATGCCTGAACGGATGAAAAACTCGTTGAATGGAAATCGCATTCTTGTGGCAGTAGTCAAAAAGAACGTAACGGTTCTTGAACATTTACTGAATGGGATAAAGGCTGCAGGTGATGATATTTGTGGTATGCATCGCGTTTTAATTATTGATGATGAGGCCGACCATGCTACTGTCAACACTGGAGGCGATGGCGATCAAGAAATGTATGATCCTAACCTCGAACATGATGATGATGACCTCAACGACACATCAGAGACCGATCCTTCGCGAACAAATCAAATTGTTCGAAGAATTATTCGCGCCTTTCGGCGTTCAGCATATATCGGATACACTGCAACACCCTTTGCGAATGTATTAATTGATGAGCAATTGGATGATGAAGTGTATGGGAAGTCACTTTACCCTCGTGATTTCATTGTTTGTATGAAACGTCCTGATGCCTATTTTGGTCCTAAAAAGTTCTTTGCAAACCCGGATTATCCTGACGAAGATTCTCCTTTCACCACCATCCTCTCAAATGAGTCAGCAAGTAAAGTTCATTTATTGGAGATTGAATCAAATCAAGAAATTGAATCGCAGATCCCAATATCTCTACAAAATGCAATCATGGATTTTGTTTTGACTGGAGTCGCTCGACATGTGCGCAGGTCAAAAGGAATCAGTATGAACCGACACCATACAATGCTTGTTCATATTACTCGGCTTAATGAAGACCAAGATGCCTATACTTCAGCGATAGAAGAATTGGTTGAAGAATGGAAGCAAAAGTCTTCGATGTCCTTTGGTGATGGAAAGAATTTCCGATTGAAATTAGAAAAACGTTGGGAAGAGGAATTTCAAGGAAAGAATTCTTCAGTTGAACCATGGTCTGACATCGAGGATGAACTTCTCAAAGATGAAGATGAGGATGGATGGATACACAGTATTGAGGTGAGAATGATCAATTCAATTTCAGATAAAAGCCTCGATTATAATGAACACCCTGAAGGATTAAATGTGATTGCAATTGGAGGAAACAAGTTAAGCCGAGGTTTGACTCTTGAAGGATTATGTGTTTCTTTCTATCTTCGAGAAACCAAATTATATGATTCATTAATGCAAATGGGGCGTTGGTTTGGTTATCGACATGGATATGAAGAACTTGTTCGAGTTCATACTTCGGAGCGACTGCTATCTTGGTTTGAATGGTTGGTGAAAGTTGAGCAATCGGTAAGAAGTGATATTGCACGTTATGCATTACTCGGGAAATCTCCAAAGGATTTAGCGGTACGTATTCCACTTCACAGTGATATGAGACCAACTGCAAGAAACAAAATGCAAGCTGCAATTACTACAATTAGTGAATATTCGAATCAAACCGTTCAAAGTATACACTTGCCAATGGATAAGGTCGAACACATCGAAGGTAATTTTTCAAAATCTGCTGCATTGTTTGCTGGACTTGGAACTCCTTCAGTAGAAATCAATACGCGAACGATGTGTTGGAAGAATATTGACCATGACCTTGTGGCTGATTTCATACAATCACTTCAGCTTCCCGGGCCACCATATGCTACCTTCGATACAATTGGCTTAGCTCAGTATATTCGAGATAAGAAAAAGGATTATCCAAAATTTATTGTTGCTCATGCTGGTTCAAATTGGGCAAAACTTCGACAAGTAAGTGGTTTAGAGCCAGATTTAAAGTCAGACCTTACAATCAAACCTAAATGGGTATCTCGTTCCCAGCGCTCTTTAGCTGATGGAAGTGCTTCGAATGACGTAAGGGCAGTTAGCGACCCTCAAGACTTTGCTAATGTGAATGCAGTAAATGAAAAAGCACCTGCAATAATAATTTATTATATTGCCCCTGGGTCTCAACCTCGCCAGAGTGCTGTAAATCGAATGGAAGTCCCTCACTTTTCAGTTCCTATCGTCGCATTAGCATTGAAATTCCCTCGAAGAGAAGGAGTTGAGGAAGAATTCCACAGAGTAGTCTCTGTAAAAGGTATAGCAAATAGGTGATGCTTCATGAATGACACAATTAAACGGTTACAAGAAAAAATAGGCTTACTTTGGGATAACCTTGAAATGAATCTAGAAGCAAAACCTCGTGCTTCAGATAACTCGCCTGAAACCATGAGACTTTCAAATGGAGTGAGAATCGGACTAGATCGAAAATCACGGTACCATCTTTTACTGGCTCTTCGAGATGGTGAAGAGAAAATCCGAAGTAGACTTACCGCTGGTATTTCTATCAAAACAACAACTTTTCAAATTGAAGATGAGGCTGCATTATGGATTGATATTATCGCAGAACGACGATGGCGATTTGCCATTGAACCCTTTGCGGCTGAATTGATAAGCAAAATGGTTGGAGATACAATAGACTTGGAAACACTTCGGACGACTGTAGAAGAACACCGATCCTTGTGGGCAGCACCCAAAGAACCGCTCACAATATCAGAACAAAAAGGACTTATTGGAGAGTTGGCAATCGTGATGAAACTTGGAAGAGTAATTCCTCCAGCTACAGCAGTTAACAAGTGGAGAGGGCCGGATAGGGGGCTGCATGATATTTCTTCCGAAACTTGGGCAATTGAAGTGAAAGCATTTGCAGAAGAACCCCCGCGGGTACGAATCAATCATGTTGAACAACTCGACCACCGAATCGATAAGCGTCTTACGATTGCAGGCATTCACCTTTATTCAGATGAGGAAGGGAAAAATCTCCCCGATTATGTCGACGAAGCGCTCGAATGGGCGGATGAGCACGGTGTGGTGAATCAACTCTTAGAGCAACTTGTACTTGCTAAATGGAGAGAAGATGAACGAAATGAATACTTTTCTCGATTTACGGAAGGTAGGATTGTTCTCTGCCCCATCCGCCCGGAAACTCCAGTATTCCCGGCAGAGTTATTGGAGCACATTCCTTATTCAGTTGATAAGATCACATACAGACTCGCTCTTAATGACTTATTCCAATTGGATTCGAATAATGAAGATAACTGGAAGTTATTGAGTTCAAAAGGGACTTGGAGTGATGAGAAATTAGTAAACTTCATCGATTCTGAACATTCATCAAGTGAAGATAAATATAATCTACTTATTATGACTGAACAACTATACAGGCAGTTAGCATTCGAGAACTATGTTTCCGTTCATGGCCAAAAATGGTGGAATAATGTTCCCGGCCAAGTAAGAAATTCAATTACCTCGAAATTAGAAGAATGGCAGAAAAAAGGCATAACTGGTATTGAAAAACCAACTCGGAAGTATTGGGATGCCATGACGCTCGGAATGCTAAGAGAAGCGATAATTACCAAACAGATGTGGTCTTCTTTTGAAGATTTGATAGGCGTATCACTCGGAACGTTTGAAACAAATTGGAAGATTTTTGCTGATCTACGAAATACAACATTTCATGCGAATGATCCACAAACACATGATCATCTGCAACAAGGAGTTTCGACCGCGAAAATACTTATCGCATATACGAAAGAAGCATTTGAAAAATTGAAGAGAGAATAATCAAACTCAAATATCGGTGTCGTTATGTTTCCATGAGCGGAGTATTTCTTCCGCAATGGCCTTTGCCATAAATGGCGGAACTGCATTTCCTATTTGGCGATATTGAGACGTGAATGGAACAACACTGAAATCAAAACTGTCTGGGAATGATTGAATTCTCGCTGCTTCTTGCGGCGTAAGGGTTCTGTCTTCAGTTGGATGAACATACATGTAGGTGTCCGTTGCCATATGAGCAACCAAAGTCGGGCAAGGTTTGTGAGCGGGGATGCGGCGTATCTTATCCTTGAACGAATCTGTTCGGTACCATTTGTATTGATTGCGTCCAGATTTCATTTCGACATTTCTAACCAACCGTGTTTTAGCATCCCATTTCCAAGGAGAAGGGAATTTAAGTTTGGCAGGGTCAATTTGATCATATGTTTTTCGCTTACCGTTTTTAGGAGTCTGAAGTTCAGGGAAAATCGCTCTATCTCTTGGATTGACCCAACGACCATAATGACAACTCAACTCGACTTTTTTCTGTGGGATTTTACCTGTTCGAGGATCAATTCGTTCAGCGGTTTGGTATGTTTTGAACCGCATCAAATCTTGATATTCATTTTGACTCTTACCATGTTTACCTTTAGACAAACCACCCTCGGGAGACACAAATGGAAGGTCGCTAATTGCGTCAACTGAAGTCCATTCAAAACGCTCTTTCATTTCCGGATGTGAAAATTCATCTTGTGGAGAATCTTTCTTCCATCCTATGAAAATTACTCTTTTCCTAGCCTGAGGCACTCCTAACTTGTCGGCATGGAGAACTTTCATTGAACATTCATATCCGATTTCATTAAAGGAATTGTGAATAAGGTCTGTAATCATTTGACCTCCTGAATTTTTAGATGTCAACATCCCGGTTACATTCTCCATAACAAAGCCACGCGGTTCGAAATCTTTGACAAACCGAACAAATTCAAGAAAGAGTTTGTTTCGAGGATCTTGGACAAATTGGTGCCGCCATTCTTTAGGAGGTCGACCCTTCCATTTCCATTTTTTATCACGTAAAAGACTGATTATTTTTGAACGTCCGATATTTGAAAATCCCGGACATGGAGGGCCACCAATCACAAGATCGATATCTTTTTTGTAAATACCCTTACGATTCAAATCAGCAAGTACGGTTGAAGTCTCCACATTACAAATATCATCGCAATAGGAAAGGTGGTTGGGGAAGTTATGTTGATGGGTTTTCATCGCTTTATCACAATATTCAACTGCAGCAACGACTTCAATTCCTGCGAGTTCGAAGCCAAGACTCATGCCTCCTGCACCTGCAAAAAGGTCGATGGCACGTAGTGGATCATCTCCCATGTCCACCTTAGAAGGATGAAGTAAATAAAACACCTGATGAGGGTGGATGAAAAGTGAAAGGACATTTCACTCAAAACATGCCACTTTGAGATAAAAATCACTTATTTGTAGGTTTTTTACTGTTCTTAACGAGGAAGAAAATTGCCGGAACAAGTATGAGCAAGAACACTGGAATTAGGAGCGTCGAGAGTTGGGTGCTCGTCTCACTTTGCGAACTCGCTTCTTGCTCTTGAGCCTCAAGCATCTCAGGCGTCTGCCAATCCCACCATACCATGGTCGCTACAATGTCAAGCCCCGTTTGGAGGCCAGCCTCAACGTTCTCTCTTCCACCCGCCATCGTGTTGATGGTGGTTACTGAGTCTGTTTGTGCATGCTTCGGCGTTTGCTCACACGCATCACCTTCTTCCAAGATGTACTGATGCTGTCCGCGTAACCATGTTGCCGTATGGTTGTTCATGATGAAATTGTAATGGTCGGAATTGCCTTTGGTATCGTCAATCACTTGAACCCATTCTTCAGGATGTGACAGATTCGAATTGATCTCTTTCAAATGACTTTGAAACCATTCAGCATTGCTTTGCATTTCTTCGGTGACTTCCAATCCATTGTTTTCGTAATACGACCAATCATCGACCGGGGAGGTAAACATGTAGAGTGTCCAAAAGTCTTCATCGCAACCAGCTGCTTGACTGACAAAAGGTGTAGGGACCGGCCAGTTAAGGGCAAACATATCGAGATTGACATAGGTCACGTTGATGTTGTCAGGAATCTGTTGTTCGACAAAATGCAGACTTCCTTTCCCTCCTCCCTCTGGGCTACCGCTGCCTTGCCATTCTTCGTAATCCCACCATGCTAATTTCCAG
>Ga0209709_10004647_pt1 | contig 10989 bp, 10 predicted proteins | sample ArcticOcean_MG_C_2_FD_187435 | JGI IMG/M metagenome (GOLD analysis project Ga0209709, IMG submission 187435) | Marine microbial communities from western Arctic Ocean - ArcticOcean_MG_CB4_136 (SPAdes) (version 2) | ecosystem: Environmental > Aquatic > Marine > Oceanic | place: Arctic Ocean...
TAGTTCTTTGTTTAAATTTGTTTCTCCACCACTTAAAACATATGCTAATTCTTTACCAACTTCTAGACCATGTTCTAATATTTTTTTTTCTTCATATAGTTTTTCTAGAGAATTAATCATTTCTTTTCTTACTTTTTCACCTGAAAGTTTAAATTTACATTCTTTGGGTGGCATAAAGTTTTTATTATTGTCTAGAATTAATCTTGCTTCTGGCAGCAAGCTATTTCTATTCATAATTTTTTTATCTTCTGGTTTTAAAAACTTAAGAGGTTCAGCTTCTACAGGTGAGCTAGCTGTTTTGGCGAATCCAATTATATCAAAAACTTTTTTTGGAGCGTAGTCTGGATCCTTTTTACCTTCTTCTGTTTGAGACCATCTCCATAACATTTCTTTACATCCTCCACCTGCTGGTATTAAACCTACAATAGTCTCCACCAATCCCATTACAATGTTTGTGTGTGATGCAACAAAATTGCTCTGCACCAAAACTTCAAAGCCACCACCAAGTGCAAGCCCTGATGGAGCTGATATAACTGGGCTCTCAGAATACTTAAGATGTTTACAGGTTTCCTGAAAGTATTTAATAAATTTTTCTATAGATTTAAAATCTTTTTGAGCAACAAAATCCATCACGTAATTTAAATTAACACCTGCTGAAAATTGCATACTTTCATTAATGATTATTAATGGCTTATCTGTTGCTTTTTTCAAACAATCCATTGAATTGTAATCAAGCGCATTTGCTTTCGACGTAAACTCAACAATGTTATAATCTTTAAATCTATAAATTTCCGCTGAATCATTTTTATCTAAAATTAATGCAGTTTTTTTTACTTTTCCTAAAGTTTCAATACTTGTATACTTTTGTCTTTCTCCATAAAATTTTTCATTTTTAGTTTCAAATAAACCTTCTAAAAATTTATTATTTTTAAAATCTTTAACCTTTTCAAAAAAATTATTTACACCTATTTCTTCAAGCATCTCAAATGGACCTTTTGACCAGTTAAAACCGAGCCTCATTGCTTCATCAATATCATTAAAATTATTAGTAATGCCAGGAACTAAAGATGATGCGTACTTAATAATTTTTGAAATAACTGACCAAGCATACTCTCCATACTTATCATTTCTATTGATTAAATTTTTAAGGTTAACTTTATCAGACTTAATATTGATTTTTTTACTTCGTGAATACTCGCCCGTTTCAAGATTTAACGCTTCCATCACTTTAATGCCGTCTGTTTTATTTATCCTATAAAAACCACCCTTGCCCTTTCTGCCTGTATACCCATTTTCTATTAGTTTCTTTACCAAAGGAATTTCCTTTGCTACCTCATGAAATTTATCATTTTCTGGAAGTTCTTTGATAAAACTCTTAAGAACATCTGCCATTAAGTCTATTCCTATCAAATCATATAAACCAAATATTCCAGTTTTGGGAATTCCCATTGGTCTACCAAATACCGCATCTGCTTCTTCAATTGAAAGTTTCATCTTAAAAGCTTCCGTCATAGCAATTTGCATTGCATAAACACCTACACGATTGCCTAAAAAACCAGGCGTATCATTACAAATAATGGCACCTTTTCCTAATTCAATTTCACAAAATTTTTTTAATGAGTTGATTTTATCTAAATCATTCTTTTCATTTTTTACTATTTCTAATAACCCCATGTATCTAACTGGATTAAAAAAGTGAGTAATACAAAAATCCTTTTTTTCTTCTTCTGTTAAGTTTTGAGATAAAATCTTAATAGGAATTGAAGATGTATTTGAAGAAACTATTGCCCCTTTTTTTCTTTTTTTAAATATTTTTTCATAGATGTTGTGTTTTATATCTATTCTTTCAACAACTGCTTCTACTATCCAGTCTGCATCTTTTACTGTATCAAAATCATCTGAAATATTTCCAACTTTAATATTATTTATTTTAGACTTATCTAATAAAAGTGGCGGTCTTGATTTATGAATTTTTTCTCTTGCTTGTTCACTTATTTCTGTTTTTAAATCTAATAAAGTTACAGGAATATTTGCATTACAAAGATGTGCTGCTATTCCACTCCCCATAGTACCAGAACCAATTACAACTACTTTCTTTATTCTCATGATTGGATAAAATAAGTTAAATTAACTATTTTTGCAAATGAGCAATTATTGCATCACCCATTTCTTTTGTAGAAACTTCTTTTTTTCCTTTTGAAATTATATCTTTTGTCCTAAGATCTTTATTTAAAACATCCTGAACTGCTTTTTCTAAATTATCTGCTTCATTATCAAGGTTTAAGGAATACCGTAAGGCCATGGCAAAACTTAGAATAGAAGCTATAGGATTTGCAATATTTTTTCCCTCTATATCTGGAGCAGAACCATGTATTGGCTCATACATTGCTCTCATTTCTCCGTCTTTATTTTTAGCTCCAAGTGATGCGGATGGTAAAAGGCCCAAAGATCCGGTCAGCATAGATGCTTGATCTGATAGCATGTCTCCAAAAAGATTATCTGTAACAATTACATCAAATTGCTTTGGGTTTTTTAAAAGTTGCATTGCACAGTTATCAGCAAGCATGTGGCTTAATTCAACCTCTTTATACTCCTTATCGTGTAAAGCTTGAACTTCTTCTCTCCATAATTGCCCCGATTCCATAACGTTTGATTTTTCACATGACGTAACTTTATTTGATCTCTTTTTGGCTAAATCAAAAGCAACTTTAGCGACTCTAACTATTTCACTGGTTGTGTATGTGTGAGTATTAATTCCTTTTCTTTCTCCGTTGTCTATAGGTTTAATTCCCCTAGGTTCTCCAAAATAAATTCCTCCTGTAAGCTCTCTTACAATCATTAAATCAAGGCCTGAAACTATTTCCGGTTTCAATGTTGATGCATCAACTAATTGCTTAAAGCATATTGCAGGCCTTAAATTTGCAAATAATTTAAGTTCTTTTCTTAATTTTAATAAGGCTCTTTCAGGTTTTTTTTGGAATTCAAGGTTATCCCACTTTGGTCCACCTACCGCTCCAAGCATAACCACTTCACACTCTAAAGCTTTATAAAAAACTTCATCGGTAATAGGAGTTCCATGTTTATCGTACGATATGCCTCCAGCTAAATCTTCATCGATTTCAAAGTCTAATGATTTATTTGAATTAAACCATTGTATTATTTTTTTAACTTCTCCAATTACTTCTGGTCCAATACCATCCCCAGGTAAAAGTAATATTTTTCTTTTTTTAACTTTAATCATTAAATATCCACGGTTTAACTTTTTTTAAATCTTTTTCATAAACATCTATCTGATCTGATTTTTTTAATGATAAAGCAATATCATCTAGTCCTTCTAATAGACATTTTTTTTTAAATGGATCTATATCAAATTTTAATTCATTATTTCCATAAATAATTTTTTGCTTCTTCAAATCTACAGTAATTTCTTCTTTTCTTATTGAGTACTCAGAAAGTTCTTTTATTTTTTCCTCATCTAAAACAATAGGTAGAATTCCATTTTTAAAACAATTACTATAAAAAATATCTGCATAACTCGAGCTAATAACGCATGTAATTCCAAAATCTAATAAAGCCCAGGGGGCATGCTCCCTTGAAGATCCACATCCAAAATTATTTCCTGCAATAAGTATTTTTGAATTATTAAAGGGTTGAGTATTTAATATAAAATTTTTAATCTCTTTTCCATTGTTGTCATATCTCATTTCAAAAAATAAATTTTTTCCTAAACCAGTTCTTTTAATGGTTTTTAAAAACTGTTTGGGAATTATCATATCTGTATCAATATTTGTAATTGGTAAATATGCAGGAATACTTTTCAGAGAATTAAATTTTTGCATTTTATTTCTGATACTTTCTTACATCATCAAGGTTACCAGCAATTGCAGCAGCTGCTGCCATGCCAGGGCTTACCAGATGGGTTCTTCCCCCTCTGCCTTGTCTACCTTCAAAATTTCTATTTGATGTAGATGCGCACCTTTCCTCTGGTTTTAACTTGTCTGCATTCATGGCTAAACACATTGAACACCCTGGTTCTCGCCACTCAAACCCTGATTTAATAAATATTTTATCTAGGCCTTCTTGTTCTGCTTGTTCTTTAACTAGTCCAGAACCCGGCACTACCATTGCATGTATATGTGATGCCTTTTTTTTATCTTTTAAAATTTCAGCAGCTTCTCTTAAGTCCTCTATTCGACCATTAGTGCAGCTTCCTATAAAGACAGTATCTATTTTTATATCTTTTACAGCAACATTGGGCTTTAATCCCATATACTTTAAAGACCTATCTATAGAATTTTTTCTATCAATATCACTTTCATTTTCTGGATTTGGAGTTTTGCCATCTATTGAAACTACATCCTGTGGAGACGTTCCCCATGTCACCATGGGTAAAATATCCTCAGCAGTGAAATTTATTTCTTTATCAAACTTAGCATTGATGTCAGTTTTTAAACTATTCCAGTACTCGGCTGCTTTATCCCAATTTTCATTTTTTGGTGACATTGGTCTACCTTTTAAATAATCAAAAATTTTTTGATCAGGCTGTATAAGTCCTGCTCTAGCTCCACCCTCAATAGTCATGTTGCAAATTGTCATTCTATTCTCTACTGATAAATCAGAAATTAAACTACCCGCATACTCAATTACGTATCCTGTTCCACCTGCAGTACCTATCTTGCCAATTATTTGTAAAACTACATCTTTTGATGTAACACCGATTGCAAGCTTACCATTTACATTAACCCTAAAATTTTTTGCTTTTTTCTGAATAAGTGTTTGAGTTGCCAAAACATGCTCTACCTCTGATGTTCCAATTCCAAATGCTAACGCTCCAAATGCACCATGAGTTGCAGTGTGACTGTCACCACAAACAATTACTGTCCCTGGTTGAGTAAACCCTTGTTCAGGTCCAACTATGTGGACTATTCCTTGACGTTTATCATGAACACCAAATAATTGGATTCCAAACTCTTTACAATTTTTATCAAGTGTTTCAATTTGAATTCTAGAGTCATTATCATCTATACCTTTTGATCTATCAGTTGTTGGAATATTGTGATCAACAACCGCTAGGGTTAAATTTGGTTGTCTTACTTTTCTATTTGAGTTTCTAAGACCTTCAAATGCTTGTGGACTTGTAACCTCATGAATTAAATGCCTGTCAACAAATAATAATGCTGTTCCATCTTCTTGTTGATGAACCAGATGTTCTTTCCAAATTTTATCGTATAATGTAAATGACATTGAAAAAAAAATTATTTTTTTTCTTCAGGGCTTTCACTTTTAAGTTTTTCCTGAAGTGCTTCTGTTTTACTTTCAACTTCAACTGTAGCTGGTGCTACATTCTCTTCAGTTACTGCCTCAGGTTTAACGTCAACCTCTATCCCAATTTTTTTTCTAATTTTTTCTACTATTCTTGCTGATTTACCAGTTCTATCTCTTAGATAGTATAATTTAGCTCTTCTTACTTTACCTGATCTAACTACCTTAATAGAATCAATCAATGTTCCATATAATGGAAATGTTCTTTCAACACCCTCTCCAAATGAAATTTTTCTAACAGTAAATGAGGAATTTATACTTCTATTTTTTTTGGCTATACAAACACCTTCGAAGTACTGTATTCTTTCTTTTTTACCTTCTGTAATTCTTACACCAACTTTCACAACATCACCTGGAAAAAATTCTGGTATCTTTTTTTCTGCTAATATTTTTTTTACGTTATGATGATTTATTTCTTCAATAGTTTTCATATTAATGCTTATCAAATCAGTCTTTCTTATATTTTTCCCATAAATCTGGTCTTCGGACGCGTGTTATAGCCTCTGATTGAGATAAACGCCAGTCTTTAATTTTACTATGATCGCCTGATAATAGAACCTCTGGAACACTTTTTTCCTCCCAAATTTGAGGTTTTGTATATTGTGGATACTCTAATAATCCATTTTCAAAACTTTCATCATCTACAGATAAATCATTTCCTAACACTCCAGGCAGTAATCTTAAAATGCTATCTAAAACTACAAATGAGGCTGTCTCACCTCCTGATAAAACAAAATCTCCTATACTAATTTCTTCTATATCTCTTGTTAGTAAAACTCTTTCATCAACTCCTTCAAAATGACCACATATTAAGCTAATTGATTTTTCTTGTGAAAGTTCTTTAGCTAATTTTTGATCTAATTTTTTTCCTTTAGGAGATAGATAAAAAATTCTTTCACCCTTTTTCTTATTTTTATCAATTGATTTTGCTAGAACATCTGCTTTTAATAACATGCCGGTTCCGCCACCAAAAGATGTGTCATCAACTGTTTTATGTTTATCTTCTGCAGCTTCTCTAATATTAACTATTTTTAAATCCCAAATTTTATTTAATAATGCCTTTCCATATAACCCCTTAGATAAAGGGCCAGGAAAAATATCTGGATAAAGTGTAAATATCTGAGCTTCCCACATAATTTAAATTATTTATCTTCTTTCTTTGGAGCTTCTGCTTTTGGAGCTTCTGCTTTTGGAGCTTCTGCTTTTGGAGCTTCTGCTTTTGGAGCTTCTGCTTTTGGAGCTTCTGCTTTTGGAGCAACTGGTGCTTCATCGCCTTCTTTTTTTCTATCTTTTTTTGGAATTGCTTTGTTCGGATTATTACCATTAGCTGGCATAGGCATTAATTTATTTTCACCCAAAATTCTTGCAACTCTAGTTGTTGGTTGGGCACCTTGAGCTAGCCAATATTTGATTCTTTCTGCCTCAAGTCCTAATCTTTCTTTTTTATCTTTTGGCAAAAGAGGATTAAAGAAACCTACTTTTTCAATAAACCTTCCGTCTCTTGCAAAACGGCTATCTGCAACTACTACTTTATAGACTGGTCTTTTTTTTGTTCCACCTCTTGATAATCTTAATTTTAACATTTTTTTTCCTTTATTTATTTAAGTTGATTTAATAGCTCTGGAGGTATTCCCTTATCAGACATACCCTTCAAGTTTCCTTTTGACATCTTTTTCATCATTTCAGACATCATTTTAAATTGCTTTAACAATTTATTGATAGTGGCCGCATCAGTTCCAGAGCCATTAGCAATTCTTTTTTTTCTAGAACCATCAATGATTTTTGGGTTCACTCTCTCTTTCTTTGTCATTGATAAAATTATTGCTTCATTATGAGTTATAATTTTTTCATCAACTCCAGCAGCATCCATTTGAGATTTTACTTTTGACACACCTGGCATAAAAGACATAATTCCTTCAATACCTCCCATTTTTTTCATTTGTCTTAGCTGTGTTAAATAATCCTCCATAGAGAATTGTCCTTTTTTTAAATTCTCTTCTGCTTTTTTTATATTTTCTTCACCTAGATCTTCCGCAGCTTTTTCAACAAGAGAAACTATATCTCCCATTCCAAGTATTCTATTGGCTATTCTATCTGGGTGAAAAACTTCTAAATTATCTATTTTTTCTCCTACACCTAAAAATTTAATTGGAACTTGAGAGACATACTTCATACTAACGGCTGCACCACCTCTTGCATCACCATCAGCTCTGGTTAAAACAATACCTGTTAAGTTCACAGTGTTCTTAAATTCTTTAGCAACCTCTGCTGCTACTTGTCCTGTTAAAGAATCTGCAACTAAAAAAATTTCTGTAGGATTAATTGTGTTTTCAATCTGTTTAATTTCACTCATCATTTGAAGGTCAATTTGAGTTCTTCCTGCTGTATCGAATAATATAATTTCAGCACCATTAAGATTTGCGGCACTAAGTGCTCTTCTACAAATATCTACTGGTAATTGTTCTTCAATAATAGGTAAGGTTAAAATATTATTTTGCTCACCAAGTGAGCTCAATTGTTCTTGAGCAGCTGGTCTATATACATCAAGACTAACCATCATAATTTTCTTTTTTTTATTTTTTTCTAAATATTTTGCTAATTTTGCAGTAGTTGTGGTTTTACCAGAACCTTGAAGCCCTACCAACATCATTGAGACAGGAGGAACTGCATTTAAATTTATCTCGGTATTGCTTTCACCCAATAGATTAACCAATTCGTCATGGACAATCTTAACAATCATGTCTCCAGGAGAAGTTGATCGAATTATTTCTTGTCCAAGTGCTTTTGGTTTAACTTTTTTTATAAAATCTTTAGCCACATCTAAAGATACATCGGCCTCTATAAGGGCCTTTCTAATACTTCTTAAACCTTCATCTACTTGGTTTTCATCAAGTGATGGTGCTTTTTTTAAAGAAGAAAAAATTTCTTCGAATTTATTTGTTAAGTTTTCAAACATATTTATTACGGACAGCAGTAACGCACTAGTGGGCGAAGCCTCGCTGACTAGTGTCGATCTCTTTGTTTCCAAAGACACCGCAAATTTAACGTTTTTGCGGAAACGAGATCAAACTATAATAGAGGTTCAAAAAGTCAATAAATAAGTTAAATATCTATATATGGATATTAAAGCTTTTAAAATGGATGGTTTAGGCAATGACTTTGTAATCATTGATCAAAGAAACAACACCTTCAATTTAAGCAAAGATCAAATAATTAAAATATGTGATCGAAACTATATTGGATGTGATCAGCTTATTTTAATTAAAAAAAATAGAAAAATAGATGCTGGTTTAGAATTTTATAATTCAGATGGTAGTGTTTCTGGAGCTTGCGGAAATGGCACAAGATGTGTTGCTGATTTGTTAGCAAAAGAAAATCATAAAAAAGAAATAATTCTTTGGACTTCTGGAGGTATATTAAGATCAAAGATTTTAGGAAATAAATTAGTAGAAACTGAAATTGGTATTTCAAAAACTAATTGGGATGAAATTCCACTAATCAAAAAACTAGATACCAAAGATCTTAAAATTGAAATTATAGACAAAAGTAATAAAAAACATGTTGGTGGTACTGCAATTAATGTAGGTAACCCACATATAATTTTTTTTGTAAATGATATTGAAAATTTTGATTTAATAAAAATTGGACCTAAAATTGAAAATCATGAGATGTTTCCAGAAAAATGTAATGTTACACTTGCCAAAATTATAAGCAAAAATTTAATAAAAGTTAAAGTATGGGAAAGAGGAGCTGGACTTACAAAAGCTTGTGGTACAGCGGCTTGCGCTACAGCTGCTGCAGCCAATATTAAAGGACTAACAGATAAAAATACAGAAATAGAATTTGAGCTTGGTCGATTATCAATTTCTATAGATGAAAAAAATAGTATTCATATGAAAGGGTCAGTTTCTAATATTCAAGAAATTGATTTTAAATTATAATGGGAATTTTTGATAAGTTTAAAATTAGGTTTAAAAAAAGTACATCCACATTCGCGTCTGGTTTAAGAGATATAATTATCAAAAAAGAAATAAATGACGAAACATTAGACCAGGTAGAGGAATACTTAATTCAATCAGACGTGGGGCTTTCAGCTGCTGAGGAAATTAAAAAAATTATAGCTCAAGAAAAAATTGATCCTAAAAAAGATATAATGAATGAGATAAATATAATTCTTAAAAACTATATAATTACACTTATGAAACCATTAGAGAATAAAAAATTTTTTAATAAAAAAGATAAACTTAGTGTAGTTCTTATCTCGGGTGTTAATGGTGTTGGAAAAACAACAACTATTGCGAAAATAGGAAAAATTTTAAAATCTAATGGTAGTAAGGTTATTTTTTCAGCTTGTGACACTTTTAGGGCTGCTGCAATAGAACAATTAGAAAGTTGGGCCAATAAAATAAATGTAAAAATTATAAAATCTACACAAGGTTCAGACCCTGCTTCTGTTGCCTATAAAGCTATAGAAGAGGCCACAAAAGGTGATTTTGATCATGTTTTAATTGATACCGCTGGAAGGTTACAAAATAAAAAAAACTTGATGGAAGAATATAGAAAAATTGCGAATGTAACTAAAAAAATAGATCCTGAGGCGCCACATGATGTAATCTTAATTCTTGACGCAACATCCGGTCAAAATGTTATCACTCAGGTTGAAGAGTTTAATAAAATTATTCCAATCACTGGCTTAATAATGGCAAAACTGGATGGTACTGCTAAAGGAGGTATATTACTTGCTCTAGCTAAAAAATATAAACTTCCAATAATTGCGCTTGGCCTTGGTGAAAAAGAAGATGATTTACAAATTTTTAATGCAGAAAAATTTGCTGAAGCATTTATACAAACTAATTAATTAAGTTGTTAGAAATTAAAGGTTTATAATAACTACATTTATAATTTTCTTTTAAACTTGAGTAACCACAATTTCTTGCAATAGAAGAGATTATAAAGTCTAACTTGCTGCTAGCAGGATATTGATTCAACTTTCTATTAGCAATATCAAATTTAAAATTTTTCTTAATGTTTTTAACTGCACTAATCATAATTAAAGTATTGTTATCTTTTAAAAGGTAATAAGCAAAATCCTCCGGAAAAACCGGGAAATCATAATCTTCTAATAAATATTTAGCTTTTGACGGAAACCACTCATATGAAATTAATGATGAAGAAGTTTTTGTTTTATAGTCATATATATAAAGATCTTGAGGAAAATCTGTAACATAATTAAAATTTTCTCCTCTTGCTAAAATTGCATTTTCTCTAGTTTTAAAATACAGAGAAAAGTTTTTATCATGGGAGTTCATTTGACCTATATGAAAAAAACTATCTACAGAAGATTCTTGATTTTCAGCTAAACTAAAATTTGAAACAAAAATTAATAAAAATAAATTTATAATAAGTTTATTCATTCTTAATATATAAATACAAAATTTGAGTTTTATTTGGTCGGATTGTGGCTTAATTTAAACTCTTTAAATATTCCTTCAAAATTACTATCATCTTTTCGTTGTATTCCATCATATGATTGTCTTTTACAGAAAAATAAGAATATTTTGGCTCATTAGCTAATTCATACATTTTTTTACCCATCCAAAATGGCACTATTTTATCTGCTTCTCCATGCATAATCAAAATTGGAGACTTAAGATTTTTAATTTTTTT
>Ga0209709_10004649_pt1 | contig 10988 bp, 1 predicted proteins | sample ArcticOcean_MG_C_2_FD_187435 | JGI IMG/M metagenome (GOLD analysis project Ga0209709, IMG submission 187435) | Marine microbial communities from western Arctic Ocean - ArcticOcean_MG_CB4_136 (SPAdes) (version 2) | ecosystem: Environmental > Aquatic > Marine > Oceanic | place: Arctic Ocean...
TATCAATCTGACCACGAGTATCGCAAGTAGCACTGAAGGGATGCTCAGCTATGTGGGCTTGAGCATTGGTATTGATGTAACCAGATCCATGTGGCTTTCTAAAGGTATGATCAGCGAAAAATTTAATCCTTTCGCCGGCTATATTGGTATCGAAGAGTACTTTGTTTTCATAATTGGGATTTCCTCCTCCTCCTCCTTTAGTTTTGTCTGTGGCATATGTGACAAGCTGTTCGATCAAATGATTGGCGTTGCTCTCATTTGTTTCCTTAAACTCGGCCAGTTTACGCTCATACTTAAAAGCCACTTGATTTTCGACGATAGAGATTGCTGAATTAATTTTCTCATCGATTTCAGACTGCGCGGGCGCCTCTTCTAAAACTTTAAGCCTTAGGTTCATGTTTTCAAGTAGGGCGTCATGATCTTCCAGTTTAGATTCCATAGAGTTTATCGCTTCTTTCAAAGGGGTGAGTTCCTCTTTGATAGAAGATATTGCTGCCTTAACAGGGGTAAGTTCCTCTTGGAGCAAAGCTTTAAATTGATCGAGATTAATAGTTGGTTCATCCTTAGTTTCGTCAGACATAGTGAGATACGTAGATTAGATAATCAAAAAATTAGTCCAATGTAAATATCCACAGGTGGGATTTCGTAAGCAGTAAATCGGCAACGATTGACGACGTAGAGAGGAATGAGTGAACACTCCCCCTGATCCGAAAGCTCGGATTAGCACGATTTGCTATCAAACGAAATAAACGCGGAGCGCAAAGTTTAACAACTTGTTGTATGAACTTGATCTGAACTATTGTGCAGATCGGCCCATAACCTTGAGCGTGACGGTGCTTCTGGACTAGCTTAGTTAGGCGGGTTCAGTAGGCTGACGTCACTGACGGCGTTACACTGGCGTTAATAGCCAAGGGTAGTTGATTCAAGATTAAATTCATACTAGCTCCAGTGATGCTGATACGGACAATAAGGGACTACCTTCGATACGCTGGTTGATACCTATTTTGGCCGCCCCAATTACCGACAAGTGACGAGGTCAATGGCGGAATTTAGAGAGAGTATTATTAGGATAGGAAGAGGGGATTCTAACTAGGGAGCTAGGCTGGGGCTAGACTTCATGTAAAACCGACATATTGCTCAACTCCCCCTGAGCTGCAAGCTCGTCCATTGAGGAGGTTAGAACATGTAGTCAGGAATCCAGGGTGGATGAGCAAACTGCATTAGCACTGCTCAGTAGATAGATTCTCTTCAATATATTTTTGGCTCGTAGTATCTCTCAATTTACATAGCCTGGAGGAAACTCCCCCGGACGCAGATTGTAGTAAATCCAAGCGGCCTTAGTCTTGAGATTCGACATTGGCGCATAGACATGCCACGTTGGGGCATCTTCTCCTGCGTGAAGGCAAAATTCTGCTGCGTAACCGTTGGCGCGCGCAGGCTTGTTGGTCGGAGTAAACAGCTGGGGAAACGGCTCCAACTGCTTGTTGTCTGCCATGCCAAGGGGACCAAGCATACGTCGAAACAGCGTCTTCGCTAACGGCTTAGTGAAGTGGTCGGCGACGTTGTGTGTGCCGGGAGTCCAATATGGCCGTATTTTCCTTTCTTCAGCATAGTCACGGATACGGAACTCACGTATACATATGTGCCTTGTACGCGGGCTTGACATTGGGTGGTTTGCAACACTGAGACAGGCTTTATTGTCAATCAGCAGTGGCACAGGCAGTGGTTTACTTGTGAGTCCAAAAAGAACAGGAAAGTACTCCTGCAGGGTAAAGTACCAGACTGCAGCATCTGCTGCTGAGGACGCGGCAATAAGCTCGGCCTCCATGGTGCTGCCTGCAGTAAGTGTTTGACGCTTACTGCTCCATTGAACAAGGTTTCCAAAACAAAAGATGCAGTGGCCGGATATGCTTCGCATTTGGTCGCCGAGCTCTACCTTGGAGAGCCAATTTGCATCTGAGAAGCCAACAATTGGTGACTCGGGAAGCGTCTTCAGCTCAGGATAGAACCTTGAGAGTTCATTTATTAGCCCTGAAGCACATGAGTTTTCTTCATAAGTTAGTCCAACGTCAGAGTTCATCAACAAATACCGCAGCAAGTGTTCGAGATATATGAGATGGATCTTCTTAGGATCATGCATCCCACGACACGCGAATGAAACTATCGTCGAGATATCGGGCCTGCAGGTGACTGAAAAGTATATACAGCTACCTACAATGCTAGCGAAGTTTTCCTTGAGCGATTCCTGAAGTTTGCTTAGATTTGTGTCATCTCTTTCAGGCGGGTTTTCCATAGACGCGCAGTGCGGTGCGTGCTCGTGGCCTCCCTTTCCGTTGTTCATTGCCTTTAGGAATGGGTACTTGTTGAAAAGGTCCTCGATTTTCGCCTTGACGTTCATAGTGAGCTTGCCATTGGTGTATGTGATGTCCATGCCGAGGAACGAGTTGATAGGCTCCCACTGATGCGTGTCGCCCTTGAACTTTTCTATGAAGAGGTCCTTGAGCTCATCCAACTTTTCGGTGTCGTCTCCGGTAACTACGATGTCGTCGACGAACACAGCGCATGCGGCAAATACGTCTTTCCCTGCTACTGTTCGCTTCTGCACGTAGAGAGAAGTATCGCTCTTGGATCGCTCGTAGCCGGCGGAGACTAGTACCTCGTTTAGATGAGAGTTCCACAGCATTGGAGCTTGCTTGAGGCCGTAGAGAGATCTCAACAGACGGATTCCCAACTTGGAGTTGGGATACTTCTCCTGCATGTCTCTCAGTATGTCCTCTTTTATACTGATGCCACGAGGGAATTTGATGTAGATATCTCTGTCTAATTCCGTCTGAATGAAGGCTTGAGGGATGTCTGCGTGATAGATAGGCAGAGCCATTTTTACTGCGATAGATAGAAGTGTACGAACAGTGTTGAGCGATGCCATTGGAGCGAATGTTGAGTAGAAATCTACACCAACTTTAGCTAGAAATCCTCTGACTACCAGTCTTGCTTTGTATTTTTCAAAAGAACCATCTCCTCGGCGCTTGATTTTTAGGACCAGCTTGGTGCTGATGGGGGAGCGTATTTCAGGTACGACTTCAAGGCTGAAGACAGTGTTCTTGCACAGGTCGCCGACTTCTTTCATTATTGCAGTGAGGTAGTTTCTCTTGTGTTCAAGAGACTCCTCTTTCAACTCCATCATCACTTCAGGCTCGTAGTGAATGTCGTTTGGGGAGAGAGTGTGGCTAGTTGAGCGCGACTCATCTTCCACTGTGACCTGCAAACATACAGTCACTTCAGAGAATTTGTCCTCACAAAAGGACAGAGCCTTCTCAAGATCATCTTCCCTCTTTTGGTCGAAGTGGGAGCAGAAAAGGTGCTCGTTGGGGTCTGAAGCGAATAGGGCTCGATGATGAGAGCGGACTAACTCATACAAAGTTGGCGATGGTGAACCCCACAATAAATTGGCGGAGAATGCCTTTTCAGCGATGTGTTTTGCTTTATTAACAGCCTGCGCAGTTGAGATCTCTTCCCGAGTGAAATAGCTAGACGCGAGATCGACTCCCCCTTGAACGAAAGCTTCAATATACTTCTTTGGAGAATCGTATCGGTGCTGAGCGCTTGGTTTGGGGACTATTGTACCCATAGCGATCTCGTATCTGAGGGACTCGAATGATCCACCGTTCATGATATATATGTCTGCAGAATGGGCTGCCTCAATCACGGTGGTCGGTGAGAGGGCTGTGCGGAACTTGGTTGGAAACGATTTCAACCTGCGGAACTCGCCTATTGGCGACTGTAGTTCTTTGTCTGCAACGATCTGATGTGTCGTAGCCAGGGCCAGTGGTATAGCTGAATGATAGGTATCCGCGGCGTCAATTATGTTGCTTGTGCGCGATACGCTGAACAGGCTGAAGTAGTCGGTTCCAGCGACTTTATTAAAGGACAGCTCAACCTGCGGGCCAGAAATTGCAGGTGGATTTATAGCAGCGGTTGGGAGACAATTTTTGCTTGTAAAGCTCTTGTCGCTGCTTCCGGTGAACAGTGCGCGGTGGTCCTGATCGTAGAGTGCGGAGACTAAAGGGACGGTGCGAGGTGTAGCAGGAATGGCAACCATGGCGAGTGTTTGTTTTCGCATGTCGGCTTTGCTGACCTTGGGGACAATATTAAATCTTCGATTGAATGCCGCGGCCTCCTCTGAATTGCGGGAAACGAAGTGCCAAACAGCCTTCTCATTTTTACCACCAGGGTGACCATAGCGACGCTTTCGCACGTCGAGACTTTTCTTCTCATCTCCTGCTATGATGGCCGCTTTTTCCTTTTTCTTCAACTTGCACCCCGTTAGCGGATCAAACATTTGTTCTGTAGCGGACACGTTAGGAGCCTGTACCAACCAGGTTTCCCATTCGCCATCCCAGTTTTTCAGCTGGATGTAGTCACCGCCTGCAGGTACCTTGAATGGCAGCTGTTCTGACTTGCTAACGCCAACGGGGACCTGAGTAGGCTGAGCCTGCGGCGGAGAAGGAGGCAAGGAACTAGGCGGTGCAGGGCTATGTATGCTCGGAGCTGGTGAGAACCAAGGCATGCCTTGAATGGGCGACATATCCGATTCGGCCGGTTTAGAGTCTTCCGGAGCTGGTACCGCCGGACTGGGTGGCATGATTGCCTCAAAGAATCTAGCTGGGTCTTTTTCGCCAAACACTGACTCGGGGTGTGAATCTGCAATTGGAGCTAAGCGTTTTGGTGCGGACACTGGAGTGCTGGGTGCTTGCAGCTGTAGCTGAGCACCAACGTCTCGAGCTTCGACTGGAGCAGCTTGAATTGGGTATCTCGATAGCTGTTCTGTTGTCGGAGCTGGGATCGCAGCAGCCGGCATTTGCTCGGGAGGCTGGAAAGTGCCTGGTGGCTCATGCTCGACAAGACTGACCTTGTCATTTCGGTTTTTACACTGGGTCTTGAACTCTGCGAGCCCCCGTGCTTGCCTACTGAGCTCCGTGCAGAAATAGTTCTTTGACACTATGCGTTTTCCACTACTGGTAACAAGCAGTATAGCTGAACTCATTGAGCGAAGTCCTGCCATGAGCGCGGGGTGATAGTTTGCTGAGCAGAGGAATAGTCCAGCTATCGACTTGAGCTGAGACTTGCTGTTACCAAGAGCATTGGCCTCGCGATCTGGGTTGTTCATTCCCTTTGAGAGTCCAATAGTGACATGCGCGCCAAACGGATGGAGAACCGGAGTTTCACCTGAACCGAGAATTTGTCTAGGTGACATCCATTTTCCGTGAGTTCTAGCATAAAATGCAGATGCTCCTTGATTGAGAGTCTCTGCAGTGTGCCGAAATGCTTCAGGAAAGAACGCTTCTGGAATTACCTGCGTCCCACCAACCAATACACCCTTCAAAGCATGCAATCGGATTACTGCACCATTTCGTAGCAGCTTGATGGAGTTCTCCGCTTTGTTATACTCATGTAAGTGGGGTGCAAAGGTACTCATTTGACAGTTGTTCTCGATTTTCCAGCGTGTAAGTCTGTGTTCCTCCTTAAATGTAGAGGCGGAATCTGGAATTAGCATTTTGAGCGTGATGTTAAACTCGAGCTTGAGCTGAGTCTTTATGCTATTCATCGCAATAATGAAATCGTCGGTGTCTAGTGAAGGCAGTGGTCTTTCAAATACAAAGCCGCTGATGATGCAAACACACACTAGATGATATTTAAACTTGCCGAACCTGGATAGCACGGTGGAATATAAAACGTCTAGTTGGAAAGCCTCACCAGGCTCGTAGTTGAGCTCATTTGAGTGCCAGTCTGGGTTGTGATGCCTGACGGGTAGCTTAGGCCTGTTAAGATCACAGACTTCGCATGGACTCATGAACCTGCTGTCTCCTGGCAGTAATTTTCTAGAACCGATACAGCCTGCATGGATGTCTGCCTCAATTTGAGGGGCACTTCTGTGTGTTGACCGATGATAGAGGTCAACCTCGAACTGGGTCCTGGCAAATTCAGCTGTCGATGGGTGTGGTCCTGGCCGCCAGCCTACCGAAGAAATTCCTTTCGGCTTCTTCCTTTTTGAAAGGTGAATGTCGACATTTGTTGGGTTAAGACCCACACTCGAATGAGCGCGGTGAACCTGTTGGTTTCTAAAGACACATGCATCCAGCCATGTTCTGGCTGTGGAGCAGCCTCGAACTTCTACTGCATGTTTATACACAGTTAGATAAACGGCTTCCAACAGGCATTTTGGAATTGCCTGAGCGATCTTCTTAAATGCGCGATCTGCTGGAAGGGACTGAAGATATTTCAATGTTTTATTATCGAATGATTTTGCCTTGCTCCCTTCGCGCAACGTCATGTACCGCAGCCGTGTGCTTCCTTGCTTCGAGCTGGTGCGGGATGGCACCTCTAAGATTACATTAAAGTCGCTCGTCATTGTGGGGACAACACCTGTGACAGCAGCTATGGTGGTTCCTTTCTGCCGTTTCTGGCCAGGAGGACCAATATAGGCAAAAGTGTGAGCTTGAGTAGCCAGTGTTACCGACCTTAGCACGTTTCTGGTGTCATTAAACTCCACTCCCCCTGTCACCAAACGTGCACAATTTGTAAAAATCGAGTTCATATGCGCTACTATGTCGCAATTAGTGACACCTGCGCAGGTAGAAATTGGTTTGCAAATAAAGAAGACTTGACTGTCTGGTGATTTTACTCCGAAGTAGATGGTACTTGGAGTGATATCTGAGGGCGCGTGGCTAAGCGTAATTTCAAACAGGTGGTGCGGAGTTGGATTTGCAGCGTCAAATCGCGCTAGCAAAGAAAAAATATACATTTCTGTCGGATTCCGAAGGTACTTAGTTCCGATGGATTTGACATGTGAAATGTGGGATATACGCGAGATATGCGGTACGCGCGGGGCTTGATCGAATAGACCTATTAAGCACGTGTTGCTTCCTTGCGCAGTCTTTGCGATGTGCCAGGCTAACAGGACACATGCAAAGGCATTTTCATGAAGCAGAATGCCAGGCATGAAAAACTTGGGGCACAAAAATGACCTAAAGAGCTGTATAACTGCTTTTGGTGCAAAATTTGTGGTCACAGGAGAAGTTTCCTGTGAAATATATAAATTGGCAGGTATTAACGTCTCGGATGAGAGCACTGAAGCTATAGGCTTAGGATGACAGGAGAGACCACTATCTTTTAACACATTAAATGAATTGATTTGATACCTACTTGCAAGCATAAACCATCTGTGGTGCGATGTATAATCTCCAGCATGGGCAGCGTCGACTAGATCAATGGCGACGCTGTAACCTAGATTCCTATGTTCTTGAAGAACAGCTTCGTGTGCTTCAAAATGGTCAACAAGTGGAGCGACCATTTCTATCAGGACGAAGTTTGGCAATGTGTTGCGAACAAATTCAGCCTGTGACTCGCGAAATAAATGAATGGTTTTAGTGTCACCGTACTTATTTAGTGATTTCAACCTAGATTCATCAGTACAAGGAAGTGTGGACATTACTAAGTCAAAGGGGACAAGTTTGAGTTTGTTATGCTCTAGTCGCTCGATGACTGAGTCCAAATTTTCTAAGACTTGGGCATTTGGAAATGATTTCCGTGCGTGTTCTATCACGTCACCTATTTCAATGACACAAACCACCTCGAGTGGGAGTTTCAAGCTAAGGTATTGCTCTGTGCAGACCCCAGCGCCAATTAACAGCACTTTGAGTTTAAACGGAGGCGGTTCTGGTGGAATTGGTGCCTTTGCTACTAAAGAGGATGCAGGTGTAGTAGCTGCGACATACCAGGAAGACCAGTGGCGGGATGTTCCGCCGCTATTAGGAACACAAGAGAGCAAATTTGCGCACTCGGCTTCATCCGACTTGTTAAAATCGGTGTGCGCGGTGGAAAAACTAAAGTGTACACGCTTTGGTTGACCAGTTTTTGCCTTAATAATACTGCAATGTTTAAGCAGTGAATCATGGTCCCTCAAACAGCGAGTGGTGATAGGTTTATTTGTCTCTAAACAACGATGTGATTGAAATGCCTTACATGAGCGTAACTGTAACGATTTGAGACCGTTCCCTGTACGCGTAACTTCGATTACAGAAGTATACTTAGACAATCCTTTTACATCATGGTTGATTAATTTCAGTGCTGCGTCGCTATTTTCGCGGAGTGACTTACTCTCCCTATATAGGAACGCGTGCTGAACACCAGTGGTGCTGCACCACTGAATTTGCTCGAACGCATTTAGCGGAATGAGCAATAAGTCTGGGAAGAAATTATCGACGCAATAGAACTCCATAAGGCATATCAGACAGCCTTGCTTGTCTGATGCGCTTGCTATGCAAATTGGGATGAGACCCTTAGAGCGCGCGTAGGATGTAGAAGTACCTAATTTGACTTTTACAGGAGTTTTTAGGTTGACAACGCATAGCATATGCTTTAACCAACTAGTTGGAGCAAATCCAGAAGTTGCTCCGCTGTCCAATATTGCAGGAAAACTAATGTGAACGTTATTGCTATTGAAAACGTCTAAGTCAGGGAAGAACGATGGGCTTTTGCATACGTGACTAGCGACTTTCAACATCGTTTCTTCCGAAACACTAAGTGAATTTTCAGTGGGGGAGCCTGCTAAGTCTCCTCCCCTCTGTGAAAATCCGGATAACTGTCGTCTTCAGATTCATTTGACCCTGTGTTCGACATGTTTGCTAAGTACGCGCGGACATGTTCTTCTTGAAAGTTTTCATTTATAATATTGCACTTTTCCCTTGTGTCGAAATCATCAAAACAATTCTCCTCAAAGGTAGATGCAAGCGCATGGGAGGCTACTGTGTCAATCAAATTTATTGCCTCAGTTGCCTCTTGTGCGACAAGTGCCCCTTCAGAGGATTTAGCGGACAGAGCTTCGTGTACAGCCTTGTTTAGTTTATTTAATATTTCAACTAAGACTGTGGGATCCGTCTCTTGAAGGCTCTTCAACGTCACCCTGCGAATATATTTCAACAGCTCGACAAAGTCACCAGGTGGTCTTGCATTACTATTTGAGCTTCTAGAGCCGCTGGGATTCTGTCGAATATCGGGATGCTTGAGGGCATTCCGAGTTCTCCAATCATCTGCGTTTGTATCGCCAAATTTTCGGTGTCGACCCTTTGAAAAACTGCTAAATTTGGAATTTTCACCAGTGCGGGCACTAGTGCGGGAACCTGCGAACGATGGGTTTAGTTGGTCCTTATGATTTTTATCCTCGAAAGTACTGGAGGAATAAGGACCCCATCTCGATTTCCGTGCCGCGTTACCGTGTTCGCCTGAAGTTGATTTATCAGGAGGAACGGTGCTACTAGGAGGCTCGCTGTTACTATTTGCACCAGCTGAATATGCCTGCATGAGCTTGGTCGCAAGAGCAGATTTACCAGATATACCAGAAGAAAGGTATGTCGGTTTTAAGTCAGGAGTCCACTTGGATTCAATTGCTTTCAGAGTAAGACTCGTTTTGCTAGCCATTTCATCACAATATGCAAGAGTTAAATCCAAAGACCCCACTGCTTTGTATGCCTTGACATATGGGTCTGCTGACCCGGGGTGTTGGTCGTATAAAAACTTGCAGTGGTCCGGGTTCATGATAGCAAAACTCAAAGGTTTCATTGTTTCATTGAACTTAGTAACTGATTTATCGCTTTCACTGTGACTCTGGACCATAAGATTTGCAGGATCATATTCAAGCGCTATCAGCCTATACAGCTTTGGCATGATGGTGGCTTCCAGTTCTTTCCGTGTGAAACTTGAACGCTTTGCAGTTTCTATTATAACTTTTCGCACAGCATGGAGGAAATCTCTAATATTATCACCTTGCTCGGTGGAGAAAGTCATGCCGTCCAAGAGTGCACGGAGGCGTACATATTCAGCTTCGTCACCTCGGCTATTCAACTGGATAATTTTCGCCACTAGGTGTAATGCAAGGTTCTGTCCCTTAAACTTTCCACTAGAAAGCAGCTCGTGAAACACTTCTGTATTTGGGTTCGGAGCGTCCAGGTTATCATAGAATTGCATAATGGCTTGGGCAATAGCAGCAGCGGCTGAGTCAAATTCAGTGGGTGTAATACAGGTTTCATCATGATTCGTATGCCACTTCTGTGTCAGCTTACCCTTTACATAGTGCTCGTCCTTAACCATAGTCCTCAACATGTCCAAATAGGCTAGATAGGAGTTTTCGTCAAACTTGTAAATGTCATGTCCATCAATGAAATAGTATTTAACATCTTCACTTTCAAGGGCTTCAAGATGCGGACGAGATAGTGAGTGCTTAACAACCCATTCTTTGCAGCTGTTGTGAAACTCGATTCCATATCTGTATTCCAAGTAAGAGTTGTAGTTTTGGTAAATTCCCTTATCCTGGAAGTTAAACAACTTGAATAAGGTATCAATCTGACCACGAGTATCGCAAGTAGCACTGAAGGGATGCTCAGCTATGTGGGCTTGAGCATTGGTATTGATGTAACCAGATCCATGTGGCTTTCTAAAGGTATGATCAGCGAAAAATGTAAGCCTTTCGCCGGCCATATCGATATCGAAAAGTACTTTGTTTCCGTAATTGCCACCTCCCTTACCAGGAGCACTAAGATTAGCTTGTGCACTTACAAGCTGTTCAACCAAATGCGTGGATTGGGCTTGATACCTTTCAGTCATTTGGGAAGTTTTAACATCATACAGTTTTAACATTTTCTCCTCGTAGCGAGCAACTATTTTATCCTCAACGACTTGTTCAATTTGTTGCGGAATAGATATTACCAGTTGTTCCTTCATAGTTCCTATCTCAGTGGACATTTCTGATTTAAGTTCCTCATAGATTCCAGACTGTGCGGGCGCCTCTTCTAAAACTTTAAGCCTTAGGTTCACGTCTTCCAGTGAGGCTTCGTGATCTCCCAGTTTAGTTTCCAAAGAAGCTATAGCGTTCTTCAAAGGGGTGAATTTCTTATCAAGCAGGTCTTCCATTTGCTCGAGGGTAATACCAGACA
>Ga0209709_10004651_pt1 | contig 10984 bp, 9 predicted proteins | sample ArcticOcean_MG_C_2_FD_187435 | JGI IMG/M metagenome (GOLD analysis project Ga0209709, IMG submission 187435) | Marine microbial communities from western Arctic Ocean - ArcticOcean_MG_CB4_136 (SPAdes) (version 2) | ecosystem: Environmental > Aquatic > Marine > Oceanic | place: Arctic Ocean...
ATTCGATATTTGGGACAACTTGCCCAATAGGATATTTAAATGTATCTACAATAATTATAAAAGCTACGAATGAAATAATTGCTACAATAAATGAATTTAATATTTTAAAATTTTTTAGCTTTTTGGGCTTTGATATAACAGGTATCTGTTCTTTTATATTAACCTCAATATTTTTTCCTGTTTCCTTTTTGTTATAAATTTCAATTTTTTCATCAAGTTCTACAACTGCATCTATTTCAATCTGTTCTTTTGATAGATCTGATGGATTGATCTCATCGCTGTTTGTGGTGTTGTTTTGATCAAAAACATTAACATTATCACTGTCAATATCTTCAACAATTGGGCTTACATTATTTTCAAGAATTTCTTTTTTGAAAAACCATTTATGATTACAGCTGGCACACTGCAACAAACGACCTTTGTCTTGAATTAAATTTGAATCTAAATCAAATTTTTTATTACAATTATTACAAGTAATGATCATTATTGTTGTATATCTGATTCTTATAAAAAAGCCTTATTTTTGATGCTCTTTATTCTTTGAAATTATCAATATCTAATGTATTAGTACCTCAATCGGGGCGTAGCGCAGCCTGGTAGCGCATCTGGTTTGGGACTAGATGTTATATTGTCCCACAGATTTTAAACTAGTTGTATCTTTCAACGTAAGTAGACCATATCAAGCCAGTTCTATCATTCAAGATAAAAGAACAAAGCCCCCAATCTGCCCCCAAAATTCTAGTCGCTCGTCAGTAATAAAGTAAATGCTCATCTTTATATTTACCACGAAAGCCCTATTTGACGTGGTAAATGACAGATAAAAGAATCGCCCAGGTTGTATTTCATCGCACTGTTGCTCTCTATATACCACGACAACTGATGTTGCCGTGGTAACGGATCAATAGTGGTACCAAACACGTTTAGGATGAGGATTTGGGCGTTTAAAAGGGTACTTTCTCCTAATTTAGAGGTACTTATAGTTAGTGTATTATATGTCTGTTACGTAGAGTTAATCGCACTCAAAACTAATCCAATATAAAAAAAGATATAAGTACCTAACCCAAAAAAAATATTATAAAAATTCAAAATAGAAAGTAAAAAGAATTATAAAAAAAAATATGCAATATTTCATCGCCCCCATAATTGCTCTTATAGTATTTATACTTATCATGTGGTTGACTTAAAATGGCTTGGAATAATAGAAAAAATAATTCAACGAACCAACATGACCAAAAGCCAGTTATCGACCGTTGTATAAATTGCGGGAACCACGAGCAAGTTCAAGCTACAATCACTATAGAGCTTGGAGAGGGCAACCTGAACTCAGGTCCAATCTGCCGTAAGTGTTATTCAATTTATAAAGGACCGAGAATAGCGCAGTTTTAACCGCGGATCAGGGCCGGGGGACAACAAAACCAATCCTAATACACCTAGGACTCTGTATCCGATATCAGGTATTATGAAGACCATACCATGAACCAGGATTCAATAATCTTTATTTTGCAAAAATTTTGCTTTAGCAAATAACAGAAGTTTCAATGAAATTATAACCTTCGTATCATCAAAATTTTTGTGATATAATTTTTTTATGAACAAAATTTTAGATAAAGAAATAGATGGTCTAAGAGCAATCTCTGTTGGTGCTGTTTATTAATGACAAACTTTAAACCACAAACTAGAAAAGGAATTTACATAATTAGTATTTTAATTATTCTATCTTTGTTTTTAATAATTTTATTTAGTTCATTAATTACTATATATGAAAAAAGATCAAAAATTTTATTAACATTAGGATTCGATATTGGAGATTATAATGAAAAAAAGTTTTTAATAAATCCTCTTAAACAATCAGATCGTCAAATACCACCTACAGATATTAATAATTTAAAAATAAACAATAATAGTGAAATAATTGGTCAATGGTCTGCACCAATTGACTGGAATGTAACGGCGGTACATTCAATTTTATTACCTGATGAAACAGTAATGACTTTTGGTTCTTTTGGTATTGATAAAAAAGAAAACGATAAAGATATAAGATCAAATAAAAAAATAACTCTTACTGATGGTAGGGAAATTGATAGAGATGGAGGTTCTCATCAATGGAGAGTCCACAATGTGAATAGTGCAATAGACTTTGATATTTGGGATCCCAAAAAAGGAGTTGGTGATAATTCTCATATTTTATTTAAACAACCAGTTGTTATGGATGCTTTTTGTTCAGTAGTAAGAGTATTGGATGAAAATAGAGTTTTTATTTTAGGTGGAAACAAAAATCTAGATACAGATTTTCCAGATAATCAAAATCACACTATGATTTATGATTTCATAAACAAAAAGTTTTCTTTATCAAAAAATTTAAATTTTGCAAGATGGTATGCTTCAGTTGTAATTACTGGAGATGAAAAGATGGTTATTTTTGGAGGAAAAAATATTACAACTAATCCAAACAAAGTAAGCACTACTCCAGAGATGATTGACTTAAAAGATATTGATCAGGGATGGCAAATACTAGAGCAATCAGACAGTAATGACTTATTTGGTATCAAAGATGCTGAGCTGCAATTCGACCAAAGTCAAAATGAGTGGAATTACCCAAGAACATTTTTAGCATCAGATGGAAATATTGTAGGTATTTCTTATAACAAAACTTGGGTAATGGATGTAAATAATAATTATCGAGTTTCAAAAACAGGAGAAATACCTCTTGTAAAAAGTGGAATATCAAAAGTCTTAGAACATTCAAATCCAAATTTTGATGGTTATAAAAAAGATTATTTGAAATTATTAACCATTGGAAGCGCAGTTGGTACTTCAAACTCTGTAGTAATGATAGAAAAAGACAAAGTTTTAGTTTTTGGAGGAAAACAAGTTGGGGAAGAATATTCACCTTCTAACAAAGTATTTCTGATTGATTTTTTGGATTCCTTCAAGCCACAAATTAAAGAATTAAAATCTATGAATTTTGCTAGAAGTAATGGAAACGCAACTATTATGCCAGATGGAAATATTTTTATTAATGGAGGTCATTCTTACAATGATCTTGAATTTAGTGTTTTTACACCAGAAGTTTATAATCCTATCACCCAGACAACTAAAGATATGTCAAAATCTTATTTTAGAAGAAATTACCACGCTTCAAGTTTGTTGTTACCTGATGGTAGAATTTTCACAGCAGGGGGTGATGTTTGGAATGCTGAAATTTTTTATCCTTCCTACTTATTTACAAAAGACATAAATAATAAAACCATATTAGCAAAAAGACCAGAAATAACAAATTTAGAAAAAAACATTAAAAGAGGTCAAAATATTAACATTGGTGTTAAAGGAGAAGTTTCAAAAGTTAGTCTAATATCTACAGGTTCGACAACACACTCTCAAGGATCTGAGAGCAAATTTAGAAATATTGATTTTATTAAATTATCAAATGATAAAATTCAGATAAAATTAGATAGCAATTCAAGTAATTTACAAAATGGAACTTATTTATTATTTGTATTAAGCTCTAAGGGCACACCATCAGAGGGCAAAGTTATCTTTATAAATTAATGTTATTCAAACCCCACTCTCCACATATCGTCTAATTAAGTTTTCAACTATATTAGACATTTTTCTCATATCTTTATCAGCAACGACTTTAAATCTACCAATAGTTTTTTCCTAATTGTATAATTTACTCATTCCTTGTGTTGTTTAATTTTATCTGATTGGACTGATCACATTGATTACTCCTTGATTTTGTATTTTATCTTAATTTCATCGATTAATTCCGATAAGAACTTACCCGTTTGTCTAATATTATAACTATTTGAATTAGAGGGGCGTTCTGTTACCCGGTGCCCCAGATCGTGTTTCTATAATCTTTATTTTGTAACGAAGTTGCTACAACCTAAGGCATAAACTTAAGAAAACTTATGAATGTATTCCCTATAAATTCCGTGTAGGATTTTAATACATGAAAAAAATTTTATTGATTATAGTTCTGGGTTTTTTGCTTGTCATTTTTAGCAAAGTTATATTTTCTCAAATAATTATTTTTAGCTTATCTAAATTGGTAGAAAGAGAAACATTTGTTAGCAAAGTTGATATAAATTATTCTAAAAGAGAAATAGTTTTTAACTTAATTGAGATAAGAAATATGGATAAGTTTTATTATAAGAATATTTTTGAAGCAGATAAAATTAAAATACAATTTAATTTTAAATCAATATTCACTAATTTGGTGGAAATTGATTATTTAATTTTTTCAAATTCAAGGTTTTTCTTAGAATTTGATAATCAAATTAATGAAAAAATTATTGCTGATGATAATATAGAAGAGGTTAAAAAACTTGATAACAACTACATAGCGTTAACCTATCCTATTAAAAAGAGAGATAAAAATTTCTTAATTTTGGAAACCGAACTAAAAAATTCTAAAGTGTTTATTAAAACTTTAAATAGTCCAAAAAAAATTGAAATAAATTTATCAGATATGACTTTTTATAAAGTTGCAAATAAAGCAGAATTTCAACACTATAAAGAAGTATTTAAAATTATTTTAAATGATATATTTTTTAGGATTCCTGATCAAAATCTGAAAGATTTAATCTACAAAACATATAAGTTTTAAATATGAAAAAACTTGGGAAGAGCCGGCCCATCAGCCCCGTGCCCTGAACTTAGCTACCCCCACAATGCAACAGCGAAATTTAATCGGGAATCAAGAAATAAGGAACATGGAACATGGAAATTTGTAAAAAAAAACTCCCCCTAATCTGGGCAAGAAGGGGGAGTGAGTGTATTATTAATTTCTTTTTTATATGCTGTTCTGGCTCTAGGTGCAATGGGTTCATTTTTAACCGTAATATTTTTTGCTCCAATCAATAACAGGTGGATGATTATCAGCTGTATAATCGGCTCTATGTAATTCATGCTTAGTTAGAAATCCACCATACCTACTTTGTATCATAAAACCTCTTCCGCCTCCGTATGCAATTATTTGCGGTTCGTGCTTATGCGTTCTTGTGGCTGTTGCTTCTCGATCTGCTTTTTTAGCTGCTGCTTCTTTTCTAGCTGCAACTTTTTGTCTTGCCAACATAACAACTTCATCGTTAATTTCGTCCGTGTATTCATCACCAAGATTATTTCGAATTTTGTTTAATGCTTTAATATCATTGGCCTTTTTACAGCCATCCATGTTGCTGCTGTAGTTGGTTTTACCAGTATGTGTTGCTCCCCGATTATATTGCTTCTTGGTGTTGGTATAATTAACGGGGGTTACAGCATCGGGGCCGGAGGCCATCTTTGATGCAAGAACCTTTTGACCAGGGATCGAGACTGGTTCAACAGTGGGTTCGGCTGCTGTCTTTGGAACATGCAAATCACCGTTTCTCTTTGGAAAGCGAAATAAGTATTTGCCATTATCTAAGACATACTCAGTTCCATAAAATCCTCTACGCATCCTAAGCTTTAAACAATTTACAGTTATATCAAGGAATTGTGCGTACTTTGAGCGTGTCATTATAAAATCTTTGTCAACTCCGGGAATAAAATATCTAGTCATGCTTACGTTATACCACACCTCTATTAACCGATCTATACTGGGTTCAAAAAACACTGTAGATAATTTAATGGGTGAGTTACCAACCCATCTCTCAGTCGCTCACTAAAATTTCCGATAACATACAATTGAAACAGCGGCCGCCGTAGTTGTGAACCAGGATGGTAATTATAAAAATTAAGAAAAAAGTACTGAGTGAGTGAGAGACTACTCATCTTCCTGTAATTCAAAAAAGTGTTCAAGACTTATTATTGCAAGTGGTATTTCCCTGTTTCTTTTGATCACCAGCAGGGGCTCTAGTTTAGTGTGGCGGGTGGCCTGTTTAAATGCTGAATATATTTGCTTGTACTCCTCACGTCGCTTACATTCTACTGAATAGCCAAAGAGTTTGCGTGATGTCAAGCTCAACATTTTTACGTCGGCGCCATTTTCAGACATCATGCTGCATCTAATATCTTCCGGACCAAGTTTTGGATAAAGTTTTATAATTATGTCCCTAACCAAGTTTTGTAAGTATCGGGCTTTTGCCTTTTTACTATCATTCTTCATTATAAATTTATTGTTTTCTTTTTACGAGGTTCAAGTGGTCCGTCGTATAGGTTCTCACTTGGTTTTCCTTTTAACACTTCATCAGTAAATTTTTCATGAGCTGCTTTAACTCCATTTCTTTTATCATCTGATTTATTAAATTTTTCTTTTGCTGCTGCTACCCATACCGCATCCCAATTAACTGTATTAGTTTGTGGATCTGTACAATCTTTAATAAATTTCGAGTATCTTTTATTACCTACTTGTAATGTTGATATGCAATCAACTAAAAATCTTTCAAGATGGTGATTATTCCATTTCATACCAAAAAATTTATCAAGAAAATTTACAACTATGCTTCGTTTGGCATCTTCTGGGTTTTTTCCATCGATAAAAAGATTGTCAAAATTATTCTTTAATGAGTGTTTAAGTTTATTTTCATACCATTGCCAACCATCAAATTTAGGCGCTGATCCTAATTCCCCCTCCGTCATATCATCCAAATAATGTCCCTCATCCAAGATCTTATGAGCCCTCGGTCTTGATCCGTTTACATCTAATACTATTTGTCTGGTAGTTTTGCCGTCTTTCCAAGGGATATGGACATCTTTAATCCAATCTTTTACATATTTTTCATGGACATTAACTTTCCATTTTTCTTTTATGTATTCGAGTAAATCATCCAATACTACGAACCCAGGAAATCTATCATCAAAAGGTGCTGATCTAGTTTCCAATGCTCTAGCCAAACGCTGCTGTATGGGATGTCTATTTTCATCAATCATTTGTTGGGTGGCATCAGTTTTGGGTGCTCTTCCACCTCTAAACAATTGCCAATTTTTTACTTTGACCTCATATAATAAATAATAAAATAAATGTTTTGCTTTTCCTGACTGTAAAAATTCATAGATACTTGCAAAAGTTCCATCTTGTTCCATTTCTTCAATCTTTTCTGAAGTTAACCGATTGAATTGATTGATAACTCCATATCTTCTGGATCCTTTACTAATATGCAAACAATCCTCTTCATTGCTGTAACAGATCCCATTACAGTTATTAAAATATCTAAATGGTCTAATATGTTTGGGGTTGATCTTACAATCTTCATCCGTCCAAAAAGGTTTAAGTTTATTACTGATTTCAACTTTTTTACTTATATCTCCTGTTGTAACTATCTCATTAATACAAACAAATAATTTATTATAAATAACTTCTGAATGAGCGCCTATCATTTGGTCATATGTAGCATTACCATCGACAAACTCTTTTCCTATTATTCTTTGTAGAGTTTCAGCTAATCCTTTTTTTGCCGTGCCCTCCGGTCCAACAATTAAATAACCCCACATAATTTTTAATGGGCCTATTTCTTTATCCTCTTCTGGTGTAAGTTTTAATTTATGTTTGAACATTTTTTGTATTAGTGCTGCAAAATATTGTTCAATATAATCATAATCTTGGTCACCATATATTCGCTTATAGGCATTTACCCATGGTGTTACATCACCCTTAACGGGCTCTTGCGGCGGTCCTGGGTACAAATTTAAATATCTACCTGCCTTTAAATGAAAGTGATCGTGTCCAATTTCAGCAATCGGATAATCATATCCTGGCAATGCAGCTCGTCCTATCACTAGTCTGTCTTGAAATTCTGGATCTGTCATAAGACTATTAAATGCAGTTTTTTTATCTCTACCACCAGGAAATTTAAATAAGTGTCTATCATTGAAATCAGATTTTTTATTTTCTATTCCGTTATCCAAGTTCATCATGGACGCACTATCAATAATAAATACAGTTTCTTTTTTAAGTTCTTCTAAGTTTTTGTCTGGTGGACTTATTCCTATCCATTGGAAAATTGCATAGATAGCAGCTGCATCATCTATTCCAATTATTTCTCTAATTGTATTAAATCCCATTGTTCGACCACCATTAGCGATTTGTTTAAAGGCATGGGTTCCTTTACCAGATCTGCTTTCATCATCACTAGAATTTTCAGCCAGGTGTTCTATGAAATTATCAATTTCAAAATCTTGCCATTCAGTATTTTTTGCAAGAATACAAGCTATTGCATAAGTATAATCGTCACGACTACCTTTTGACGGATACAAAATCGAGAGGGCTGATGCTAAAGCAACTTTACAAATATCTTCATACAAGTCGCCAGGGTAGGGACTTATGCCATCTAATACTTTCCATTCTATTGAAACACCTTGACCCTCTTTTTTTCCATCTACTAATGATCCTGGTACTATTGTTTGCTTATCTTCTCCAGACCTACATTCTATTATGTTTGCTCCGTGTACATTATTCTTAAAGTATGGTTCTAAATCTTTGTGTAGTGCAAATTTCTTAAATTTACTTTTTGTTTTAAATAGTAGGTGCATTGGTTTTGGTAGATTTGCTCTCCCAAAAGTGGCGCTGCAGGGTTGTATGTATTTATCAATAAAAGGTAGACATATTGGATGATCTATATCGACGTCTGTATGGTCCTTTAATTTTAAACCAATATTATCATCTGGTTTAAAGTCGCTTATTTTAAAGTCTGTTTTCTCCCAAGCCTTAATTCTAGGCGCTTTTGGGTTATATTCTATCTTACCTGTTTGCTTATTGGGTAGCCAGTTTCCACAGGGGATGATTGGTAATTTCTTGTCAAGATATTCTGTTGCTGTTTTCATAATAATACACTTCCTTTTTTTGTTATAGGCTGCCCACCATTTGTTGATTAATTGTCCACACTTTTTCCAAATTCAAGTTGGTATTTTTTCATTATTTAACCCCACCCAATAAACCTGCGATGCCTGAATTATTATTTCTAAACTTTTCCGCTTCGTTATCTCTAAGCATTTTATTGAAATTTCTTTCAGCTCTTTCTAGTCTCGGATCTGGTAGAGATGGTAACGGTAATTTTGCAGGGGCTGTGAAATGTAGTTTTGGTAGAGTACCAAACGATAATGATAATTTCTTTTTTTTACTAACGGCTTTAGGTTTATCGTATCTGCCATCAGATCCTGTCATTTGTCTATTACGTTCCATCCTTTCGGCTAAAGCCCCTACCTGTTCTGGCGATGCTTGATCAGGGTAATATTTTGTTTTCTTAAAGCCCATTTTTTTATTATAATTGTCGGCATCATCATAATTTTGATATGCAATCGTTCTCGATTTATTAGAAAATAATTTTGTAGTGGGGTCGAATGATACTTGATTTGGATGTTCTATATTTTGAATAGGTTTAGCGTTGATGTTATCTTTTAATATTGGTGAATTCTCAAATTTATTTAGTGCATCTATTGCATTGCTGTTAAGGTTTGTGTCTAATTTTTTTTGTTTTTCAGCTGCTTCATTATCTTTAACAAATTGTTTCCATACACCTCTGCTATCGGGCTCAACAGCGTATTCTTCTAGCTTTTTTTGTGCCAAATCTCTTTCTACTTGAGTTGGATCTGTGCTCTTACTAGGTCTAGTTATGTATCCAACCATCTGATTGTACTTTTTAATTTCCATCAGTCTTTTTTCCCAAATGTCATTTTTAACAGTCTGTTAACAGCGTCCCGTTCTGCTGTAGTTAGTTCAGCTAGTGTTTTTCCTGGTGTGAATAGTGATGTTAAACTTATTCCTTTAATCTTGGGGTTTTTACTTTTTGCATATTTAGCAAAGTCGATGACCTTACCGCCGCTTTCCATTGGAATTCTAAATATTTCTATAAAGTCATCTTCTGTTTTACCTGGATTGTTTTCTAAAAATTTCTCTAAAGCAATTTCAAATTTCATGTCCATAAAATCTGACATGCCTTGTTCTTCTGCAGCTGTTTCGGACGCTAATTTTAGTAGTATATCCTTTTCTGACAAATCACCTTTAGATGGCATTTGTTTATCAACATTGATGCTAGTTTTTTTATATTTAGATGGATGATTAAAATTAAACATTAGTATAATGCCCTTTGAGCTTTGCCACTTATATGGGCGTTGATTTCGTCAACATTGTATAAAATTACACCACCTCTACTTTGGTTCTTCTTCCTACCTACAACATGAAATGGTAGTCCGTATTTTCCCTGTCTTTGTTTTGACAGTGTAGAAACTTTTATTGAGTATAGGTCCTCAACATCTTTTGGCCGTATATATTTTGGATTTGACATACCAATTGTATCTCATGGAATGAATCGAATTGGAATATAGCCGGGACTACTTTAGAGACGGTTGTCGGGACGATCGGTTATTCTTTTTTATCTTGTTGAAAACTTTCTCAATAACTTTTGCTTTCGGTCTTAATTCTTCCAATCCTTTTCTTTTTTTTTCTAAAAGATTTACACCAGTAGTTTTTTTAAAACCCATTTGAATTTTAAAATATCCGTCTGTCTTTTTAAAATATTCTTTGTTTTTAGATTGTGCTTTACTATACCAGAGGTCCTGTAACTGTTTTGTGTAAACATCAATCTTACTTTTATCCCACGTTAAATTCTCTTCACTTCTCATGAGATTATAAAATTGTATGAAATCTTTTGATTTAACCCAATGTCTAATTATATGAGCTAGAGTCTTATCTTTATTTTGTGGATCAAGTTGTTTCTGTGTAATTATAGCGATGATGTTTAATGAATAGGAGGCTCTATTAACATCGTAATTAGATTCTTTACCTTGATCAGTGCCTTTTAATAAGTTTAAAACTTTTTGTGGATCTCGGTCGGAGTGTGTTAAAAATTCAATTACCTTATCCCACTTGTCTTTTGCTACTTTGCCCATGTAGCTGTTTTACATGGAACCCGGACCTTAATCAATTGCTTTAGTTAATTTAGGAACTACTTCTAGAGTCGGTTTTTCGTCAGCAAAGAATTTAATTTTATTTGTTCCAACTACTTCTGCGTTATCAACTAACTTTGCATATTTTAAGAATGTTTTTTCTGAAACACCTAATACT
>Ga0209709_10004653_pt1 | contig 10980 bp, 8 predicted proteins | sample ArcticOcean_MG_C_2_FD_187435 | JGI IMG/M metagenome (GOLD analysis project Ga0209709, IMG submission 187435) | Marine microbial communities from western Arctic Ocean - ArcticOcean_MG_CB4_136 (SPAdes) (version 2) | ecosystem: Environmental > Aquatic > Marine > Oceanic | place: Arctic Ocean...
TGGCTGTCGACGCAAATGTATTAATTTTTGAAAGAATTAAAGAAGAATCTAAGCAAGAAAAAAATAATATTATTGCCTTTGATGCTGGTTACGTTAAATCAAAAACTGCAATTTTAGATGCAAATATAACAACTTTAATTGCTGCAATCATTTTATTTTTTATGGGTTCAGGTCCTGTTAAAGGATTTTCGGTTACATTAGCTGTTGGAATTTTTACAACTTTGTTCTCAGTTTATTTTATAGCACGTATGTTTACTGGTCTTTATGTAGTGAGAAATAAAGAGAAGGAAAATTTAATATAAATGATTAATTTTAACAAATTTTATAAATTGTTCAACTTAGTATCTGTAATTTTAGTTTTAGTTTCTATTTTAATGTTATTCTTTAAAGGACTTAATTTAGGCGTAGATTTTAAGGGTGGAACATTAATAGAGTTAAGGGCTAATGATAGCAAAATTAACGTAACATCACTAAGAGATTCATTTAGAAATATGAATTTAGGTGATATTAATATTAAAAAATTTGGCAATGAAAATGATTTCCTAATTAAAATAGAAAAAAAAGACACTAGTGCAAATGGTATTGAGATTATTAAAAAAGACTTAGCGGAAAACATTGGTAGTTCTTTTAATTTTCGACGAGTTGAAAACGTTGGTCCAAAAGTTAGTTCTGAATTATTGAAATCTGGAATTATAGCTATAGCACTATCCTTAGCTGCTATGCTATTTTATATATGGATAAGATTTGAATGGCAATTTAGCTTAGGAGCTATCTTAGCATTATTTCATGATGTAATTATAACCTTAGGTCTTTTCTCACTATTTAATTTAGAAATAAACCTATCAATTGTTGCTGCTGTATTAACTATTGTTGGTTATTCAATGAACGATACTGTAGTAATTTATGATAGAGTTAGAGAAAATTTGAGAAAATTTTCTGACATTAAAATTTTTGAACTTACAAATATTTCTATTAACGAAACATTATCAAGAACAATAATTACATCCGTCACTACATTACTTGCGTTAATATCAATTTATTTATTTGGTGGAGAAATTTTAAAAGGCTTCTCACTTGCTATGATTATGGGTGTTGTGTTTGGAACTTATTCTTCAATTTACATTGCTAATCCAATACTGGTAAAACTTAGAGTTTCACAAAAGACTATTCTAAAAGAAGAAACTGAGTAAAAAACTAATAAAGGTTTTGAGCTGCTACCATTGTTAATAACATTGGTAGTGATAAAAGTGTATTAGTTCTTGAAAATAGCATTGCAGTTCTAGCTGATCTCGCTTTTACGTCAGGTTCACAAGTTACAATTCCTAAAGCTTTTTTTTGATTTGGCCATATTATAAACCAAACATTAAATGCCATATATATACCAAGCCACATGCCAATACCAATTGCAGAATTTTTTCCGCCACCAGATCCAAAACCTAAGGTCATAGCTTCGTGAACATATCCATTTAAATAAGCTAAAACTAATCCTGAAATAACTGTAAGTAAAGCTGCCCATCTAAAATAAAATAATGCAGCTGGTGCAATAACTTTACCTATAGCTGGTTTTTGTTCATCAGGAATTTTAGCCATATTTGGAATTTGAACAAAGTTAAAATACCAAAGTAGACCGATCCACATGATTGCAACGGTTACATGAATTAATCTAGTTAACCAACTCCAAAAACCTGTATCGAAGTCAAAACCATTATTTTGAAAAAATAGTCCTAAAAATAAAATTATAGCCAAAGCTAATGATGCATGAATTGTTTTTGATAGTGAGCTTAATAAATTTCCCATGATTCATAAAGTTTATACACTATATAAACAAATTTTTTAACTTATTTTTTAAATTTTTCTAACAATAGTGGTTGTAAAAATTCACCTGTATAACTTCCTTTTATATTAATAATTTCTTCGGGTTTACCCTCTGCTATGATATTTCCTCCTTTAACACCACCTTCAGGACCCATATCAACTATATAGTCTGCTGTTTTTATAACATCTAAATTATGTTCAATAACAATAACTGTGTTTCCAAGTGCAACAAATGTGTGTAAAATTTCTAATAGTTTTTTAATATCATGCTGGTGTAAACCTGTTGTTGGTTCATCTAAAATATACATTGTTCTACCTGTAGATCTCTTTGATAATTCTTTTGCTAGTTTAATTCTTTGCGCTTCACCACCTGATAGTGTGGTTGCTTGCTGGCCAATCTTTATGTAGCCTAAGCCAACTTTTTTAAGGGTAAGTAATTTTGTTTTAATATTGGATATATTTTCAAAATATTCACAACCTTCATCTACTGACATATTTAATACATCAGCAATACTTTTGTCTTTAAATTTAATTTCTAATGTTTCTCTGTTATATCTGGTTCCTTTACATTCATCACACTGAATATAAACATCCGGTAAAAAGTGCATTTCATAAGTAATTACACCATCTCCTTCACAAGCTTCACATCTTCCACCTTTTACGTTAAATGAAAATCTTCCTGGTTTATATCCTCTATTTTTAGATTCTGGCAATGCTGTAAACCAATCTCTTATTGGACCAAAAGCTCCTGTATAAGTTGCTGGATTTGATCTTGGTGTTCGTCCTATAGGAGATTGATCTATATCAATAATTTTATCTATTAGCTCAACACCTTTATAGCTTTTAAATTCTTTTGGAACTTTTCTTGCTTTATTATTTAAAGTTAAATTTAGCGCATGATAAAGTGTTTGTAAAATTAAAGTTGATTTACCACTACCTGAAACACCGGTCACACATGTAAAACTTCCTAATGGTATTTTAAGATTTACATTTTTTAAATTATTTCCACTAGCACCATTTATTTCTAGAAATCTACCATTTTTAGCAAGTCTTCTATTTCTTGGAATTTGTATATATTTTTTATGTGATAGATATTGACCAGTGATACTATTTTTATTTTTTAATATATCCTGGTATGATCCTTGAGCTATAATTTCTCCTCCTTTTGTTCCAGCTTCAGGACCTAAATCAATTATATGATCTGCATTTTCCATTGTTTCTGTATCATGTTCAACCACTATAACTGTATTACCAAGATCTCTTAGTCTTTTTAAAGCGTTAATCAATTTAACATTATCTTTTTGATGTAATCCAATTGATGGTTCATCTAAAACATACAATACTCCTGTTAAACCAGAACCTATTTGTGAGGCTAATCTTATTCTTTGAGCTTCTCCACCTGATAATGTGCCGGACTCACGTGAAAGAGTCAGATAATCTAAACCAACATTCAGTAAAAAATTTAATCTTTCATTAATTTCTTTTAAAATATGCTCTGCAATTTGAAATTGTCTTTTATCAAGTTTTTGCTCTAAATCTTTAAACCACTTAGCAGAGTCTAAAATTGATTTCTTTGTAACATCACTAATATTCAAATCATCAATTTTAACACATAAAGCTTCTTCTTTTAATCTGTCACCACTACATCTTTCACAAGGTGAGTCAGATTGATATTCTGATATTGCTTCTCTTTTCCATTCACTGTCAGATTCGAGAAATCTTCTTTCAAGATTGTTAATTACACCTTCAAAAGTTTTTTTATGTGAATATTTTTCATACCCATCATCATAATTGAATTTAATTTCCTCTTCATCAGATCCAAATAAGAGTACATCTTTAATCTTTTTTGGAATTTTTTTCCACTTTTCATTCAAGGAAAAATTATAATGTTTTGCAATAGATGCCAGTGTCTGAGCATAATATAATGTTGTTGATTTTGACCAAGGATCTATAGCTCCATCTGCAATAGTTTTTTTATCATCTGGTACTACGAGATTTGGATCAATATTTAATTTTATACCGATCCCCTCACATTCTGCACAAGCTCCATAAGGGCTGTTAAAAGAAAAAAGTCTAGGCTCAATTTCTTCAATTGTAAAACCACTTTCTGGGCAGGCAAATTTAGTTGAATAAATAAGTTTTTCAATTTTTCTAAATTTTTGAGGTAAAGTTTCATTTTCATGCTCAACAAAAACTAAACCATTTGATAAATTTACCGCTGATTCAATACTTTCAGCTAGTCTATTACCAAGATTTGAATTTAAAACTATACGATCAACTAAAACTGAAATTTCATGTTTAATTTTTTTATCTAAATCAGGAGCCTTTTCTATATCGTACAACACTTGATCTATTTTAATTTTTCTAAAACCTCTTCTTTTATAACTTAAAATATCTTTTTTATATTCACCCTTACGTCCTCTTACTACTGGAGCATAAATATATATTGTAGATTTTTTGGGTAATTTTTTTATTAAATCAACAATTTGTGTAATTGTTTGTGAAGTTATTGGTTTATTTGTATATGGTGAGAAAGGAACACCAGCTCTAGCATACAATACTCTCATATAATCATATATTTCAGTTACTGTTGCAACCGTTGATCTAGGATTTTTTGATGTATTTTTTTGTTCTATTGCTATAGCAGGACTTAAACCTTCAATTAAATCAACATTTGGTTTTTTCATTTTATCTAAAAATTGTCTTGCATAAGCAGATAAGCTTTCCACGTATCTTCTTTGGCCTTCTGCATAAATAGTATCAAAGGCTAAAGAGGATTTTCCAGAACCAGAGAGACCCGTAATTACTACAAATTGATCTTTAGGAATTTCAACTGAAACATTCTTTAGATTGTGTTCTTTTGCACCCTTAATAACTATCTTTTTGATCATAAATTTTCTTGCTTTAAATTAATAAAATTAATATTCAGGTTAAATTGTGATATAAAACTAATTAAATAAATTAACAAATTTAAAATATTATGGCTGGAAGTTTAAATAAAGTATTATTAATTGGGCGTTTAGGCGCAGACCCTGAAATTAAACAAATGGTAAATGGCAAGAGTGTTGCTAGATTAAGTTTAGCTACTAGCCAATCATGGAAAGATAAAACTACGGGTGAAAAAAAAGAAAAAACTGAATGGCACCGTATAGTTGTATTTAATGATGGATTAGTTAATGTGGTTCAACAATATTTAAAAAAGGGTGCTCAAGTTTATATTGAAGGTCAAATTACTACAAGAAAATGGAAAGACGAACAATCTGGTCAAGACAAGTATTCTACTGAGATAGTTATACAAGGATATAACTCTTCGCTTACTATGCTTGGTGGTGGGACCGGTGGAGGTATTCAAAATGACAGCACTCAAGTACCCGCTAATAAAATTGAAGATAATTCTCAAGCTTCGAATGATATGGATGATGAAATTCCTTTTTAGTCCCTATGCAAAAAATAGAAATTCCTAAAGATAATAATATTAAACTTATTTCAATTCATGACGAAATGAGTTCGTCTTACTTATCATATGCGATGAGTGTAATTGTTAGTAGAGCACTTCCAGATATTAGAGATGGTTTAAAGCCTGTACATAGAAGGATATTATTTGCCATGTACAAAGGTGGATATGATTGGTCAAAACAATTTAGAAAATCAGCAAGAATAGTTGGTGATGTTATTGGTAAATACCACCCTCATGGTGATCAATCAGTTTATGATGCTCTTGTTAGAATGGTTCAAAATTTTTCTATGAGCTTACCTCTTATTGAAGGACAAGGTAACTTTGGCTCGATAGATGGGGATCCTGCTGCAGCCATGAGATATACGGAAACAAGACTTGCAAAAATTTCTCAATTTTTAATTGATGATATTGAAAAAGATACAGTCAATTATAAAAGTAATTATGATGAAACTGAAAGAGAACCTACCGTTTTACCAGCACAATTTCCTAATTTATTAGTTAATGGAGCAGGTGGTATTGCTGTTGGTATGGCAACGAGTATACCTCCACATAATTTAGGAGAAATAATTAATGGAACGTTAGCTTTAATTGAAAACAAAGATATTAAAATAAAAGAATTAATGAAACATATACCTGGACCAGATTTTCCTACAGGTGGCGTTATCATAGGTAAAGATATTATTAAGCAAGGTTATAATAGCGGTAGAGGATCGTTTAAAATTAGAGGTGAAATCAGTGTTGAAAACTTAAAAAATGGTAGAGATAGATTGGTGATTACATCGGTACCTTATCAAGTTAATAAATCTGTATTAAATGAAAGAATAGCACAATTGGTAAGGGAAAAAAAAATTGAAGGGATAAAAGATATTAGAGACGAATCAAATAGAGAGGGTATTAGAGTTGCAATTGATTTAAGAAATGGTGTTGAACCAGAAACTATTAAAAGACAGTTATATAAAAATACATCTATTGAAAGTTCATTTGGCTTTAATACTTTAGCAATTGTTAGTGGTAAACCTGAGACGTGTAACTTAAAAGACTTTTTAACAAATTTTTTAACATTTCGTGAAGATGTAGTTATAAAAAAAACAAAGTTTGATTTAAAAAAAGCTGAAGATAGAGCACACATATTAATTGGCCTTTCGGTTTCTGTTGAGAACTTAGATAAAATTATTAAAATCATAAGATCATCAAAAACCCCTGATGATGCAAAAAAATCTTTGTTAGGCACGAAGTGGAAAATTAATAAATCTTTAAAATTAATTTTATTAGTAGAAAACAAAAAGAAAAAAAATTTATATCTTTTATCTGAACCTCAAGTAATTGCAATTTTAGAACTTAGACTTCAAAAGTTAACTGCTCTTGGAATTAATGAAATTGAAGTTGAGATAAAAAAATTAGCAGACCTAATTAAAGGTTATAAAAAAATCATTAATTCAAAAAAAGAATTATTAAAAGTTATAAGTGAAGAACTTAAAACAATTAAAGAAAAATTTTCAGTACCTAGAAGAACTAAAATAATAGATGCTGTATTAAATTATGACATTGAAGAAACAATTCAAAAAGAATCTATAATTATCACGGTTACACTTCAAGGGTATATAAAAAGAGGAGCATTAAGTAGTGTTAAACAGCAAAAGCGTGGTGGAAAGGGAAAATCAGGGATAACGACTAGAGAGGCTGACTCTGTAGTTAAAACACTTTCAGTTAACACTCATACATCTGTTTTATTTTTCTCAACAGAAGGTCTTGTTTATAAAATTAAAGCATGGAAAATACCTGAAGGATCCACTACATCAAAAGGTAAATCATTATTCAATATTTTACCTCTAAAGAGCCATCAATCAATAAGTTCAATTATGCCATTCCCCGAAGATGAAAATGATTGGAAAAACCTACAAATAGTTTTTGCTACTGCTCAAGGCAAAATAAGAAAAAATAATCTTGATGATTTCTCATCAATTAATGTAGCAGGTAAAATTGCAATGAAATTAGATTCAAATGATAAAATAGTTGGAGTAGAAATTTGTAAAGACGATCAGGATATTATGTTAAGTACTAAAAATGGAAAGTGCATAAGATTTGAGTCTAAAAAATTACGTGTTTTTAAAGGAAGATCTTCTAAAGGAATTAAGGGTATTAATTTAGCTCAAAATGATGAAATAGTTTCTTTATCAATAGTCAATCAAGATAATATTAAAAAAAACAACAAAGACTTAAAATTAGAATCAAAAACAAAAGAAAGATTTATTTTATCAATAACAGAAAATGGGTATGGAAAGAAAACATCTCATTTTGACTATAGAGTTACAAATAGAGGAGGAAAGGGTATTATAGGAATAATTAATTCACCAAGAAACGGTAGTGTATGTTCATCATTTCCAGTATTTGAGGTTGATGAAGTTATGATTTCAACAAATAAAGGAAGAGTAATTAGAGTTGCTATTAAAGAAATTAGATCAGCGGGCAGAAACACTCAGGGTGTAAGAATTATTAAATTATCTGGTGATGAAAAAGTAGTTTCTGCAATAAGAATTGATGATAACTTGGCTTAATGAAAAAAATTGCTATCTACCCTGGTACATTTGATCCAATTACATACGGACATATTGATGTTATTAAGAAAGCTTTAAAATTATTTGATAGTGTTGTTGTAGCAGCATCTGATGGTAATAATAAAAATTATCTTTTTGATGCTAACGAAAGAATTCAAATAGTTAAAAAAGCACTTTTTACTGATTTAAAAATTGATAAAAAAAAAATTAAAATAGTAACTTTTAAGTCATTAACTACAGATCTTTGCAAAAAATATAAATCAAATATCATATTAAGAGGATTGAGAGCAGTTTCTGACTTTGAATACGAATTCCAATTAGCTGGAATGAATAGAAAGTTAAATAATAATATTGAAACAATATTTTTAATGTCAGATGTTGAAAATCAAATAATTTCATCAAGATTTGTAAAAGAAATAGCTAGATTAAAAGGAGATATAAAAAAATTTACTACAAAAAGTACAATAAAGTCTTTAAAAGGAAAATATGAATAAAATAATAACTAAATTCTTAATTTTATTTTTTATACTAACTAATAATATAATAGCGGAGGAAAATATAATGATTTTAAAACTCAAAGATGGAGATTTAAAAATAGAGCTTTTTGAAGATATAGCACCCAATCATGTTAAAAGAATTAAGCAACTAGCCAAGGAAGGTAAATATGATGGCGTTGTTTTTCATCGAGTGATAGATGGTTTTATGGCTCAAACTGGTGATGTTAAGTTTGGTAATTCTTCTAATGGTGATTTTAATTTAAGAAGAGCTGGAACGGGAGGATCTGATTTACCTGATCTAAAAGAAGAATTTAATGATTTACCTCACGAAAGAGGAACATTATCTATGGCAAGATCACAAGACCCTAATAGTGCGAATAGTCAATTTTTCATTTGCTTTAAAGAAGCTTCATTTCTTGATAGACAATACACAGTTTTTGGTAAAGTTGTTGAAGGTATGGATTTTGTTGATAATATTAAAAGAGGTGAACCTGCTTCAGATCCAGATAAAATTATTAGCTTTAAATAATCTTAATTAATTTTCAATGACATTAAAAAAATTTGAATTTAATGTCATTAAAAAAGATATTAGTGCCAGAAATGGTTTAATAAAAACACACCGAGGAAATATCCAAACACCTGCCTTTATGCCGGTAGGTACTCAAGCAACTGTTAAGGCTTGCTTAATTGACGATGTTATCAAAACTGGATCTGAGATTATATTATCTAACACTTATCATTTAATGATAAGACCTGGTGTAGATAGAATTATTTCTGCCGGTGGCCTTCATAAATTCATGAATTGTAAATTACCAATACTAACCGACTCAGGTGGTTTTCAAGTGATGTCTTTATCAAAGTTAAATAAAGTTGATAGAGAAAAAGGGGCAATTTTTAATTCACATGTTGATGGTAAAAAATTTGTACTAAGTCCAGAAGAAAGCATTCGTATTCAAAAAGGATTAGATTCTGATATAATTATGATTATGGATGAGTGTCCTAAAAAAACTACCAATTATGATATTATTAATCAATCTATGGATTTATCTCTTTATTGGGCTCAAAGATCAAAAGATGCTTTTGCTTCAAATCCTCATAAGGCATTATTTGGAATAGTTCAAGGAGGTTTGTTTAAAGATTTAAGAATTAAATCTATTAATGCTTTAACTAAAATTGGTTTCGATGGTTATGCAGTAGGAGGTTTAGCTGTTGGGGAAACTCAAAAAGAAATGTTTGAAGTATTGGATGATATTAAAGAACATATGCCAAAGGATAAACCAAGATATTTAATGGGTGTTGGAACACCAGCTGATATATTGGGGGCTGTGAAAAGAGGTATTGATATGTTTGATTGTGTTATGCCAACAAGATCTGGAAGGACTGGCCTTGCGTTTACATGGAATGGAAGAATTAATATTAAAAATAATAAATATAAATATGACAATGAACCCCTTGATATAAATTGTCTGAATTTAAATTTAAATAAATATTCAAAAAATTATTTAAATCACTTATTCAATACTAATGAAATTCTTGGTTCAACGCTCCTAACTCTTCATAATATTAATTTTTATCAACAATTAATGTCAGCTATTAGAAAAAATATCAAAATGGGTACTTTTGATAAATTTCACGATGAATACATAGGTAAGTTGTAATTTTAATATTTGCAATTTTATAACTTATGCAATAGATACATATTTTTTGGTAATAAAAATTATTTATTTTAGATATTTTTTTATTGTTTAAATTTTTAAGTGTAAAGAAATTTAAAAATTTTAAAGAGGGCTTCACCAAAAGTTTTTTTTAAAATTAGATAAAAGAAACTTTCATCTAAACTTCATTAATTTGTATGTGGGCCCTTAGCTCAGTTGGTAGAGCAATTCCCTTTTAAGGAATGGGTCGATGGTTCGAGTCCATCAGGGCTCACCAAAAAATAGACATTGGTGATTCTAACCAGTCGAATTATCCTAATATAATCAACCAAAATATAGACCAAGTGAAGATTTAGGTTTGATAATTGATTAAACTTGTATTAGCATTAAGTATGAAGAATATTTTTTTAAGCATATTTCTTTTTTTAATAATTTCTGTTTCAAGTTTTTTTACTATTCAAAATTCATATGCTGAAAGTAAAAATTTATCTAAAAAAGATGCAAAATATTTTCTTTCGAAGTATGCAATTACAGTTGAAGATGAAAGAGGTAATGGTGAGGTTACTTACATATTTGATGATAGAAATTATAAAAGATATAAAGAATACAAGATAATTTCTGAAGATGCTTGGAGATTTTCCAAATTAGGAGCACTTAGATTATTTAACAGAGATATAAAAATGACATGGAAAATTACAGTTTCTGAAAATAGAAATTTTCTAAATATTAAAGAAAAATTTGATCCAAAAGGTAGAATATATGAATTTACATACAAAAATAAAGATGAATTTTTTGCAGAACTAGAAGATCTGAAATTAACTGAAAAGAAGAGAAAAGAAGCAGTAAAATTAGCTGCAAAAGAAAAAAAGAGAAAACTCGATGAAGAAAAACAAAAACTAGAGCAAGAAAAATTAGAAGCACAACAAAAAGCTGATGAGGAAAAACAAAAACTAGAGCAAGAAAAATTAGAAGCACAACAAAAAGCTGATGAGGAAAAACAA
>Ga0209709_10004654_pt1 | contig 10976 bp, 6 predicted proteins | sample ArcticOcean_MG_C_2_FD_187435 | JGI IMG/M metagenome (GOLD analysis project Ga0209709, IMG submission 187435) | Marine microbial communities from western Arctic Ocean - ArcticOcean_MG_CB4_136 (SPAdes) (version 2) | ecosystem: Environmental > Aquatic > Marine > Oceanic | place: Arctic Ocean...
GGTTCTTCTTCTTTAGTACAGGAACTAATAATAACTAATAAAAGAATAGGTATGAATAATGATTTTTTCAAATGAATGACTTATTAATAATAAGCTGCGAATATAATTCAAGCCATCACACAAACAATGGCAAGTCTTCACTTACTTAATTAGTAGCTTGTTTCATTCTTGGTAAAGTGTATTCTAGAACTTACTGAAGATGATATGGCTGTGGTTTAGTTATTTAATATTTCATTAAAAAAATAATCTTTAAAGTAGCCGTTAATTAATACATTGTAAATAATAATGACTCATTTAATGATTTTGAATGCATTTGAATAAATTAGAAAAACCATAAATATGGCAATAAAAAAATCAGAATTATACAGTAGTCTTTGGGAAAGCTGTGACAAGCTAAGAGGAACTGGGGGGATGGATGCTTCACAGTATAAAGATTATGTACTTACTATGCTATTTGTAAAGTATGTGTCTGACAAGTATGCTGGTAACCCAATGAGCTTAATTGAAATCCCTAAAGGAGCTTCATTTGACGATATGGTAGCCTTGAAAGGACAACCAGATATTGGAGACCGTATTAACAAAGAAATACTTAAACCATTATTTGCATCTAATGGACTGGAAGGTTCCATGGAGATTGTCAATTTTAACGATGATGAAAAACTAGGTAGTGACAAAGAAAAAGTTGAGTTGTTATCTAAACTGATTGCCATCTTTGAGAACCCAGCATTGAACTTTAAAAATAACCGTGCAGAAGACGATGATGTACTGGGTGATGCATATGAGTTCTTGATGCGTCATTTTGCAACTGAATCTGGTAAGAGTAAGGGACAATTTTATACACCAGCTGAGGTGTCTAGAATACTTTCTAAAGTTATTGATGTGCATAAGGCTGACAAGCCTTCTTATACTGCTTATGACCCTACATGTGGTTCTGGTTCACTATTATTAAAAGTAGCTGATGAAGCTCCTAATGGTTTGACTTTGTATGGACAGGAAAAAGAAGGACCAACCAAAGGATTAGCGGTTATGAATATGTGGCTTCATGGTTATCCAGAGGCTGCTATTGCTGGTAAGAATACGATATCATCCCCTCAGTTTACGGATAATGGTAAGTTGAAGCGATTCGATTTTGTGGTTGCCAATCCTCCGTTCTCGGTAAAGAACTGGGATAGTGGTATTGTTCCATTAGATGATGAATACAACCGTTTTAGAGGTTTTGGTGTACCACCAGATAAGAATGGTGATTATGCCTTTTTACTGCATATTTTGGGGTCGTTAAAAAGTACTGGTAAAGGTGCTATAATTCTACCGCATGGGGTGTTGTTTAGGGGTAATGCAGAAGCAGAAATTCGTAAAAACATTATTGAGCGTAAGTGGATAAAAGGAATCATAGGGTTACCAGCCAACTTGTTTTATGGTACTGGTATTCCAGCATGTATTATTGTTATTGATAAAGAAAATGCTGAGGAACGTGAAGGCATTTTTATGATTGATGGCAGTAAAGGCTATATTAAGGATGGTAACAAAAACCGTTTACGTGAACAGGACCTTCACAAAATTGTGGATGTATTCAACTTCCAAAAACCAGTAGATAAGTTTTCTCGTTTTGTGCCATTTGATGAAATTGAAAAAAACGAGTTCAACCTCAACATTCCACGATATATAGATACCCAAGAGGAAGAAGATATACAAGACCTCAACGCTCATTTAAGCGGTGGAATACCTAATAAAGATATTGAAGGTCTGAATCGTTATTGGGAAGTATATCCTAGCCTTAAAGCCAATTTATTCGCTGATTTAAGAGAGGGTTATTCCAAAATAACTGTGGATGCTACGGAAATAAAAAACACCATTTACAATCATCCAGAGTTTACAGGCTATAGCGATAAACTGAATGCCGTATTTGCTTCATGGAAAGATAAAGTTTACCAAGAGTTGCAAGGTATTAACGATACCAATGCTCCCAAAAAATTAGCAGACTTGATTTCCGAAACCTTGTTGAACGAATACAAGGACAAACCGCTAGTAGACAAACACAATATGTTCCAGCATCTGATGGATTACTGGAATGATATCATGAAAGATGATGTGTACCTATTGGTAGAAGGTGGCTGGGTAGCTAAGACCAAACGTGTTTTAGAAACAAATAAAAAAGGGAAAGAAGTGGACAAAGGCTGGACCTGTGACCTTATTCCTAAGCAACTGGTTATTGACAAGTATTTAAGTAGTGAACAGACAGCGTTGAACGACTTAAATGCCAAACTAGAAAGTACACAAGCTGAAATAACAACAACCCAAGAAGAACATGCTGGTGATGAAGGTTTGTTAAGTGATGCTACAAATGATAAAGGGACCATTACCAAAACCACCCTTACCCAATACATTAAAGAAATTAAAGCTGACCTAACTGAAAAAGAAACATTGGCTTTGACAAATGCGTTATTGAAACTATTCATCGAAGAGGCAGCGCTAAAAAAACAAGTAAAAACCAAAGAAGCGGAGTTAGATGATTTAACCCTAAAGCAGTTTGGGAAACTTACCGAACCAGAAGTAAGAACCTTAGTAGTAGATGATAAATGGATTGCCTCTTTAAGTGCTTTGATGCAGAGCGAAATTGACGCTATCTCGCTAAGCTTAACTGGTCGTATTAAAGAATTGGCAGACCGTTACGAAAGCACATTAGGTGAGTTGACCACTAGCACCAAAACCTTAGAGGAAAACGTAACTACTCACCTTGAAAAAATGGGATTGGTATGGAGCTAATGCAAAAACAAGGATATAAGCAAACGGAGGTAGGGTTGATTCCTGAAGATTGGGATATTGAATCAATAGGTGATTTAGCTTCAATATCAACTGGCAGTAGTGATACTCAGGATAGGGTTCAAGACGGTATTTATCCATTTTTTGTACGCTCACAAACTATCGAAAGAATAAATAAATTTTCTTTTGATGGTGAATCTATCCTTACCTCTGGGGATGGAGTTGGAGTTGGTAAAATATTTCATTACGTGAACTGCAAGTTTGACTATCACCAAAGGGTTTACAATATTCACAATTACCGAAAAGATGTAGTTGGGAAATATCTATTCTTTCAGTTTTCAACTAATTTTTTTGATAGAGTTATGGCAATGACTGCTAAGTCATCTGTTGACTCCGTTAGAAGAGAGATGATTTCTAATATGAAAATCCCTCTCCCACCAATCCTCACCGAACAAAAAGCCATAGCCACTGCCTTAAGCGATGTAGATGACCTTATTGCCAATTTGGATAAAATCATCACCAAAAAGAAAGCCATTAAACAAGGTGCTATGCAGCAGCTGTTAATACCTCCGCACAAAGGCGGTAAACGTTTAGCTGGTTTTACTGGGGAGTGGATGGAGAAGAAACTGGGGGATGTTTTAAATAATTATGAATTAGGAGGTAACTATGAGAATATTGAAACAGAATCCGACTATCCTTTAATTAAAATGGGGAATTTAGGTAGAGGGAATATTAAGTTGAATAAAGTACAGTATATACCTAATCATATAAAACCAATGGATAGAGATTTGCTTAATTATGGCGATGTACTTTTTAACACACGAAATACTTTAGATTTAGTTGGGAAAATTTCAATTTGGAAAAACGAACTACCTAAAGCATATTTCAATTCAAATATAATGCGACTGGATTTTAATGAGAATCATGTAGGGTCAAGTTTCTTTATGAACTACATATTAAACACTCCAAAAGTTATTACAGATTTAAAAAGTTTCGCAACTGGAACGACTAGCGTATCAGCAATTTACACAAGAGACTTATTAAAGTTAGAACTATGTCTTCCGTCACCCGAAGAACAAAAAGCTATTGCACATTTAATTCTTGATTTAGATAATGAAATTCAAATGCTAATAAGTAAGAAGGTAAAGTATCAAGACATCAAACAAGGTATGATGCAAGAGTTATTAACTGGTAAAACAAGGTTGGTATGAGTAATCAAATAGGCAAACCAGAACGTGATTCTCAAGATAGAGTGATTCAACTTTTTCAAGATGAGTTAGGTTACACCTATCTTGGTGATTGGGAAAAAGAAGTCCGTACCCAGCCTATTGAAGAGGGTCTATTAATAGAGTATCTAACTAAAGACAATAAGTATTCTAGCAAATTGGCTAAAAAAGCTGTAGATGCCTTTGTAAAAGCAGCCACTAATTTATCTGATGACTTATACGAAGCCAACAAGGCGGTATATAAACTACTCCGTTATGGTGTTACGGTCCGTGAAGAATTGAGTCAACCTCATGAAACGGTTTGGTTAGTAGATTGGAAGAATCCAATTAATAACAGTTTTGCTGTAGCAGAGGAAGTAACTGTTGCTGGTAAACATACAAAAAGACCAGATGTGGTTCTCTTTATTAATGGTATTGCCATTGGTATTATAGAGTTGAAACGAAGTAAAGTTGGTATTGAAGAAGGTATCCGTCAAAACTTAGACAATCAAAAACCAGAGTTCATTGAAAAGTACTTTACCACCATGCAATTGGTAATGGCTGGTAATGACACCCAAGGCTTGCGCTATGGAACTATTGAAACATCAGAGAAGTACTTTCTTAAATGGAAAGAAGAGAGTGAGAAAGAGTTTGATTATGTACTAGATAAGCATATATCTCAGATTTGTGAGAAGTCTAGAATATTAGAGTTGATTCATGACTTTATAGTATTTGATAAAGGAGTTAAAAAATTATGTAGACCTAATCAATACTTTGGAATTACAGCAGCCCAGGAAAATATAAGAGCCAAAGAGGGCGGTGTCTTATGGCATACCCAAGGCTCTGGTAAATCCTTAACCATGGTATGGCTCACTAAGTGGATAAGAGAGAATGTAAAAGACAGCAGAGTACTCATTATTACAGACCGGGAAGAACTAGATGACCAAATACAAAAATTGTTTACGGGTGTAGATGAAAATATTTACAGAACTAAAAGTGGTAGAGACCTTACCAATGTATTGAACCACAAAACAGAAATGCTGATTGGTAGCTTGGTGCACAAATTTGGCAGAAAATCCGATGAAGGTGATTACGATTCGTTCATTGAAGATTTAAAAGCCAGTTTAGGTAGTGACTTTAAAGCCAAAGGTGATATCTATGTGTTTGTAGATGAATGTCACAGAACACAATCAGGTAAGCTCCATGATGCTATGAAGTTGATTCTACCAGATTCCTTATTTATTGGTTTCACTGGTACGCCACTACTTAAAAAAGATAAGCAGAAGAGTATAGAAATTTTTGGTCCATATATTGGAAATCCATACAAGTTTGATGAAGCAGTTGAAGATGGTGTTGTGCTTGATTTATTGTATGAAGCTAGAGATGTAGAGCAATTTATTACAGACCAGCAAAGTATAGATGAATGGTTTGACGCTGAAACAAAAGGCTTAACTGATGTAGCTAAAGTCGAATTAAAAAAACGATGGGGAACCATGCAAAAGGTGCTTGGCTCTAAATCAAGGCTTGAGAAGATAGTTTTTGACATTGTTAAAGACTTTAAAATAAAGCCAAGGCTGTCTACAGGTGAAGGAAATGCTATGCTGGTATCTGGTTCGGTATATCAGGCTTGTAAATACTATGAATTATTCCAGAATGCTGGATTTAAAAATTGCGCCATCATCACATCCTACCAACCTCATCATGCTGATATAAAAGGAGAGGAAACGGGTGAGGACAATCCTACAGATAAGCTATTAAAGTTCGATGTATATACTAAAATGCTTAATGGTAAAACGACGGAGATTTTTGAAGCAGAGGCTAAAGCTAAGTTTATCAAAGAACCAAGTAAAATGAAACTGCTTATCGTTGTAGATAAGCTATTAACGGGTTTTGACGCACCGTCGGCATCTTATCTATATATTGACAAGAAAATGCAAGACCATGGCTTATTTCAAGCGATATGTCGTGTAAATAGGGTTGATACAGATGATAAGGAGTATGGATATATTATCGACTACAAAGATTTATTTAAAAGTCTACAAAATTCAATACAAGATTATACATCAGAAGTATTTGACAACTACGACGAGGATGATGTAAAGGGACTACTAAAGGATAGGCATAAAGAAAGTAAAGAACGATTAGAAACATCTTTAGAGGCAGTAAGAGCGATGTGTGAGCCTGTCCATCCAAAAGATGAGCCATCCTATATAAAATTCTTTTGTGGTAATACTGAGAGGCCACAGGACATAAAAGACACCGAAGAGAAAAGAGTTGCATTGTATAAAGCAGTGGTATCACTTATCAGAGCATATTCTAATGTAGCTAATGAAATGCACAAACTTGGATATAGCGAGGCAGAAGCTAATTCAATTAAAGATGAGGTGAAGTATTACTCTGACTTAAGAGAAACTATTAAACAAGCTAGTGGTGATTATCTAGACCTCAAACGATTTGAGCCTGGTATGCGTCAATTAATGGATATGTATTTAGATGCTAAATCAAGTACTAAAATTTCTGATTTTGAAAACAAGTCCCTAGTTGACCTTATAGTAAAGCTTGGAGACGAAGCAAACGGAACCTCTGAGGATAAAAAGAAAAAAAGACAAGAGGCAGTTGCAGAAACCATTGAAAATAATGTTAGGAAAGTAATCATAGAGGAGTCACAAACTAATCCTAAGTATTACGAGAAGATGTCGAAGTTGCTCGATGAGATTATCCAACTTAGAAAAGAAGAGACATGTGACTACCAAGAATACCTAGAAAGAATTAAGGAATTAGCTACTAAAGTCACTGAACCATCTAGTGGTGAATCATATCCAAACTCAATAAACTCTAGGTCAAAACAAGCTCTGTATGACAATTTAAATTCTGATGAGGAATTAGCAAGTGTAATAGACCGTGTAATTCTTGACAATAAACTTGATGGTTGGCGTGACGGTGGAATAAAAGAGAAGAAGTTGATGTTAGCAGTGAACCAAGTTATTAATGACCCAGAAAAGACAATAGAGTTAATGGAGATAATTAAAGCACAGGGTGAGTACTAGCAATAAAACAATAGCATTTGCTAATATTGAAGTAGATGTGGTTCGTAAGGATATTAAAAACATGCATTTAGCGGTTTATCCTCCCCACGGTCGTATCAGATTGTCAGCACCTAACAAGACTGACGATGAGGTGCTCAGGCTATTTGCAATCTCAAAGTTAGGCTGGATAAAGAAACATGTAAAGAATTTCAAGGAGCAAGCCAGAGAAACAAAACGCGACTATGTTTCCGGCGAAAGCCATTACTTTAATGGTAAACGATATTTATTGGATGTAAAGCATCATGATGGATACAATAAAGTCAAACTTTCAGGAACTAGTAAAATCCAGTTGTGGGTTAAGCCTGATGCATCTATCAGAGTCAAAGCTATCATTATGAAAGAATGGTATCGGAAGGAATTAAAGCAGCAATTACCTCAACTTATAGAAAAGTGGGAAAAGGTAATTGGTGTAAAGTGTAATGATTGGGGAGTGAAGCAAATGAAAACCAAATGGGGTGCATGTAACACAGAAGATAAACGCATTTGGCTAAATCTTGAATTGTCTAAGAAACCCATAATTTGCTTGGAGTACATCTTAGTTCATGAGTTGGTCCATTTGCATGAAAGAAACCACAGTGATAGGTTCATTTCTCTCATGGATAAGTTTATGCCAAAATGGAGGATGCATAGAGATGAATTAAACAATCTTCCAGTTGTTCATAATGATTGGGGGTACTAAAATATAATGTTAAATGGAAAATCTAACTCATAAGCAAAAAGCAGTTCTAGATAAGTTATTACCCCCGTTAAAAAAAACTCCCCCAGAAAAAGAGTTAAAAAGGATTTGTAAAGTTTACAAAGAGCTTATTGAAAATAATGATGATGATTTCTTGTATGAGGCCTTCTGTAAATCTATTGAGTCTAATCTATTTCTAGTATTAAAGGAGAAACCTGAGTTTTACTCTCTAGATTATTTTCAACAAGAATATAATGACCTAATAACAGACTTCATTGACATTAATGAAGAAGATTTTGTAGAACAATACCTTGTTTCTCAAAATCAAATTATAGCTAGGGAATATAAGTTTAAAGTTGACTTTAACAGAAATGAAAGCATAGAGGTTATGCAATTTGTTTCGGATGAATTCTACAGTGAATTTGATTATAGCGCTAGAGCGAAAATTAAATTTTTAGAAGGAAAATTAAATAATGAACACAATCCGCTCCCATTATTGTTTACCTCTGGAAAAGTCTATAATGAATTTATTTCCTATACCTATCCTGGAAAATACATTCTTGATTACTATTTAGATTTCTCATATCTGAAAAAAAGATTAGAGGCAGAGGGTCTTATTCATCGAACAAAAGACAATGACTTTATGGAAATCATTCATGATGATATGGGATTAATTAATGATAGTGACTACCAAAATTATAAAATAAAAAATAAGCTCTCCTCCCTTAATAAATCGTTCTCAGCCAATAGAGATAATAACTTCAATAATACCTTTCTGAGTTAGGTCTCCCCCAAATGGGATTTTTTAGCCCATAATGGGCAATCAATTATTAGAACATTTGTATTAACAACCAATAAGTCATTTTGCAAAATAGCAAGTTTGGCGATTGGCAAATGTTTAATAATTAAATCAAATTTTATGTTACAAATTAATTTCATGGATTCATTAAATGGGTCAAACACTAGAATTGTTGAGTTACAAAAAGTCCTTAACGCAATCAAGAAAGACGTATGGGCAAAGCAAGTATTAGAAATCCAAAGTTGCTTAAGAAATGGTAATAAAGAAAAGGCCGAGGCTATAAAGAAAGGCTTACCTGCCTTTACGATTTCAGCTACTTACAAGGGAAATCGTAAGAAGGAGAATATTGAATCATATACAAACTTATTGCATTTAGATTACGATAAACTTGATAATGTAAAAGAAGTGAAAGCAAAAATTATAAGTATACCTTACACTTATGCAGCTTTTGTCAGCCCCTCAGGTATTGGTATAAAAGTATTCGTAAAAACTAATAATGACCAAACCACACACCAATACGCATTTAATGCATTAAGGGGATATTATGATGAAATTGTTGGTGTTGCTTCCGACAAATCTGTGAAAGATGTGTTAAGGCTTTGTTTTGTGTCTTCTGATTCTAATTTGTATTCTAATGAAAATGCAAAGGTTTTTGAGACTCAATCATATCCAAACAACGAAACTAAACTTCAAAAAGATATAAAATGGCTTTGGGACTTCACAAGTAATATAAAACAGTTTTCTGAAGGTAGAAACAATTTCGTTTATTCATTCGCTCACAACGCAAATCGCTTTGGATATGATATAGATGAAGCTATACACTATGCATATTCCTATGTCGATAGTACATTCAGTAAAGAAGAGATAGAACGGACAGTTAAAGGTGTTTATGAAAATAATGTAAATGAAAATGGAACCCACGCCAAACCTGCTATATCTGCTAAATTGCCAAAAGGTGTTCTAAATAAAACAACAAGTCCCTATATACCCGACCAAATATACAATTCATTACCTCCAATATTAAAAGAAGCTTGTAATGTATTTAAAGGCAGAGAGCGCGACATTTTTTTCACATCTGCACTTTCTATCATTAGTGGAGGGCTTCATAATGTGTCCGGTTTGTATAAAGAGGACAAGGTATTCGCTAACCTATTTAGTATAATTATAGCTCCACCTGCAAGCGGTAAGGGAGTGATGAAGTATGGCAAACAACTAGGAGATTGTTATCATGACTTTTTATTTAACCAAAGCAGAGGGGAAATCAAAGAGTATAAAAAAGAAAAAAGAATATTTGACTTAAAGTTAAAAAAAGCTAAAACAGACCAAGCTATAGAGGCATTAAAAGAGCCTGAAAAACCAAAGTCAAAAATGTTTTTTATACCCGGCGACACGTCACAAGCAATGATAGTAAAGCATTTAGACGATAATGATGGGATGGGATGTATTTGTGAAACTGAAGCAGACGCACTAACTAACGCTTTAAAAAGGGAATGGGGAGACTTTTCTAATTTAATAAGAATGGGATTTCAAGCAGAGGTAATCACTAAAAGTATAAAAACTGACCTCGAATACTATGAGATTAAAGAGCCCAAATTTAGTATTGCTCTTACAGGAACTCCTAATCAATTGGACTTATTAATGACATCTGTTGAAGATGGGCTTTTCAGCAGGTTTTTATTCTACTCTTTTACCGCAGCACCAGTTTGGAAGAAAACATACACCTCAGCCATAAGTAAAAGCAATAAAGAGATATTTGAAGAATACAGCACAAAATTATGCTATAAATTCAAAAGTAATAAGGCTCAAAAATTTAGCATGACTAAAGAGCAAGGTGATAAATTAGACAATGCTTTTACAGAAATTCTATTACATAATACAGCACTTTATGATGAAAATATAGCGGGCACAATTATAAGATTAGGCCTAGCACTTTACAAAGTTGCGATGACACTATCCGCAGTTAGGTCTGATGACGCTGAAATTACTTGCTCTGATGAGGACTTTGATTCAGCAATGTGTTTGGTTAAAGAGGTTTACTTACCCCACGCTATAAATATGCTAAATAGGGTAACAAGAAATTCTAATAGATTAAATCCTATTCAAACCACTCTTCATGAATGGATTAAGGTAAAAGAGACTTTTAAAAGGGCTGAAATTTCAGAACAGGCTACTCTATTAGGTATTAAAGACAGAACACTCAGCGATATTTTAAACAGCTTTATTAAGCTTAAACTTATTGTGAAAGTAAGTCACGGAGTTTACAATAAGAGATAAAGGGTTGACCTTACAGTAAGTTTTAGAGCCCAAACAAAAGTACCCCCACATAACCTAGTTAAGCCCAGTGATAGCAATGATTTAAGCATTTACAACTCGAAATAATTAAGGGGCTGTAAAGTTTTGGTTATATACCATTATATGCGCTCTACCCTCAAAAGAAAAGTGGATTTATT
>Ga0209709_10004655_pt1 | contig 10974 bp, 8 predicted proteins | sample ArcticOcean_MG_C_2_FD_187435 | JGI IMG/M metagenome (GOLD analysis project Ga0209709, IMG submission 187435) | Marine microbial communities from western Arctic Ocean - ArcticOcean_MG_CB4_136 (SPAdes) (version 2) | ecosystem: Environmental > Aquatic > Marine > Oceanic | place: Arctic Ocean...
GAAAAACAGCAACAGCCACGCCCACCATTGTCGTTGAACCACGTCACGCAACGGCGAGAGTTCGTGCAGGTATAAGAAAACGATGAAAGCTACGAGTTTCGGCAAAAAATCAACTAACGATGAGAGCAACAGCATGATGACCGAAACGCCAAAATCTTTGGCTGCGTAAACGTTGCGCTGTTGACGCAACGAAATAAGTGCCTCGAGCGCAATTGCCAGAACGAACAACGGTAAAGCAATGGCTGTAAAGCTGTCGCTGCTGATTTGGGTAATGACATCGTCAAACTGCATGCAGGTACTATTTTAGGCTGAGACTGGTTAGGTGGAGTTTCACGAGCAGTGGATCTCTCTGATTGCGCCGAGATAATGCCTAGGCGCTGTCATGCAAACCTGTTGAGACGTTGCGTAGCCACCCTGACCGAAAGGACAGGAGTGGCGTTGCTTCAATAACAGTCAAATCTAAGTGCCGGTTTAATCCTTTGTTAGCGGGATGTATTTCTCGCCAAACTCGCTTAGCCGGTCCAGGCCACCGGGGCCTGCGAAGAAGAAGGCTGGCAGCATAATTCTGCCAACGCCTAGCGCTCTTAGCTCCTCGATACCCTTTTCAGGATCGGCCATCTGTGCGCCGAACATCGTATTGATCTCAAGTGTACCGTACTCCCTGCCCGCCTTATCACAGGCTGTTTTAACGCGAACTAGCAACTTGCCCAATCGTTCCGCATCGCCTTCACCAGGAAAGTAACCATCGGCCAGTTTTACCGCTCGCCTAATGGCGACATCTGTATCACCACCCACTAATATTGGAATGTTACCGTTAACCGGCCTGGGGCTGGACGTCACTTTAGGGAAGTCGACAAACTCGCCGTGGTATTCAGCATGCGGGCCCGCCCAGAGTGCTCGCATCGCCTCGATGTACTCATCATTTCTTGCGCCGCGTCGTTCCCAGGGAACGCCGAGAGCATCAAACTCTTCTTTCATCCAGCCTACACCCAATCCCAGTTCTACCTTCCCACCCGAAAGTTGATCGAGTGTGGCCAGTTCCTTCGCTAGTATCAGAGGGTTCCTTTGCGGAACAATCAGAATGCATGTACCCAGCCGAAGGCTAGGCGCGACAGCTGCTGCGTAGGCCAACCAGATGAGTGGATCTGGCAGTGGCGTATCCGGTTCCATCGGTATCTTGCCATCTTTAGTATATGGATACGGCGATTCAATATCGTCAGGGCAGATGACATGCTCACCACCCCAAACAGATTCAAACCCGGCCGCCGCCGCTCTTTTACAAATTTCTACGGTGGAAGGCCCGTCAAAACTGACACTACTCGCGAATGCTAATCCAACTCTCATTTGCTTACCCTGCTAAATTAAAAAATATGAGCCTGTTTCGGCCAAAGATTGCTCCGGTACCGTCACAAAGAAGACATCAACTCAGTTTAAGTTTTGGCTGACTCTTCTTATACAACCAGACCTGCCAGTTTATCGGTATAACCGTCAGTATTGTAAGCCAGCTCACCATTAACGAACACACTATGGTAACCACTTGCGCGTCGAACGTAACGGCGGGCTTCACCTGGGAAGTCATCAACGAACTGTTCATCACCGACGGTCACCGTATCAGGATCGAAGACCACAATATCGGCTGCCTTGCCAACAGCCAGTGTACCGCGATCAGAGAGTCCCCAGTCTCCTGCCACTTCACCCGTCATTCTATGCACCGCTCGCTCCAGAGTCATATGGCCGGTTTCACGCACGTAATGCTCGAGTAAATGGGTTGTGTCACCCGTTCCGCAGAACTGGGTAATATGCGCGCCCGCGTCCGAAGCACCAAAATGACATAGCGGGTGGTTAATAAGTTTCGCAACAGCAGCTTTGTCGGCATTAATAACGTTTTTTAACTGAAATTCAGTTTCGAGTTTATCGGCAATCGCAATATCTAGGATAACGTCGCCAATTTCTTTTCCTTCGCTTTCGGCGATTTCGGCAAGGTATTTTCCTTTGTATGACTCGTTGGCCTCTGAATGAACATCACCAACAGTCAGGAACGGCAATGCACCACTCATACCCGCAGCGTTTTTCATTTCGCTAACAAGTGATTCCCGCGCGTCGGGATCGCTAAACTTCCCCAATCGCTCGCTGGTAGGCAGATCCATAATCGCTTTCCACTGCGGTAATGAAAAAAGCAGCATGCTGGTTTCTGACAGGCGCATATTGAGATCAAAGCAGCGCGGCATTACCTGACCATACACTTTTGCACCTCGCGCCTTTTGTTCCTCGAGAGCCGCAATAATTTCTTCCGCATGCGGCGAAGTAGGTGAACTAAGCACAGGTTGCAGGCTACATGGAATACCGGCCGCAAGGCTTATGTCACCCAACTCCCTAATATTATCTAGCTCGCGATTGAGGTCAGGGAAAAACGGCACAATCTGCCAGATACCGCGACCACTTTTTGCCATCGCCTTAGCCAGCGCAACTTTTTCATCTATGTCGGCATACTGGCTAGGGACAGGCCTGCCATTTTCATCCATATCGACGTAGGAACTGGAAATACCGAGCGCCCCTGCGGCCATAGACTCTTCTACCAGCGCGCACATCGCTTCAATTTCTTCGGACGTCGCCGCACGTTCCTGACTAGCTGCGCCCATTACGTATAGACGAATCGCCGAATGTCCGATTAGGGCTCCAACGTTAATACCAAGCTTGGGCCGAATGTGATCTAGGTACTCAGGGAAACTATTCCACGTAAACGGCACTGCTTCATCGAAAGTCCGTTTTTTAATATCCTCAATAACACCGAACATGCTGACGATTTTATCTGCGGCTGCCTGATCTCTAATCGGCGCCAAGCTTAAAGAACAATTGCCGGTCACAACCGTTGTAATGCCGTGTTCAATAGACGGCGTTGCATGAGAATCCCAGCAGAGCTGTGGGTCAAAGTGCGTGTGAATGTCAATGAACCCCGGCGCTACTGTCAGGTTTGAAGCATCGATTTCCTCACGACCTGTTCCTGCTACTACCCCTACCTGAGCGATCTTTCCATTAAGTATTGCAATATCACCCGTTACTGAGTCGCTACCGGTACCGTCTACCAGGGATCCATTCCTAATTACCACATCAAAATCCGACATCTTCATCTCCACTGTTTAGATACGAAAACAGCATAATAGAGTTAAGCGAATACTACTCCTAGTTTATGCGCCACTATCGTGGCTATTCATGGACTTGTGCCAGCGAAACCTTAGGCTTTACACTAAAATAGCCCTCAACTCGAAGGAGGCTTCCACTGCGGTAAAGCACCAAGGTATTTTATCGCTATACTTGAAGCAAACCCCTATTGATGGAGCCGTCATGCAAGTCATTCCAATGTCAGCACCTCTCGGCGCCACTATACTGGGGGTCAACGTCACCCGGTTAGGTGACAACCAGTGGCGAGAAATCAACCACCTGTTTCTGCAACATCGTGTACTTGCATTTCCTCACCAGACACTCACACCGAAACAACAGATAGCCTTCGGCACGCAATGGGGTCAACTAGTCCGCCACCCCTACGCGGGCATGAAAGATTATCCAGGTTTGATTGAACTTAAAAATGCAGGAAAGAAACGGGATGTAAACCAGCATTGGCATTCCGATATGACCTACAATCTAGCCCCGCCCAAAATCACCATGCTCTACGCGCTAGAAACACCAGAAATCGGTGGAGACACTGCGTTCGCCAATCAAGTCATCGCCTACAACGAACTATCAGAAGGACTGAAAAGTAGCTTGGTTAATATGACGGCAGAACATACGGCTGGAAGTCTTGCTGCCCTATACAAAGCAGACTCATCCGCGATCCCACAAGCGACCCATCCGGTAATTCGAAGCCACGATGAAACCGGTGAAAAAGCCCTCTATGTCTGTCGCGCGTTCACACAAAAATTTACCGGATGGAGTCGAAACGAAAGCCAAGGCTTACTTGAAACTCTGTTTAGCCAAAGCTCACGACCAGAATATCAGGCGCGTCACCGCTGGAAGCAAGGTGATCTAATAATGTGGGATAACCGCGCGGTCATTCACTATGCCGTCCATGATCACGGGGACGCCCCCCGGCTTATTCACAGGCTTCAGATCGAGGGTGGCGTGCCGGAATAACAACAGTCAACGTCGCTATTTCATTGATTGACCCTTGCCCCCTCGTAAACCGCAGCAACATGCTCAAGCCTTCCGATGATAACGAGAGCTGCTGTATGGCATACATTGCGCAGATGAACCAGTAACCCACCCTTGGGTTTACCTTAAAATAGCGCTTTAATCTCCGTAAAAAATTCACGGGCACTGGCTGGTTTTTTTCACCCAAGGTTGCGCAAAGAGTTGTAGGTATCCCTCGGCCATTAGACAAACTGTTTTAATGTTTTGTCAGTTTTCGGTTCGTTGCCGGGTACCTAAAGGGCTTCCCTTAATAGTCTAAACCGATGCATTTCCCGTCTCATCTTAACGTTTAGGTTCTCGCCCCTCAATATAGTCGTCGATAAGCTCGTGGTAGCGGCGAATGCGTTTTTCCTGGTTAGATAAATAGACCCCCTTAAATCCTCGTGATCTGAACCCTCTTTGCTGGGTCACAAATACCCGCACATCATCTTCAATCCCAGGCCCAATTGATACATCTCCACCATACTCAAGCATCGTAAGTTCTTTGCCAGCGCTGGTATTTGCCCCTTTTCTGGCATTCACATTCTGCACAGACGCCGGGCTTGCGTACCACCAGTTATCAAACAGGCACTGCTCCGGGTCACTCCTATGTGGTCGGGCACGCAGAAAATGAAAGCCGTCGGACCAAAGGGATACGGCGAAATTGGGAAACAGCGTGTAGTGAAATGCGTCCGTAAACTGCTCATCAGGGATCTTGTCGTAATGCGTGAACCCTCGACCCGGGCCCAGCCGGCGTTTCGACTGTTGCAATGCCTCTCGTGTTGCCTCAGGACGACCTTTAAAATCTGACGGGTCTATCTCCCAATAGCGCAACTCGCTCGCAAGAGGATCGATAATGTTGCCATCCTCATCTGTCTGTCCAACACCGAAGCCACCCTTCATCACCATTCGATTGTGGCCTTCGTCTGACAGGTCGAATCGAGTCTCCTTAAAATATGTATCAATGTTGCCACGGATTGCTTTTCTATCAGTATCGGGCGTCGCCCCCTGATGCACAGTCGGCACGTGGTATGACTCATTAAAGTTATCCAGCACCACTTTCCAGTTACAAGGCAGCCACATGGAGCTTGCCATTGTCCTTCGCCACGTATCAATATTTCTCAATTCCCAGTCGTCCCAGATCGGTCCAAGGAATTTTTTCAGGCTAACGCAGTCCGGATCCATGTTGACCCAAATAAAGCCTGCAAACGTTTCGCAGCGAACTTCTTCCAAGGTAACTTTGTTACAGGGGTTACCTTCAGGAAAGTCTTCTTTGTCGGGTGCAAAATTGAGCGTGCCGTCGGGCAAAAAAGCCCAACTGTGATACTTACAGACGAACCTTCTCAGAACAGTTCCTTTGGGTTCTGAAACCAACGGGTTGCCCCTATGCTGGCACACGTTATAGAACGCCTTAACGCCACCCTCTTTTTGCCTGACCATCAGAATTTCTTCAGACCCAACCTCTTCCATTTGCCAGTCGCCTGGTTCTGGTAGCTCATCCTCACGACCTAAGAGCAGCCAAACCTTAGTCCACATGCCGTCCCATTCCTGTTGAAAGAACTGTTCTGAGGTGTATCTGGATCCAGGAATTGTATGCCCTCTTGTTTCCTGTTCAGGCCAACTTTTAACTGCTCTTAATTCTGGCATTGCTCCTCCTTTGTTTTTAGGCTGCATATGAATCAAGTATAACTGTTAGCGTAGGGACGTAGCCACTGCATCTGCCTGCATGGACTACCTACCCACAGAGACCCCGGTGTCATTGGGTCTCAACAAGGTCAAGCTGTATTAGGCAATCTTCCAAACATCATCTTCATTGACAAAAACACTAGTAGCACGTCATTTACCAAACGTGGTATTCGTCAGAATCTCCGCAAACCAAACAACGTCGAGCCCCGATAAAGAATCAAGTTTTCTACTCAGGACCAGAAAACGCTAGGCTCTGACCGCTGCAAACGCAGGGCGAGCGCAGCTTTTAAACTTTTCAACAGACCAGCGCTCTACCGCGCCGGTGCCAAGAAAGTATCCACTAGAGGGGAAATGAAAAAGGTAATCATCAAAGTTGGAGTTTGCCGCCGCTGAATGGAATCTATCCAACAATTAATTAATCGATTTGTTGGTGGCTTTAGATTCGGCACCAAAAAACAGTAGTGCGATTAACAGGATCGATATCCTTTTTATCTTCCTCGGCGCCGCAGATCAACTGATAGGTTTGGCCGTTGCTATTGCAAGCCTCCGAGCATCCCGCCTTGTAATAGTGGCTCTCATGCGCGCATGTCGCGCGGCTGTAATGGGATAGTTCCATACGATTGCAGCTGCGGTAAAGAATAGAATTGCGGGAGGAATGGTAAAAAGAAGCCTAAGCCCAAGCATGTGTTCTTCTCTATTGTCGGCACCAAGTTGAGGCTCAAACCCGATTATCCCCAGAACATTCAACGCAATCCAACCACCCACTGCAGCCGACATCTTGGCTGTGAATGACCAGGTCGCAAAAAAAGATGCGCTTCGATTATCACCACTCAACATGGTGTCTAGATCTATAACATCAGCTTTCATCGAGTTAGGTAGAGCCGCAAAGGCGCCTCCTGCGAACCCGGAAACTATTGATATTGGAATCATCCACCAGAAGTCACCCCAACCATGAAAAATATAAAGCGGGTGCGCACACCCAATCAATATGAAGCTCGCAGCATAGGCTCGATGCTTTCCAATTTGATTGGACAACCAAACCCAAAACGGGATGCCTATTAGGTTAAAGGTATAAAAAAAAGCGAGCATGACCACAGTCATCTTTGGCGCTCCAAGAACATAACCAACAAAAAAAGCGTAAAGGGGCGTAGTAATATTGAATGCCGTGGAGCCGATCATCAGAGCGCTAATCAGTCTCTTGAATGGACCGTTACGCCACATCAGCCGAAAACCCTTGGCAATTGATGTTGTCGAACTAACGTAGGTGCGCGTTTCAGGTACCTGCGTAACCGTGACCAACACGCATAATGGCAGCAAGATAACCATCATGACACCGAGGATGGTCATCACCGCTTCGTCTCCGCCATAATTAAACAATACAAGAAACAAGATGGGGACCCCCTGCGCGGCGATGTTACCCATTATACCTATAGCCGACCTCCAGCCCGTTATGCGCGACCTTTCACTGTAATCATCTGACAGTTCCGCCGCCCACGAGTAGTATGGAATCAAAATCATCGTTAACGCCAAATACAGCCCCATAAGGCACGCAAACAAGTAGCCAGCACCCACCTTGCCGCTCGGTAAAAAAAGAAAATAAAAGCTCAATGTAAGGATCGGCATTCCTACAACAATCCACGGCCTTCGTCTTCCCCATCGAGTCCGAGTTCGATCACTCCAATAGCCGACTAGTGGATCTGTAAATACATCCATGACTCGAGCAAGCAGCAGCATGTTACCCAGTAAGATGAGGCTAATGCCCATTTCAGAGGTGTAATAGTTGGGAATGAAAATAAGAACCGGCGTTAAGGCAAAATGCAGTGGCATATCCGTGACGCCGTAACAAAACAGCTTGAAGCGGGATAAGCGTTGCGTTTGCTCAGTCATTTCATCACATTACACTATTTCGAACGACTGGATCATCGACTATCAACAACGACAATACACTTGCGAGTAACTGACGCTTAAGACATATTCATTTTCTCGCTAGCGCTTACTCGGCCTTGACGCGCACGATCCTCATTTGGAATAGCAGTGTTTAAACTTAGTAGCCTCAACCTTTATCTTTTAGCCAACAGTACCTGGTTTCTCGCCCACGGCATTCAGATGGTAGTCTTTGCCTGGCTTATTACGATTCAACTTAATGAATCGCCAACGCGGGTTGGGGTTGCCCAAATGGCTCTGCTTCTGCCATCCCTTGTGTTTATTTTGGTTGGCGGCAGCCTTGCCGATCGATATGGTGGCCGATTAATTTCCATCATAGGCCAGTCCGCAGCGGCACTTGGACCAATAGGGTTGACACTTATAATTGTTTCGGGCCATCTAAGTTTCCAGACAGTCATCCTGTTTGCGCTATGGATGGGAATTGCTCAGGCACTGGTAACGCCTGCTCGAGACGGGCTCTTGGCCAAACTTGCAGAAGGCAAAGTGCAGAAACTGGTGATCAAGGTCAGCATGATCCAGTTTGGTATCCAAATACTGGGTTTCATGATCGCAGCCAAGGCTGATCAACTTGGCGCCACCATAGTACTCTGCACTCAAAGCGCCATACTAACGCTGGGCGTCGTCGCGTTCGCCACCCTAAAGGTAGACGAATCAACTAGCCCTTCGGATGCTGGGTTCACCAAACATATAGTCGATTCAATTATTGAGGGATTTACCACTGTCAGGTCGACCCCCGCCCTGCTTACAGTAACGTTACAGAACCTTGCCATGGGATTGTTTCTGATGGGCTCATACATCGTGACGATGCCGTTGCTCATTCGGCAAAACTACGAAGGAACCTCGTCAGAACTCGCTTGGATGAATATCGCTAATGCCGCGGGCTTGTTTCTCAGCTCAATGGCACTTTTAAGAATGGGCGGCGTTAAAAGACCGGGGCGAGCCCTAATATTATCGTTAGTATCAGCCGGCTTGCTGCTCGGCTGCGCAGCCTTTGCAAGAAGTTTCGCCGAACTCACCTTCATAATTTTTCTATGGGGGGTTGGGGGCGGGCTTATCATGACCATGGGTCGAAGCATCATGCAGGAACAGGCCCCAGAGGAGCAAAGAGGCCGCATAATGGCGTTCTTTTCGCTTTCGTTTATGGGCGCAGGCCTCTTTGGATCGCTCTTAAACGGTTATCTTGTGGAAGTCTTTCGCGCTGAAGGGGCTCTGCTCTTCGCTGCATCAGGTATTATTCTGGCGGCCGTCGTGACACGTGTAACGTCATCTATTTGGCGTCTTGAAAGTCACTCGGGTTAAGCATGGGGTATTCTTTTTAATTTGCTATTTCTCGCGGGCAGCGGGTTCTAACCTGAAAAGAACTACCAATAACTTAATGAGCTGAGACGATAACAAGTGTCGTCATCTGTGCAGACAGAACTTAAAACACCCCTTTAGATACGACTTGCCTAAGTTAATTCTACGCACGCCTAAACTCTAAGTCCTAATGCCCGAGCCAAAAACCACAATCAAAAACTTGGCAAGTCACGTTGCAACGACAAGATCGTGATTATGCAACCCAAGATCCAAAGACGAGAAAGGTAATTAGTAATTCATTTAGGCTTCACTGACGCATAGATCATTTTTTCTGCCTCCATTACAATGACAGACCTCCATCAAGCTATATATCTTGATATCAAAAAGAGAACGCTCAGCGCCTAACTACGTAGCTATTAGGCGAACGTAGACGTGGTTTAACCTTCACCACCTTTCTCAACAAACATAAAGGTTTCCAGTTCCTCGATCGTCATTGATTGCTCTTCGATAATGGTCTTCATAATATCGCTGATGGAAATCATTCCAACCGGTCCTTGTCGACCGACAATGGGGAGGTGGCGAATTTTTTTCTGGGCCATGAGACTCATACAACGATCCAAAAGAGTATTTTCTTTGGCAAAAACCACCTCTGCGGTCATGATCTCGGACACTAGAGTGGACTTACTAGATTTACCACTTAGTACGACGCTCCTCGCGTAGTCACGCTCGGAAATGATGCCTGCGAGTTTAGAGCTATCGCTGGTAACAACCAGTGCACCAATGTTCTTTTCCGACATCAACTCAACCGCGGCGTAAACACTGCGATCTGCGCTGATCGTCCAAACATTTCGACCTTTATGATCAAGAAGTTCACCTACTGTACTCATTGGGCACCCTCCGCTGCGAATTCGTTTAACCGTAATTTGGTTTTATTCGATTTACCAGTAAAACTTTAGAACACCATTCTTCCTAGGCTTTCGGCCACACAGACGGGTTTATCCGTCCCTTGCGCATCAACGACAACCTCATTCATCGTCTCCAGCATGCCACCCTTAATCTCTACTCTTTTCAACGTGCTGGTCGCGCGAATTTTGGTACCGACCGGCACAGGTGAAGGAAACCTAATGCGGTCGAACCCATAGTTAATACCCAATTTTTGACCTTCAAGTTTTGGACCCTCTGCAACGGACGCCATAGGCAGGTGCCCCATAATCGCGAGGGTAAGATTGCCATGAGCAATGGGGGCGCCAAACGGGCTCTCTTTGTTCGCTCGATCAACATCCACGTGTATCCACTGGTGGTCCATCGAAACATCCGCATAATCGTTAATTCGATTTTGGGTGACTTCGAACCATTCACTTTGGGAGGTTTGTTCTCCTACTCTTCCCTGCATTTGCTCATAAGCGATTTCAAGTACGCTCGACATATTTAGCTCCTCTAGCTCTAGTGTTTTTTTTAACGGTGATACCTTGACCGATTTACGCAACTCAAATTTTAATACCTTACAAGGTACATTAAGCTGCTATTCATTAACATACACAACTTGTGATGATTGTTTAAACCAAACCAGTTTTAGCCTACCGTACTCAAGAATGGCTTCAAGAGAACGCTTAGCCTGCTCTTGCAGTGCCGACACCACACAACATACCTCACCTCACCCCACCTCTCCTCTCACGCGCCAATGACAGCCACCCCACCGGTCTCAGAAAGTCTAGAAAGTCTAGAAAGTCTAGAAAGTCTAGAAAGTCTAGAAAGTCTAGAAAGTCTAGAAAGTCTATTTTCTACCTCGGCAAGATGCACGTTGTTATCACCCGGGATATACATCCCGTTCGAGCGTTTCTCCACAAAAACAGACCCATCTCGGTCGAGGGACCCAACGTCACC
>Ga0209709_10004656_pt1 | contig 10974 bp, 9 predicted proteins | sample ArcticOcean_MG_C_2_FD_187435 | JGI IMG/M metagenome (GOLD analysis project Ga0209709, IMG submission 187435) | Marine microbial communities from western Arctic Ocean - ArcticOcean_MG_CB4_136 (SPAdes) (version 2) | ecosystem: Environmental > Aquatic > Marine > Oceanic | place: Arctic Ocean...
GTTCCTTTGTCTTTTGCAGAAACACTAACAATTCCATTTGCATCAATATCAAAAGTTACTTCAATTTGAGGTATTCCTCTTGCAGCTGGTGCAATACCAACTAATTCAAAATTTCCTAACATTTTATTGTCAGAGGCCATTTCTCTTTCACCCTGAAGAACTCTTATTGATACAGCAGGCTGATTATCATCTGCTGTAGAAAAAACTTGGCTTTTTTTTGTTGGGATTGTCGTATTTTTTTCAATTAGTTTTGTTGAAACTCCACCTAATGTTTCGATTCCAAGCGATAAAGGTGTTACATCTAAAAGTAGCACATCTTTGACATCTCCTTGAAGAACACCAGCTTGAATGGCAGCACCCATTGCAACAACTTCATCTGGGTTTACACTTTTATTAGGTTCTTTTCCAAAAAAGTTTTTTACTTCAGCCAAAACTCTCGGCATTCTTGTCATACCACCAACCATTACAATTTCATCAATTTCATTTGCAGTAAGACCTGCATCTTTAAGTGCAGTTTTACAAGGAGGCAACGTTTTTGAAATTAAATCTTCAACCAAAGCTTCTAATTTTGCTCTAGTCATTTTTAAATTAATGTGTTTTGGTCCTGTTTTATCTGCAGTTATAAATGGTAAATTAACATCTGTTTGTTCAGCAGACGAAAGTTCAATTTTTGCTTTCTCAGCAGCTTCCTTTAGTCTCTGAAGAGCAAGTTTATCAGTTCTTAAATCTATACCATTATCTTTTTTAAATTCGTCAATTAAATAATCAACAATTGTGTTATCAAAATCTTCTCCACCTAAAAATGTATCACCATTAGTAGATTTAACTTCAAATACACCATCGCCCAATTCAAGTATGGATACATCAAAAGTTCCGCCACCTAGATCATATACGGCGATTTTTTTATTCTCTTTTTTCTTGTCTAAACCGTAAGCAAGAGAGGCAGCGGTAGGTTCATTTATAATTCTTAAAACTTCTAGACCTGCAATTTTACCAGCATCTTTTGTAGCCTGTCTTTGAGCATCATTAAAGTAAGCAGGAACTGTTATTACTGCTTTAGTTACCTCTTGTCCCAAATATTTTTCAGCTGTCTCTTTCATCTTTATCAGAATAAATGCTGATATTTGTGATGGAGAGTATTTTTCACCTTTAGCTTCAATCCAAGCATCACCTTTTTCTGAATTAACTATTTTAAAAGGTGCAGCTGCGATATCTTTTTTTACAGTTGGGTCTTCAAAATTTCTTCCAATTAATCTTTTTACAGCAAATATAGTATTTTCAGGATTAGTCACTGCCTGTCTCTTTGCAGGTTGTCCAACAAGTTTTTCTCCATCATCAGTAAAAGCAACAACAGAAGGAGTTGTTCTTGCACCTTCTGCATTTTCTAAAACTTTGGGCTGACTACCTTCCATGATAGATACACATGAATTTGTTGTTCCTAAATCTATTCCTATAATTTTGCTCATAATTTAAATCCTACCCTTTATATAAGTGTTAATTTTTAATCTGCAAGTTCTGACAAATATTATAAATTGTCTGAATTCTCTTTATTTTCTTCATTTTTGTCTTCTTTATTTTCGGTTTTTTTTGAAACTCCGACTAATGAAGGTCTAAGCAACCTATCTTTCATCATGAATCCTTTTTGAATTTCTTGAACAATTGTACCGGGCTCTTTTTGATCATCATCAATCTCCATCATTGCTTGATGGAAGTTAGGATCAAGTTTTTTACCAATTGAATCTAAAGGAGTAATTCCATTTTTTGATAAGATAGAAACCATATCCTTATTTATAATATCAAAATGTTCTAAAGTTTTTTTTAAAGCTTCTGAATTTTTTAAAACATCATCACTTTCTAGTATCAGCTTTGATCTTTCTAAATTGTCTATTAAGTTTAAGGTTTCTTTTGCAAAAGCAAAACCTCCATAATTAAAAGCATCTTCTCTTTCTTTTTCAAACCTTCTTCTCTGATTTTCCATTTCAGCAAAAGCTCTAGCTAACTTATCCTCTAGTTCTAAAATTTTTTCCTCAGGAGTAACCTCTTTTAGCTGTTCTTTTTCTTCTAAAACGTCAGGTTGAGAGTTGTTATTTAACTCTTCTGCTTTAATTTCTTCAGCTTCATTATTTTGATTCTCAGAATTATTGTTTTGATCTTTTTCCATTGAGACTTATATGGTATGAAATTTGATAATTGCTAGATGTTAAAGAAAAAAATTACAAAAATATTGGTAGGTACAAACAATACTGGAAAATTGAATGAAATTAGGGATTTATTACCTAAAAACCTGAAAATTTACTCTACATCTGACTTTAAAATTAAAAGTCCCATTGAAAATGGAAAAACTTTTGAAGAAAATTCTTTAATTAAAGCTAGGTATTTTTCAAAAAAATCAAAAATGATTTGTTTATCTGACGATTCTGGACTGGAGATTGATGTTTTAGGGGGAAACCCAGGAATTTATTCAGCTAGATGGGGTGGAAAAAAAAAGGACTTTGTTAAGGCAATGAATAGAGTTTTTAAAGAATTGGATAAAAAAAACAAAAATTGGAGAATAAAAAAAATTAAAGCTAGATTTATTTGTGCTTTAACTATTTATGGACCAAATCAACAAGTCACAAATTCTGTTGGTAAAATCGAAGGACACATTTCATCTTTGATGAAAGGTAAAAATGGATTTGGTTATGATCCTATTTTTATACCCAAAGGAAAAAAAATTACTTTTGGAGAGATGAAAGCATCTCAAAAATATAAGTTAGATCATAGATTTAAAGCGTTTAAAAAACTTAAAAAATTTTTTTAAATTTACTATCTTCAACTTTGTAAAAATTAAGAATATGATTAATTTTATTATTTTTAATTTCAAAAATTCCCACCTTTCCTTTGAATAAAGTTTCTTTGATAAACATCTTTTTATCTACAATGGAATTATTTTGAAGTATTAAGTAATAAACTAGACCAACTAAATCAAAACTCAAGAAAGATAATTGATTTGGATATTGATTAAATTTCTCAAAATATTCTGATGAGAATTCTTCATAGTTCTTTTTATTTATAGAGGGAAAATATAGTGGTTGTGAACTGGCTTCTTCAAGGAGGGATTCATCAAACCATTGATTAAGAGTTATAAAATATTTGTTTTTGGGTGATATGTCTGTGTATAATAAAGAAGTCGTAACACTTTTTAGACTTTCATCAAAATCTGAAATTATTATAGAGTCAAATTTTACACCACCAAGAGTATCCCTTTTTTTTAATTTTTCAATTAATCGCTCTTTGTTACTTTGATTTGATTTTTCTATTCTAAATATTTCGTCTTCGAGATTTTGTTTCCTTATTTTATAGCGTGTAATTTTTTCTATTTGTTGAGTAAGCTTAGTTGGATCAGTGTTATAAACATAATTCTCTATTATCTTTATTTTAGAATTAGAAATAGCTATTTCAATTTCATTTTTATAATCCAAATCAGGAGTCAAAAAAATAGTTTTTTTTAACTCATTCATTTCCAAAAACTTTTTAATTGCGTTTAGTTGTGATGTGGCATTTATTCCTGCATTAATAATATTTTTTGAGTGATTATCACTCTTGTTGGTTAATGATAAAAAACTTACTTCAGTTAATTTATCAAGATGAATTAAATTTTTATTAAAGACTGGACCAATGATTATTTTTATACCTAATTTAGAAAGTTCCTTTGCTGCATTTAAAGCACCCTCAGGATTTGATTGAGTATCTCTAGGAATGATTTCAATGGACAAGTTGTTTATTTTGTTAACAGCCAATCGAGTAGATTTAATTATAGATTGTCCAATTTCAGAATTTTTACCCGTTAAAGGAACAAGTAGTCCAATCTTAATTCTTTCATTAGCAAAGAGTTCCCTTGTTGAAATTGAAATGTTTAAAGTTAAAAGTAATATAATTTTAATAATTTTCTTCATTTTGATGTTATTATTATAACTATTATATTGTCATGATTCTACATAGTGAAAATAAAAATAATAAAGTTAAAAGTGGTCTTTATATTGTTGCTACTCCAATTGGAAATTTAAGTGATATTACTTTACGAGCCTTGGATATCCTAAAAAAATCAGATTATATACTATGTGAGGATACTCGTACCTCAAAAAATTTATTAGATAGGTATGAAATTAAGTCAAAACTTATTTCAAATCATAAATTTAATGAAAAAAAAAATCTATTAAAAATAACAGAGATTTTAAAATCAGATTGTGTTGTGTCACTAATTTCTGATGCTGGAACGCCAGCCATTTCAGATCCAGGAGCAATATTAATCAATGAATGTGTGACAAACAATATAAGTGTTTTTCCAATATCTGGTGCATCGGCTGTTTCGGCTGCTGTCTCCATCAGTGGTTTTAATGAAAAATATTTTTTCTATGGATTCTTCCCTGAAAAAAATAATAAATTAAAAGAAGATTTAGAAAAATTAGCAAATCTAAATAGCTGTATTGTTTTTTTTATCTCTCCACGAAAATTTAATAAATCTGTAAAGGACATTAAGAGTCATTTTTCAGGAAGAAAAATTTTGATATGTAGGGAAATGACAAAGTTCTATGAAGAATATATTAGAACTAATATTGATAATTTACAGCCATTTAAGTCTGACCCAAAAGGGGAATTAACAATAGTTATCTCTGAAAAATTTGTGGAAAAAAAGTCTTCGATAATTTTAAACGAATCTGATAAAAAAAACATTCAAAAAATGATTAAAAAATTAAGCATTAAAGATATTACTAATTTAATTAGTCAGAACACTGATGTACCAAAAAAAAAAATTTATAATTATTGTCTAAAGTTAAAAAATGAAAAATAGAATTATTTTAACAAGTTTAATTTTCTTAATTTTTACTGGATGTATGGGAATAAGCTCAACAGGTGTTTTTGGAACGGGTGTTAGTATTGCTATAGACCCAAGATCTTTGGGCACTCAAATAGACGATTCTGTGATGCAGAAAAACTTAACTGCAAGACTAGTACTAAATGATAAAAGTCATCTATTGTATGTAAGTACAAAAGTTTTAGATGGTAGGATTTTTTTAACAGGAAAAGTTGACGATCCAGAAGAAAAGCTTCGAATTACAAAATTAGCATGGGAAACTAAAGGAGTTAGATCAGTTAAAAATGATATTAAAATAAAAGAAGATTTCAATTTTCAACAATCAGCCAAAGATTTATTGATAACATCACAATTACGCACAGCTTTAATATTTAATAAAAAAATTAAAGCAACAAATTATCAAATAGATACATATAAAAAAAAGATATTTATTTATGGAATCTCTTTAACAGCAGAAGAAAGAAAAGAAGTAATAAGTGAAGCAAAAGAAATACTTGATGTTAAAGAAGTTATAGCAAGCGTTGTTTTGGTTGAAGACTTAAGAATTCAAAAAAATTAGTTTTTTTTATATTCAATTACATCAGCAGAGTAGGCAGCAACAGAGGCTAAATTTATTATTTCTGATGTAGAAGACCTTAAGGGAGCTATTTCAATTGGTTGACCCAAACCAATTAGCAGAGGCCCAATCACTTTTGTTTCACCTAAACTCTTCATCATCTTGTATGAAATAGCAGCACTGTGTTGTCCAGGCATTATTAAGATGTTTGCATTTCCAACGATACTTGAAAAAGGATAAAGTTCTTTATACTCATCGTTTAGAGCAACATCTGGTTGCATATCTCCATCAAAATCAAACTCCACATTTTTACCTTTTAAAATTTCAACTGCTTTTTTTATATGTTTAGTTCTACTTGTAAGGGGCTGACCAAAGGTTGAATGGGAGACAAAAGCAACTTTTGGAACAAAACCAAACATTTTAACTACCCTTGCAGAAGATATAGCAATTTCAGCAAGTTCTTCTGAACTTGGATATTCGTTAACACTAGTATCTCCAACAAAAATAGTTTTCCCTTTTGCAACAACCATATTTAGACCAAACATAATCTCGCCTGGTCTAGCATCTATAACTTGTTTAACCTTTTCAAAAGATGCTCCAAATCTTCTAGTATTTCCAGTAACAGCACCATCTGCATCACCACACGCTACCATACAAGATGCCCATATAACTCTATCATTTCTAACTAGCCTATCGCAGTCTCTTTCCAAAAGACCCTGCTCTCTTTGCATTTTTTTAAACAAAAAACTCACATACTTTTCTCTTTTTTCAGAGTCTTGAGAATTTATTATTTCAATATCAAAATTTTCATTGTAGCCAATTTCTTTTATTCTTTCTTTGATTTTTTCTTTTTTACCAACCAAAATTGGAATTCCTAATTTAGAATTTTTAAATGCTATTGCAGCTTTAAGAGTGTTTTCGTCCTCACCATCTGCAAAAACAATTCTTTTTTGATTTTTTTTAATATAAGAATTAATACCCTGCATGATTGTAACAGATGGATTAAGCCTCTGTTTAAGTTGTTCTTTATAAATTTCAAAATCTTTAACATCTTTTTTTGCTACACCACTATCCATTGCAGCTTTTGCCACTGCAGCCGGAATTACACTAATTAATCTTGGGTCAAAAGTGGATGGAATAATATAATCTTTTCCATATTTAGGACGATCACCACCCATTGCTGTAACAACTTCATCTGGCACATCTTCTCTTGCAAGTCTTGCTATTGCATTTGCAGCAGCTACTTTCATTTCTTCATTAATTGTAGTTGCTCTGACATCCAAAGCACCTCTAAAAATATATGGAAAACCAATTAAGTTATTTACTTGATTGGGGTAATCAGATCTTCCTGTCGCTATAATAGCATCATCTCTAACTTCCATTATTTCTTCAGGAGTAATTTCTGGATCTGGATTGGCACAAGCAAAAATTATTGGATTCTTAGCCATAGTTTTTACCAATTCTTTTTTTAAAGCTCCTTTTGCAGATAATCCTAAAAATACGTCAGCTCCACTAATGGCCTCTTCTAAAGTTCTATTTTTTGTGTCAATTGCATGGGCAGATTTCCACTGATCCATACCTTCTGTTCTTCCTCTATAAATTACCCCTTTACGATCTAGCATGGTTACATTTTCATTGGTTACACCACTATTCTTAAATAAATTTGTACAAGCAATTGCAGAGGCGCCAGCACCATTTACAACAACCTTAATATCTTTTATTGATTTTCCACTTATATCTAAAGCATTGAGTAATGCCGCAGTTGTTATTATTGCTGTGCCATGTTGATCGTCATGAAAAACTGGAATATCTAAAATTTCTTTTAATTTTTCTTCAATAATAAAACAATCAGGAGCCGCTATATCCTCTAAATTAATTCCACCAAAGCTACACGCAAAGTTTTTTATACTATTAATTATTTCATCTGAATCTTGTGAATCAATTTCTAAATCTATAGAATCTATATCTGCAAATCTTTTGAATAAAACTGCTTTCCCTTCCATGACGGGTTTTGAAGCTAATGCCCCTAAATTACCCATACCTAAAATTGCGGAACCATTACTTATCACTGCGACCAGATTTCCTTTGGAAGTGTAGTCATAGGCAGTCTCTGGGCTATCATAAATAGCCTGAACAGGAGCAGCCACACCTGGAGAATAAGCTAATGCTAAGTCTCTTTTAGTCGTCATTGGCTTTGAAGAATTTATCTCAATTTTTCCAGGCTTATTTAAACTATGAAATTCTAGTGCTTCTTTATCCGTGTAATGGTCTATTTTAGTTTTTTTCATTTATCATAATTAAATATACAAATGGAGCAATTATAAGACTAATATGATTCATGAACCTTATTAAGTCAACAGGCACATTCAGCTTTTTTACTATAATTAGTAGATTACTAGGCTATGTAAGGGACATACTAATAGCAGTATTTCTCGGAGCAGGTCCCTTGGCAGATGCTTTCTTTGTAGCATTTAGAATTCCAAATACATTTAGAAGACTATTTTCAGAAGGAACATTTAATGCAGCATTTGTACCTAGCTATTCGTCGTTATTAAATAATAAAAAAGAATCTCAAAAATTTGCAAATAATATTTTTAATTTTCTTATTCTGGGGCTATTTTTTTTAGTTCTTATTATTGAAATTTTGATGCCATTATTTGTATTTTTGATTGCACCAGGTTTTGAAGGTGATTACCAAAAAATGGAATTAGCTATAACTTTGACGAGAATTACTTTCCCTTTTTTAATGTTTATTAGTTTAGCATCTTTTTTTTCTGCCATTTTAAATTCACACAATAAATTTGCAATAGCTTCTGCTGCACCTATCATTTTAAATGTTCTTTTAATTGGCGTGTTACTTTTTGGAAAAATTTTAAATGATCAATTGGTACATTATTTATCTTATGCAGTTACTTTATCTGGAATAATACAATTTATATTTTTATATTTATTTGTAAAAAAATATTTTTCTCCTAAATTAAAATTACATATTAAAATTAATAGTAAAGTTAAAATTTTTTTTAGAAAATTACTTCCCAGTATTTTTTCTTCTGGTGTTACTCAAATAAATATTTTAGTAGGAACAATCATTGCATCTTTTCAAGCTAGTGCAGTATCTTATCTCTATTATGCAGATAGAATTTATCAAATAAACCTTGCTATTGCAGGAATTGCAATAGGTACAGTCATACTACCTCAACTTTCTAAGCATGTTCAAAGTAATAAAAAAGAAAAAATAAACTTGATTCAAAATAAGGCTTTAGAGTTGAGTTTGTTTTTAAGCATTCCAGCTGCAATAGCATTACTTATTGCATCAGAAGAAATTATATCTTCCTTATTTGGATATGGTTCTTTCGATGAATTAAGCGTTAAAAACTCAGCAAAAGCCTTATTCTATTTTGCGATTGGATTACCAGCATTTTCTCTTATTAAAGTATTTTCAGCTTTTTTTTTCGCAAGACATAATACAAGGATCCCTTTTTATATTTCTTTGACCTCTGTTTTGTTAAATATATTTATTAGTATTATTTTTTTTAAAGAAGTTGGGTTCATAATTATTCCAATAGCAACCTCAATATCATCTTGGTTTAATGCTATATTGTTATTTATTTTTCTTAAAACAAAAAATTTATTCAGCTTTAATTTAATGTTTATAAAAAGGTTTATTAAAATTTTAATATCTTCAATACTAATGGGAATATTCTTTAACTATGTAATACATTTTTTTAATGACAAGTTCTTCTATCAAGAGAACTTAAAAGGTATCTACCTAGTTGGTGTGGTTATATTGGGATTAATGTTTTATCTTTTGATTGCAATTTTAATCAAGGCTTTTAAAAGAAGTGATATTAATTTAAACTACTAATATGAGTAAAAAAATTTTTTCAGGAGTTCAACCAACAGGAAATCTTCATCTAGGAAACTATCTTGGTGCAATCAAGAATTTTGTAGAACTTCAGAATGAAAAAACAAATCAATGTATTTTTTGTGTTGTAGATCTCCATGCAATAACAGTTAAACAAAACCCTAAAGAATTAAAAAAAAATATAAGAGAAACTGCAGCAACATTTATTGCATGTGGAATTGATCCAGCTCAAAGTATAATCTTTAATCAATCAATGGTCTCAGCGCATTCAGAAGCTGCATGGATATTAAGTTGTGTTTCAAGAATAGGTTGGCTTAATAGAATGACACAATTTAAAGAAAAAGCTGGAAAGGACAAAGAAAAAGCCAGCATTGGTCTTTATTCATATCCAGTTTTAATGGCAGCAGATATTTTACTTTATGATGCAACTCATGTTCCGGTTGGAGATGATCAAAAACAACATTTAGAACTTTGTAGAGATATTGCACAAAAGTTCAATAATGATTTTGAGGTAACAGATTTTTTGAAAGTGCCTGAACCATTAATTAAAAAACAATTTTCTAGAATAATGAGTCTTAAAGATGGAATAAAAAAAATGAGCAAATCAGATCCATCAGATTTAAGTAGAATTAATCTTACAGATGATAAAGATCAAATACTAAATAAAATAAAAAAGGCTAAAACAGACCCGCTACCTTTGCCAGGAGAAATTAAAGATTTAACTGAAAGACCAGAAGCAGAAAATTTATTGGGGATTTATTCAAATTTAAAAAATCAAAACTTAGAAAATTCTATAACTGAATTTAATGGAAAAAATTTTTCTGAATTTAAAGAAAAACTATCAGAAGCTCTAACTGAAATAATTGAACCAATTTCAAAAGAAATTAAAAAATTATTAAACGATGAAAAATATCTAGATACAATTTTACTAGAAGGATCTGTTAGAGCAGACAAAATTGCCTCAAAAAAAATTAAAGAAATTAAAGAATTAGTAGGTTTTTAACAAAATATATTAATTAGTTTAAATTTTGATATTTACGACTATATATAAATGCATGTTCATTCAAACTGAAATAACACCAAACCCAAACTCCCTTAAGTTTTTACCAGGAAAAAATGTATCTAATATTGGTTCTTTTGAGGTAACAAAAAAAGAAGATACGGACAGTGAATTAGTCAGAAACCTTTTGTCTATCAATGGAGTAACAGGAGTGTTTTTAGGGGAAGATTTTTTATCTATTAACAAAAAAGAAGATATGGTCTGGGAAGATATTAAGCATATTGCCATTACATTAATTAATGATTTTTATGCTACTGGAAAAAAATTTGTTATTACAAATGAATTATTTAATGAAAAAAAAGAAGAATTCAATGAAATTGAAAAGCAAATTATAAGTATTCTCGAAACAAAAATTAGACCTGCTGTTGCAAAAGATGGTGGTGATATAAAATTTAAAGAGTTTAAAAATGGCGTTGTAAAAGTGGAACTACAAGGAAGTTGTTCAGGATGTCCTAGCTCAACTATGACACTAAAGCAAGGAGTTCAAAATCTTTTGTGCCACTATTTGCCTGAAGTAAAAGAGGTTGTTGCAATATAATCATGAAAAAAAGATCACTCTCAATTGATTACATAAAGAAATATCTTAAGAAACAAGTTTTTATAATAAATCAAAAAAAAAATAAAAACAAACAAAATAA
>Ga0209709_10004660_pt1 | contig 10968 bp, 15 predicted proteins | sample ArcticOcean_MG_C_2_FD_187435 | JGI IMG/M metagenome (GOLD analysis project Ga0209709, IMG submission 187435) | Marine microbial communities from western Arctic Ocean - ArcticOcean_MG_CB4_136 (SPAdes) (version 2) | ecosystem: Environmental > Aquatic > Marine > Oceanic | place: Arctic Ocean...
CCCGAAGCCACCCACTCCCTCCAGGTATTTTTGTCAAGATGCCTTCACCACCCCTCGCCCGAAGCCAACCAATCTCTGCGTGGTATAATGAGGCGGAAACAATCGTCGCACCTAGTGAGTTTGATGAATGGACCGAGAAGGATTTCGATGATGAAATCAAGCGACTTCAGAAACGCGTCAAAGAACTTGAAACTGAAAAGATAAAAAAACGTGTAGACCGTGCTCTGGTTTGGGATGATGACGACAATATCATGAACGACCCCGACGTTCGTGAGATGGTAAATAATGGCGAACACATCTGTCACATGTTTGATGGAGAATGTAGGGCTTGTCAGCACGAGGAGGACGAGGAGGACGAGGAGGACGAGGAGGAGTATGATGGTGAAGTAAGGGTTATGACTGAAGAAGAAGTTCAAAATGATCCTGAAATGACTGCTCAAGTAGATAAAGTTGATGAATTACGTGCTCACTTTTGCTAATCCTCCACCAATAAGTCAATCTCCCGTTCGTACGTCTGTGAGAGTAATATAGTTTTTAGATCCCTTGAAAATGAAATATAAGTTCGTGGTATATCACCCCAAAGTCTTTCATTTGACGTAAACTTATCTATGCTATCATCTCTCAATAGGGGTTCCAATAAAATCCAATTTGGTTCACTGTAACGTATCTTCCCACACCCTTTAGCAAATTTCCGTGCATATATATACCACGCAGCTATACTCTTATAGATATAAACAGGTCTCTTTCCTTGTTCTAAACATTTACGAAGTGAAGGAAGTACGAATGTGTGAAATTTCGTAAATCCATCCATACATATTCTTTCCAAGTCGTCAACATTTGTAGAGTTTGATAATCTCTCTTCAACTTTCTCTGCATACTCGTAGATATCAAATGGAAGATCAATATCAATTGAAGGAATAATTTCCTCTAATTGAAGTTGTTTGAAGTGTTTACGATGATCCTCATCATGCATGACTTGATCAAAAGTTGTGTATCCCGAGAGAACCCCAAGGTATGCGAGTGAAGTATGACCACCGTTGAGAATACGAATCTTTGTTTCTTCATAGGGATCTAGTTTATCTGTTATAGTCACACCAACTTTTGTCAAATCTGGAAACTCTGAGGCAAACTTATTCTCTATGACCCATTGTGAAAATTCTTCAGTTTGAATGGGGTGATCAATATAATCTGGATATATTTCACCAATTTCACGACGAAGTTGATCAGTTGTTCTAGGAGTTATTCTATCAACCATACACGATGGAAACTTTACATTCTCTTTAATCCAATGAGCAAGTTCGTGTTGATTTGTCTGATAAAGATATGCCAAGAATTGCGTTTCTAATACGAGACCATTCTGACGAATGTTGTCACAACACATGATTGTTAGGGGTGTTTGTCTATTTCTGAGACCACATGCAAGATATTCAAATAAAGGTGAACCTGGTGTATATCCACTTTCTGTTACAGTCACAGTCACAAGGTGTACACTTGGTAAAGTAAGCATATGTTTAGCGATCGTTCTATTCTTTGTCCAATCTATATAATCAAGGTGTGAACGAACCAGTCTATAAGATGATGGTGTCTTCACTATGTAATTACCAATCTCACGAAACCCTTCGTTTACGAGATTCACTGCGACGATACCCCAGCGAAGATCCCCAGTTTTTTCCATATAATCATCTATATACATGGCCTGGTGGGCTCTATGGAAGGCACCATAGCCTATGTGAACTATACCAGTTTGACATTCAGACTTATCATAGGATGTTGCATACATAGGTTAAATTACATTAATATTTTAACACTGCTGAAATTAATTTATATTATATTTATATAAATGATATTTGGTTTGGGTGTACTCATATCATTTTTACTATATAAAAATACATGTACACCACAGTGTCCATCTAAATTCAATCAAATTAAAATATTTGGTCGAACACTTCATCTACATCACTGGCTCACAAGTTTACTCGCATTGACATATTTCACAAATCCATTTATCCGTGGACTTCTCGTAGGTGGTGTGATTCACGGAATAGGAATGTATGACGATTGGTATAAAATAATCATCTAAGTGGGAATCATTCCACCAATATTTAAGAAAAATCCAAAATGGGTAAGACCCGTGCAGACAAGTACAAGACAAAATATAAAACAGCAAAAAATGAGATACAATCGCTAAAACTTCAGATAGAGAAACTCAAAGTTAAACCCACAGTATCATCTTTTACGAAAAGAAACAAACTAAATGCTTTACATAAAATGCTAGCCATGTTTAATCCATTAGAAGATGATATTTACAGGTGTGATCAGTTATTTTTTAAGGCAGTAAACTGCCCAGAAATGATGGGTAAACGCGCGTCTTCTATCACCTCGGTAGTAATTTATTTGGGAATGAGTGGAGTTACAAAGTGTGAAATATATGATAAGTGTCAAACGACACCGACAACTTTGAACAAACTATTAAATATATGTAGAAAAAATAACATTTTGTAATATTAAATGATTCTATTTCTGATATTACTTTCAGTATGTGTATATATACTATATATCACTACCAGAGATCGTGTTTTTACAGATGAAAATGGAAACATTGTATCACATAAAGAACTTGAAGTTGAGGAGCAAGAGATTGCATCAAAGTACATTAAGAAAGATGACAAAGTTCTTGAGTTAGGTGCGAGATATGGTACAGTGAGTGCAATTATCTTAGATAAAATAGCAGATACCAAAAACTGTGTAATTGTTGACCCAGATACAAATATCACACAAGCTCTCACGAATAACCTAAACAAATGTGGTTATGAGGATGCACGTATTTTTGTTGGTACGATTGGGTCACGTAAAAAGAAAATACATTCAAATGATAGCTACGCAACTTACACCGAATCTTGTGAAGGTGATGAGTGCAACATTGAAAATATGACATATGATAATTTACAACGCAAATATGACATAACGTTTAATACGATAGTTGCAGATTGTGAGGGTTGTTTACCAGAACTTATTGACCATATTGAAGATATGGACCCAATAAAGAAAATTATTTTTGAAACCGATAGAGCTGGTAACGTGGATTACAATAAACTGTATACAAAATTAAACGAATGGGGTTTCAAAAATGTGAGAGAGGGTTTTGTTCAGATTTGGGTTAAATAAGATGACTTAAAAAAAAGAATAGCCATTGATTCAATGACACCGTTTATTGTTAAAAATGAAGATGTCAATCGGAAGATCCAAATACAACCAATTTTTCCTAAACCACTTGGAATTTTGCAGATGGACAAAGCAGTAAGTAAAAAAATTTTAGAATTTAGTATATCTAAAGAAATTGAATTAACGAAAAATATTGGTGGTAATAGTATAAGTAAAAATGTATACATCCTCGATAATGATGAACTCAGTGATATAAAAAAAGTGTTGACAGATTCCGTTAATCAATATTTTAAAGAAATTATTAATCCTAATCAAGATATGAAATTATATATTACCAACTCTTGGATAAATGCAAATAAAAATGGTGAGACACATCACCCCCATAAACACCCAAATAGTATAGTATCTGCTGTATTCTATATAGATACATGTGAAGAAGATACACTTTCATTTATGAACAAAAATAATGAAATATTTGGTAATTTCAGTTTTGGTTCCACTCACCCAACATCATGGCTCGCGGACGACTGGAAAATACATGCAAAGACTGATACACTTATTATGTTTCCATCTAGCTTACCACATTATGTAAACCCCAGACCAAACACATGTACGGGAACACGGGTATCTTTATCATTTAATACTTGGTTTAAAGGTACAATTGGTGATGGTGAAGATAGTCCCACTCAATTACATTTATAACATTTTGTAATACTAAATGATTCCAGTTTTACTTGTTGGTCTCGCTGCTCTCACAGCCTATACATACTATGGTCAAAACCTCGTGTCTGCTGAAGAAGCCAAGAGACTCATTAAGGATGGTAAGATAAAGAAGGTTATAGATGTTCGTACAATCACTGAATATCGTATGGGACATTACCCTAGAGCGCTTCACATCCCCGTTGATAAGATGAATGAAAAGACCACCACGGAACTCCCTAAGCGGGGATTACTCGTCTATTGCAACACTGGGCAGAGGGCCAGATTTGCAGCAGAGAAATTAGAAAGTCTTGGGTTCAAGGATGTGTACTACATCGCTGGACTTTATACGAGCTTACTTTAGAATACCCGTCAATCTATCAAGTCTCGGTTTTTCCTTATTCATGAAAACTGTGAGTTGCATAACTTCACCCTCTAAAGTCACTAATCCATGATTTGACTTTTGATACTTTGATATTTGGTCAACCCTAGCAAGATCCACTGGTGACATCTTCGTATTTGGTGTCTTACTGTGGTAGACCGCAAGAACAGCAGCATCCCTCTTCGTCTCCTTTGGAACCACATCACCCTCATGACATATCACAACATGTGCACCTGGGCACCCGGCTACATGCATCCACCAGTGTTTAGGGTCACTATTCATTGTAAGTTCGTCATTCTCTTTAGCAGATTCACCAACTTGGATAGTAATGCCATCCACGGATTCATATGTCTTCATTTAATCACTACACACCCCAAAACTTTAAACATGACTTACGTTGGAACACAAATAAAAGTGGATATAATGTACTTATATTTTGTGTTTATTAAAACAGGTTGTGTACCTGTATGTATATAAGGCCATACACTTGGAAAAATTAACATTTTACCCTTTTCTGGTGTGATAGATATACGCTTACTACCTATCATAAAATCTGTGGTTCCACCATCCTCGGGTGTTAGTGTGTTTAGATATATAATACATGCAAATACTCTATGTTGACCCGGGTTACCATCATGATGCCATATATAAAAACCATCTTGGTCTGTCCTTTGAATTTGATACCCGGTATCAAATAATTTATCAAATAGTGCTTCTCCCCATACAGAGTTCCACGCTTCACCGACTAAGTTCTGTATGTATGTTTTATATTTTTTAATACCTTCTGTAATCTTATGACTTAAATAAGTATCTACTTCTGACCAATGCTTGTACTCGGGTATAATACCGAAATCCATACTATTTTTTATAGTTTTTACTACTTTACCTTCGCCTATTTGACCAGGTTTCTTTTTCGGTTCAGCTTCAAATCTACTGATTATATCATCACACACAATGTCATCAATGTGATTAGGTATTTCATGTATATACTCCATATTGAATATAATAATACACAAATCTTTAATTGTAGTTAAAAAGTAGGGAAGTAATTAAAGTATAATGCACGTCGTGTTCCAACCAAGTCCCTCAGTGACCCATAAATACAGGGTAACACTCCCAAACCAACGTTCTATTGATTTCGGATCAAAGGGTGTATCTACTTATAGCGAACATGGTAATCCTCGTCTCATGCGTGCACATCTTCTTAGGAGAGGGGCTGTAATGCCTAAGAAGGTACGGGTGGAAACAGATCCATATGAGATACATCGTGGTATGCTTATGATTAATGAAAGTACCAAAGAAGATTGGGATGACTATTTCAGAGCTGATTACTGGGAGAGATGGATACTTTGGTCATACCCAAATGTCCATCACGCAAAATTGTTTATGACAATGAAAAAAGGTATTCTCTTCATGCCAACAAAGGAGGACTTTTGGTATTGTGATAATAATAATATAGATCTGATATGAACACTATATACATAATTGGTGGTGGTGTAGGAGTGTTATTATTAATGATAACATTTGTATTAATCGCCAGTAGATCCAAAACCATCTGAGCCCCTCTCCGTATCCTCAACAATACTAATCTCCTCAATGGGTGGCGTCTCACACTTCTCTAAAACAAGTTGTGCGATGCGATCACCCTTTTTCACCTCAAAGTCTTTGTCTCCATGATTGAAGAGAACGACCTTGACTTCACCAGTGTAATCCGGGTCAATCACACCTGCACCAACTTGAATACAGTGCTTGACCGCTAGACCCGAACGCGGAGCAACACGTCCGTAACAACCTGGGGGTAAAACAATTGCTAGTCCAGTGCCAACAAGTGCGTTACCCGCCTGACATGGTACAACAGTGTCAACAACGCTGTACAGATCGTATCCAACACTACCATCAGAACCACGAGTTGGAATAATAGCATCGTAAGCGAGTTTCTTAATACCCAGGCTCATTTCTCCTTTAGATTAGTTTATAATCCTTAAGTCGGTTTGGGAACACCGTGGAGATATACCATTCACGTGTCTCATTTTCAGAACGTGAAATATACTATAACTTATACCTCCATACAAAACTAGAGGTACTGCCACAACCAAACCAACTATATACAACATTGATTTATAATGTATGTATAAAATATTTTAGATTTGTAAGCATTTGGGTGGTGGTTCAAACCTTATATTCTCTTCGAGCTCCTTACGTTGTTTCATTTTCTTGATATCTGCACCTTGACAATCGTGTTTTATCAATTGAATACAACTTGGACAAAAACTACCACTACAATACATACAGTCAATAGGAACCCCACATTTCTTCCTACAACGCTGGCACGGCATTATAATATAACTAGGATAAAGATTTCAAGTGTATTTTATATAAAATGTCTCTCACTTACGCCCTCTCTTCCCCAATTGTTCAAAAATCTACTGAGTATGAACGTCTCAAGAAGACACTAAAGAGATCTACATGTGGGTATGGGGCAGCCCTATCAGCTTCCTATTTCATCGCTCAAGGTGCTGATCAAGGTGTCTCTACATCTTTAGGAGCCGCAGCATCTTATGCTTACGTTTGTCTACTTTCTGACCGAGTTGATAACCTAAAAAAAAGTGCCATACAGAATGAGTTCTTAGCACCTTTGGGTGCCGCCGCTTTTGAAGTGTCGTGGAATAATGCACCTTTCGCTTTTGACTTTGATTATGGTGCTACTTTTATAGGATTTCTAGCTTACAAATTTGCACTCTCAACAGTTCTCTATGAAACTGTACGGAAAATGATGATTGAAGATAGTCAAGCTGCTTATGACACGACCAAGAAGGTCTATAAGCATATTCCTGGTCCCGATGAAGAAGATGGTGAATTTGAAATTGAAGTTGAGTTTTAAAGTTTAAAGAATATTATTGTTATCTAAAATATGAACTGGTGTTTGAGTAAGAGATCCTTATCAGCTGTTGACGATTCTACCCCAGTTTTCAGTTTAGATAATTATAATGGGTATGCTAAAATAACAAGTGTGTATGACGGTGACACATTTAATGCGGTTATCATGAAGCATGGGCGTGTTCTAAAATTTAGGTTTCGCACACTCGGATACGATTCGGCTGAGATGAAACCTAGTCTCGCTATGGAAGACCGAAATGAGCATATTTACTTAGCCAAACTCGCCCGTGATATGTTTAAACAAGAGTGTGGTTTTGATGATCGCATGGTCCCCCAATTATGGAACCCATTCATGTGCAGAAATAAAGTAAACGGATGGGTGTGGATACAATGTTACAAAAATGACAAGTATGGTCGTCCTCTTGTAACTGTATATCGTCATAAGGGAGATAAAATATCGGTTAACCAGAAAATGATAGCATCAGGGATTGTAAATGTTTATAACGGTAAAACAAAGGCAGTGTTCAGGTAATTTACATGTTAATGCGATAACTGGGGGCATTTAACCTAGAAAGTACACGGGCAACCTTGACGACGCGACGAGGAGACATGGCTCCCATACGAATACGATTCACGAGCTTCATCTTGGCATTCCTCTGGAGACCCTTCATTGCCATGATACGACCGACACCCTCCTCTTTGGTGAGAGGCAAAGCCTTCTTAGAGGGCTTAGGCATACGCACAGGGCTGGCAATCTTGGTGGTCATCGCCTTCATGAAGTTGGTAGCAACTTTCTTGTTAAGTGCCTTTTTCTCCATACGCTTCCTCATCGCCATCTGTTTCTTAGCAGCCTCGGGGTACAACTTGGCTAGGGGAACGTTGTTCATACCATCATTACTCGCTTTGGCCTTCCGTTTGATGGCACCACAGAGGTCACCAACAGTCTTCTTATCGGTGGTAATACCGTATTTTTTCGCAACTTTCACCACCTCATCCTTCTTGTAGAGACGGCACTTACGCGAACCGATTTTGAGATCACCCGCCTTGTCTACTGAAACGAGTACTGGAGGAGTCACACTCTTCTTGGGATTACGGGGGTATCGGGGTTTAGTTTTCAGCAATGCTTTAGACATTATGATGGTCATTGTTTATTTATTACAAAGAAAAAAAACTATATATCTATTCGGAAAGGTCCCTAATCCTCTGGATCTTCCCCGTAACAATCAACTCATCAATCTTAGCAGCAATACTCTTGCCAATACCCTTAACCTTCCTGGGACCTTGGGAAATATCGGCACCGTTTGTCACTTCAAAGTCAAGGCCGCGGATGGCTTCTGCTGCGTTACGGTAGGCGCGAATTTTGTGGGGATCTTGGGAACCATGGTCTTCAGCCTCAAGGGATGCGAGGACCTCAAGGTTCCACGCAATCTCTTCATTTGTAGAGACAGGGTTTGACTCAAGCTCAACGGAAATCTTCTTACGCGGAGCAAGGAAATCATCAATTTTCTTCGCAATGCTCTTACCAATACCCTTGACCTTCTTGGGACCTTCGGAGAGTTCTTTGCCGTTGGTCACCGTGAAGTTTAGGAGGTCAATAGCGTGAGCCGCTTTCTTGTAGGCCATAGACTTGAAGTGATCTTCTTCTTCATGGGCTAGCTTATGAATGTGAGCCACGAGGGGTACATTCATCGTCAAAACTGCGAAGAAGTCCTCGTCGTCGCTGTCGTCGGGGTAGGACTTCATGTACTTCTCAAGTTTCTCAATCTTACCAGTCTCAATGAACTCATCAATCTTTTTGGCAATACCCTTGCCAATACCCTTTACCTTCTTGGGACCCTTCACGAGTTCGTCACCACTTGTGATCTTGAAGGGGAGGTGTTGGACCGCATACGCCGCGTTATCGTATGCAGCAGCTTTGTGAGGGTCTTCCTCAAAGTACGCGAGGCTGTCAAGGGCTTCAGTCAGTTCCTCATTGTGGGAAACAAAGTAGTCTTCATCATCAGTGTCAGACTCTTCATCTTCGGAAAAGTTGTTTACGTCTTCGTCGTCAGACTCGGGGTCATTAGAGGCGACCGATTCACTGTCCTCAAAGTATTCAGCCAGAAATAGGTCAACCTTGGAAGCAATACCCTTTCCAATACCGTCAATCTTGAGGAGACTCTCACCATTTTGTACCACATATGGGAGAGTGGCGATGATGTCAGCAGCTCTTTCGTATGTAGCCGTCTTGTAGAAGTCGGAGGTCATCTCACCAAGTTCCTTGAGGTGCTCGGCAATCTCTTTGTTCAAGGTGAAGGTCTTGGTTCGCGCAGTCGTCTCAAAGAGGGATGGTTTTTCAGCCTCATTGAGAACAGCCCCAACCTTTTGAATTGATTCCTCAAAGAGTCTCCGTCTCCAAAGAAGGTCCTCGGATTCCTTTTGCATCTTCTCGAGTTGCTCAATCTTCCCAGCTTGTTCCTTGCAGAGATCCGTGAGGTACTCGTGTTCGTTGATGAGGTTCTTGATATCGGTGAGAATGGTCATGGTAGTAGACATTTGAAGTGAATTACTTTTATATTGGCTTAGTCCGACTTAGGTGTTTAAAGATTATATTCTACATAAAACAAAATGGACTTAAATAATATTCCCACCCACGTTAAACAGATTCTCAATGACCCTGAACTCACCATGGACAAGAAGATGGTGGCCTTCATGGCTTTCATGCCAAAACTCCCCGAAGATCCCAAAGTGGATGCATTCCTCGAGGAAAACCTCGTAGTTGGAAGGAAAATTAAGTCCCTCATTGATCAGAAGAAGATTGCATTTGGAAAGTTTGATAAGAATTTCGTTTTGGATGTGAAAGTTTTGTCACCCCCTAAGTGAAGCCAGTTCCTGGTATTCCCATCTCACAACTCACAATGACCACCACGATCAAAGCCGACCCCGACTACTACGTGCTCTCCCTCGAGGAACTTGACAATGGTCAAATTGTCCTATCGAGGCACCCCATCGTCGCCTTCAGAATATTTCCTTCCTATGGAAAGGGTAACTACGTGACGCTTCCAATCACATTAACGAACCTCCCCCGTGTCAAAAAACAGACTCTCTGTACCCCCGACGACATGATTTATGAAGACCAATGCACTCCATGCAAAATGCGGACGCATGTTGATTGCCTCAAGGAGCGCTATGGAGATAAACTTGAGTTCCACGTGAGTATTCCACGTGGGTACCATTGAGTTTCGTGTGTGCGTGTGAGTAGACTTTTAATAATATCAAGGTTTAACATACACTGGTACGGGGGTGTAACCTTTTGGTGGTTTCTTACAAAAAATCTTACAATCACAACAACTCTTTACATTGATACGCTCCTTCTTACCTGCATAACATCGCGTAGGTAACATAATATCTTTGGAGAGATAACGTACTATTTGGTCAATAAGTATCATCCTACTTATTGACTATATATTAGTTTAAGGATTTTAGATATAGTATACGTATGGCGTTTACACCGTTGTCAATAGCCGCCCAACTCGGTAATGTACAAGAGGTACTGGCATTGATCGAGGCGGGTGCCGACATCAACGTGTGTACTCATATTGGTTGTACACCACTCTCTATGGCAGCTGGAAACGGTCATGATGGGGTAGTGAAGGCTCTGATCGCGGTGGGTGTGGACATTGATAAGACTGATGATATTGGTTGGACACCACTGTTAAAAGCCATTGAATACGGTCACGAGACAACGGTACAGATGCTACTCGAGGCGGGTGCGGACATCCACAAGGCATCGTATAATAGTGGCTGGACACCGTTGTCACTAGCCACCACAAAGGGACGTGAGACAATACTAAAGATGCTTAGCAAGG
>Ga0209709_10004661_pt1 | contig 10966 bp, 14 predicted proteins | sample ArcticOcean_MG_C_2_FD_187435 | JGI IMG/M metagenome (GOLD analysis project Ga0209709, IMG submission 187435) | Marine microbial communities from western Arctic Ocean - ArcticOcean_MG_CB4_136 (SPAdes) (version 2) | ecosystem: Environmental > Aquatic > Marine > Oceanic | place: Arctic Ocean...
AAGAAGTTCAAAAAATAGTAAGTAATTAAACGTACTTTACATCTTTAATTTCAAAGTTTTTTACACCTGCGGGAGTTTTAATTTCAACTAAATCGTTTTTGTTTTTTCCAATTAAACCTCTACCTATCGGTGATTGAAAAAATATCAGTTTTTTTTGAAGGTCGGCCTCATCTTTTCCTACAATTTTATAAGAAATCTTTTCTCCAGTATCAAGGTTTTCTAAATCTATTGTTGAGCCAAAAATAACCTTTCCATCATTACTCATTTTTGTAACGTCAATTACATTTGCTCTAGCGATATTATCATTAATCTGAACTATTCTTCCTTCATTATGTGATTGTTCTTCTTTTGCAGCATGATATTCGGCATTTTCTTTTAAGTCACCATGTGACCTTGCTTCAGAAATAGCAGCTACTATCTGTGGACGTTTTTTCTCTTTTAAAAAAATTAGTTCTTCTTTTAAAACTTCAAGTCCAGCAGTTGTTATTGGTTCTTTTTCCATTTTAATTCCATTTAGCTATTGGTGGTAAAGACATTAAAATACCTTCGACATTACCTCCAGTTTGTAGTCCAAATTTTGTTCCTCTATCGTAGAGCAAATTAAATTCAGCATACCTACCTCTTTTAATATACTGTAATTCCTTTTCTTTTGCAGTCCATTTTTTTTTGTAATTTTTTTTTATAATTGAATTAAATAACATTTGAAAAGTAACTCCTAAATCTGACACAAATTTAAAATCCTTCTCCCAATCGTCTTTTTTATAATCAAAAAAAATACCCCCTATACCTCTGGTTTCTTTTCGGTGTGGTAGGTAAAAATAATCATCACACCACTTTTTATATTTTTTATAATATTTTTTATTATGCCTGTCACACATTTTTTTTAACTCATTATGTAAGTATTTTTTTTCAATAGCATCTTTGATGCAGGGAGTTACATCCATCCCACCACCAAACCACCCATGTGTTGTATAAATGAATCTTGTATTGAAGTGAATTGCTGGAACATAAGGGTTATTCATGTGCATAACAACTGAAATTCCTGAAGCCCAAAAATTAAGATTCTTATCTGTGCCTGGAATTTTCTCTCTCATCTCACTTGGAAACTTTCCGTATACTTCAGAAAAATTTACACCAACTTTCTCAAAAATCTTACCACCTTTTAAAATTCTAAATTCACCACCACCCTCATCTTTAATCTTATTTCTAAGCCATTTTTTTGGTTTAAATTTTTTTTTATTATTTTCTAATTTTTCAATATCATTACAAATAGTGTTTTGTAATAATTTAAACCAATTACTAGCAAGTTTTTTTTTAATTTCTTTATCCATTATTTAGTAAATCTAGTTTGTCTTAAATTTTCTGAAAGGATTATAGCAACTGACGAGGCTATATTTAAAGATCTTTTATCATTTACCATCGGTATTTTTAATCTATATTTAATTAAATTATGAACATGCCCAGGTACTCCTGCACTTTCTCTACCAAACAGCAATGTATCATTACCCTCGAACTTAAACTCAGTATAAGACTTTGCTGATTTTGTTGTCATCAGTATTACTCTTTGATCTTTTTTTGATTCAAAGAATTCATCTGAACTTTGATAAAATTTAATATTTTTTTCGGTCATATAGTCCATTGCTACTCTTTTAAATCTTCTGTCACTTAACAAAAACCCACAAGGTTCAATAATTTCTAAATCAGCACCAAGACATGAACATGTCCTGATAATTGCGGCTGTATTTTGAGGAATATCCGGTTCATATAGGGCTATTTTAGGCTTTAAACTCATGGTTTGTGTGTCATTGTTTCAGTGGAAAAAAAACTACTTTCTTATATGAAATCATATATTAGATAACAGTAAACAAAAAATAAAAGATGTCTGAAAAAAAACCTGAAAGAAGAGAGTTCTTATTTACAGCCTCATATGTGGTGGGTGCGGTAGGCGTAGGAGCGGTTGTTTGGCCTTTAGTGGATCAAATGAATCCAGATGCCTCAGTTAAGGCTTTAGCTAGCACAGAAGTTGACGTTAGTTCAGTTGAAACCGGAAAGTCAATTACTGTATTATGGAGAGGAAAACCGGTTTTTATTAAAAGAAGAACATCTGAAGAAATAGCAGAGGCTAGAGCCGTCAAAATGAAGGAATTAAAAGATCCTGAAAAAGATGAAGACAGAGCAAAAAATCCAGAATGGCTAGTTATGATAGGTGTTTGTACGCACTTGGGATGTGTACCTTTGAACGATAAAGGTGATTATAATGGATGGTTTTGTCCATGCCACGGATCGCACTACGATACATCGGGAAGAATAAGAAAAGGTCCAGCCCCATTAAATATGGAAGTTCCAAAATATGAATTCATTAACAGCAATACAATTAAAATTGGATAATAAATAATTATGAGTGATCACGAGTACGTTCCTAAGTCAAAATTTGGAAAATGGTTTAATGATAGACTTCCACTTTTGACGCTTGCGAGTCATTTAACCGATTATCCAACGCCTAAAAATTTAAATTACTGGTGGACATTTGGTGGAATATTAACTTTTTGCCTAATTACTCAAATAGTTACTGGCTTGACTCTTGCAATGCATTACATTGCTCATGCCGATCTAGCTTTTGAAAGTGTTGAACATATAATGAGAGACGTCAATTATGGATGGCTTATAAGATATATTCATGCAAACGGCGCATCAATGTTTTTTCTAGCAGTATATATTCACATATTTAGATCTTTGTTTTATGGGTCTTATAAATCTCCAAGAGAAATAATTTGGATTATTGGGATAATAATTTATCTTTTGATGATGGCTGCTGCATTTATGGGCTATGTTCTTCCGTGGGGTCAGATGAGTTTTTGGGGAGCAACTGTTATTACAAATCTTTTTAGCGCCATACCTTTAGTGGGCGAAGGAATAGTAAACTGGTTGTGGGGAGGTTACTCAGTAGACAACCCAACTCTAACTAGATTCTTTACGCTTCATTATTTAATACCATTTCTAATATTAGGATTAGTAGTTCTTCATATTTGGGCCTTACATATTCCAGGAAATAACAATCCAGTGGGGATTGATGTTAAAAAACCCTCCAAGGATACTGTGCCATTCCATCCATACATTGTTATTAAGGACGGATTTGCATTACTAATGTTTACGATTGTTTTTGCATTTTTTGTTTTTTATTCACCAAATATTTTAGGACACGCAGATAATTATATAGAAGCAAATCCAATGGTGACCCCAGCTCACATTGTTCCAGAGTGGTATTTGCTTCCCTTTTATGCAATTTTAAGGTCTGTTCCAGATAAGTTAATGGGTGTTGTTGCAATGCTATCTGCAATTTTAATTTTAGCGGCACTTCCATGGCTAGATACTTCAAAAATTAGATCAGCTGTATTTAGACCACTTTACAAACAATTTTATTGGATATTGTTAGCTGATGTATTAATACTTGGTTATGTTGGAGCAATGCCAGCAGAAGGACTTTATTTATTGATTGCAAGAGTTGCTACTGCTTATTATTTCATACACTTTTTAATTATACTTCCGATTCTTGGATTTAAAGAAAAAACTTTACCTCTACCTTTAAGTATTACAGAGCCTGTTCTTGGAGGTTTTCCAAATACTGCAATTGTTAAAAAAAAAGAAAGTTTAGATTAATCTAGTGAAAAATATTTTTAAAATATTATATCTAACATTTATACTATTAGCTGGGACCAACCAAGTTAATGCTGCTGAAAAAGTAGAACTTTTAAAAACAGACTGGAGCTTCAAGGGTATATTTGGAAAGTTTGACAGAGGATCGTTACAAAGAGGTTATCAGGTTTACTCAGAAGTTTGCTCGTCATGTCACTCAATGAAATATGTTAGTTATAGAAACTTATTTGAACCAGGAGGGCCAGAGTTCTCAGAAGATCAAGCGAAAGCTATAGCAGCAAATTTTGAAGTTACAGATGGTCCAAACAGCGATGGAGAAATGTTTACAAGACCTGCAAAATTATCAGATAAGTTTGTTATGCCTTTTGCAAATGTAAAAGCAGCACAAGTAGCAAACGGTGGGGCTTATCCACCTGATATGTCCGTACTAGCAAAAGCTAGAAGTGGTGGGGTAGACTATATTTATTCAGTACTTTTAGGATATGAGGATCCACCTAATGGAGTAGCTCTTGATGAGGGTGTTTATTATAATAAATATATGTATGGAAATAATATTAAAATGTCAGAACCGTTATCAGATGGTTTAGTCGAGTACAGCGATGGTACAATTGCATCAAAAGAACAGATGGCTAAAGATGTGACAACATTTTTAATGTGGACAGCAGAACCACATTTAGAAGCTAGACATAAATTGGGCTTTAAAGCGATTTTGTATTTGATAATCTTAACTATATTAGTTTATTTTAGTATGAAGAAAATTTGGTCACGTATTGAATCTGAAGTTTAAAATATCTCCGTCTTTAACAATGTAATCTTTTCCTTCAAGTCTCATTTTTCCATTAGTTTTCGAATTATTCCAACCATCATTAGTTATAAAATCTTCATAAGCTATTGTTTCTGCTCTTATAAAACCTTTTTCAAAATCAGTATGTATTTCACCTGCAGCTTTTGGAGCTGTACAATTTTTAGGTATAGTCCAGGCTCTAGTTTCTTCAGGACCAGATGTAAAATAAGTATCTAACTCTAAAACATTATAGCCTTTTTGAATCAGCATATTTAAACCAGTTCTTTTTAATCCAATCATTTCCATATAATTTTCTTTTTCTTCATTTTCTAATTGGTTTATTTGATTTTCAATATCTGCTGAAACTATTAGTGAGTTTTCTTCACCAAATTTTTTAATAAAAGCCTGCGTGTATTGATTACCATTTTGGACACTTGCTTCGTCTACATTGCACACAAAAATTTTAGGCTTTAGAGAAAGTAAACTACTCTGGCTAATTAGTTTTTTTTCAAATTGACCATGAAGAACTTTGATATCCTTAGAATTATTAATACAATCTGAGGCTATTTCTAGTATTTTTAGCTGTTCCTCATCAACATTTTTTTTATTATTTTTTTCTAATCTTTTTTGAATAGATTCTAAGTCTGCAAGCATCATTTCTGTTTCAATAATTTCTAAATCTCTTATTGGATCTACAGTAGGGTTAACATTTTGAATGTCATCAGAATCAAAACATCTAATCATGTGCACTATTGCATCTACCTCTCTTATATGGGATAAAAATTTATTTCCCAAACCTTCGCCTTTTGAAGCACCCTTCACTAGACCAGCTATGTCGACAAATTCTATTGTTGTATTTATTTTTTTTTTTGATTTTGATATTGTTACTAATTTATCCAATCTTTCATCTGGAACAGGAACAACTCCTACATTGGGTTCTATTGTGCAAAATGGGAAATTTGCTGCCTGGGCTTTACTAGAATTTGTAAGTGCATTAAATAATGTTGATTTACCAACATTAGGTAGACCAACTATTCCACACTTAAAACTCATTTATTTATTATTTACTGTGCTTGAAAATAGATCTAGTTTTTTATCAAGTAGTATAGATATTGAATTGATAATATTATTTGTGATTTTTTCTAGTTGGATCATTTCGTCTTCATCAAAGTCTTTTAGCACATGATCCGAAACATCTGCCTTAGTTTTAGGCCTACCAATTCCTATTCTCACTCTAGAGTAATCTTTCCCAATAAACTTATCAATTGACTCAATTCCATTGTGTCCCGCACTCGAACCTGCAAATTTTGCTTTTATTTTTCCAAATTCAATATCTAAATCATCGTGGAATACGATTACATTTTCTGAGTCTATTTTAAAATACTCAATTAATTCTCTTATGCAAATTCCAGAATTATTCATAAAAGTTAGAGGTTTTATTGCATAAATTTTTTTATCTTCAATGTTTCCAGTTGTTAGCAATCCTTTAAATTTAGGTTTTTGTTTTGATAAACCAAACTTATGATTGAGTACGTCAATTATTTTAAAGCCAATATTATGTCTATTGTTTTCGCTATCGGGGGTTGGATTTCCTAAACCTACAAATAAAAGCATAATTTTTTTAAAACGTGTCTGGGAAAATTCACTATAATAATCTGATTATTTTTTTTCTTCAGGAGCTTTCTTTTCTTCACCTTCTTTTTTATCTCCATCGGATGGAGTTGCATCTTTACCATCTGCTGCTATGTCAGCGTCTTCTGCTGCTGCTTCAGCTGGTTTCTCTGGCTCCTTCATAACTGTAGGTGCCGCTAATGTGGCAATTACAAAATCTCGACCCAAGATTGTTGGTGTAACACCGTCTTCTAATTTCACTGAAGAAATTTTAAAACTTTCTCCAATATCTACTCCATTAAGATCTAGTATTATTGATTCAGGAATTTTTTCACTTGGACATTTCAATTCAATTTTTCTTCTGACTATATTTAGCACCCCACCTCTTTTTAGTCCTGGTGATGTTTCTTGATTAATAAACTGTACTGGTACCTCTATTCTAATTTTAACTCCAGCTATGACTCTAAGAAAATCAACATGTGTGGGCTCATCAGATACAACATTATATGCAACTTCTCGTGGTAGAACGTTTTGATTTTTACCATCGACATTAAGAGTTATAATACTTGATAAAAAACCTTCTTTATCTAATAGAGATTTAAGAACTTTTTTTGAAACAGAAATCTTTTCATTTAGTTCGCTCCCACCATAAATAATAGCTGGAACGTTACCTTTTAATCTAAGAGATCTAATATCTCCTTTTGATTTAGTATTTCTAATGTTTGCTTCAAGTGAATTCATAAAAACAAGGGTTTTTAGCACACACTTCTAATAACTCAAGTTAATTATTTAAATAAGTCAGATACCGAAGTTGAGTTAGAAATCCTTTTAATCGCCTCTCCCATTAAGCTTGAAATAGGTAAAACTTCTATATTTTTCGTTTTTTTAATTTTATCTCCGTTGTCAATAGTATCTGTTATTACTAAATTTTTTATAACAGATTTTTTAATTTTATCGACTGCTTCACCACTTAGCACTCCATGTGTAATATAAACATATACATCTTTAGCACCTCTATCTTTAAGGGCTTTTGCAGCGTTTACTATTGTGCCACCCGAGTCAATTATGTCATCCACTATAATACAAGTTTTACCTTTTACAGTACCAATGACGTTCATGACTTGAGACAGACCTGGTTTTGGTCTTCTTTTATCTACAATCGCAAGTCCAACATTTAAAATTTTACCAAGAGCTCGTGCCCTCTCAGTTCCTCCTACGTCAGGAGCAACGCAAATAATATTTTTACTTTTAATATTCTTTTTTACATGTCTTGCAAAAATAGGAGTAGCAAATAAATTGTCTACAGGAATATCAAAGAACCCTTGAATTTGGCCCGCATGAAGATCTACTGTAACAACCCTGTCAGCCCCAGCTTTAGTAATTAGATTAGAAACAAGTTTTGCAGATATAGAAGTTCTAGGTACTACTTTTCGATCTTGTCGCGCATAGCCAAAATAAGGAATGACAGCAGTAATATTTTTTGCTGATGATCTTTTTAATGCATCAATACAAAGAAGTAATTCCATTAAATTATCGTTTGCAGGTGAAGAAATAGATTGAAGTATAAAAATACTATTACCTCTAATATTTTCATTAATTTCTATATAAATTTCTCCATCAGAAAATTTTCTAATACTAGAATTTATAAGCTTAGTTTTTAAGAATTTAGCAATTTTTTTGCTTAAAGGTTTGTTGCTATTTCCACTTAATAATTTCATTTAATAAGTCAACTAATCACAATTATTGAAATATTTCTACCATAATCATTCTCGTTGCGACTAATAGATCTTCTTGCACTAAAAAAATTGTTTTTTATATCAAAAGTGTCTTTTTTAATTATGTCTATGATGTTTATATCTAAGCTTTTTAGTTGATAATAAATATATTTATTTAGATTAAAATAATTTTTATTTCTAATCCTTTTAAAAAAAATTTTTGTTTTTATATCTTGTTCTAAAAATTTTTTTACAAAATCACTTTTTACTTCATAGTTTTTTTCTGCGATACAAGGCCCTATAACAGCCGTCATATCTTGAGGAGTGCAGCCTTTTTTTATCATAAATTTTATAACATTTTTTACAATGCCTTTATAAGCACCTTTCCAGCCAGCATGAATTACTGCGATCATCTTCTTGTTTTGATCGTGTAATAATATTGGAGCACAATCAGCGGTTAAAACTCCTATGGGTATATTTTTTTTATCTGTAATTAAGGCATCACCTTTAAATTTATTATTCTTAATTTTAAACTTACCATCAATATAATGAAATTTATTACTATGAACCTGATTTAGTAAAAATATTTTTTTAGATTTAGTTTTTAATTTTTTGATAACAATTTTTAGATTGTCATGAACATTTTTTTTTTCGTCATATGAGCCTGGCCCACAATTTAAACTTTTATAAATACCTTGAGATTTACCACCCGATCTATTAAAAAAAGCATGCTCTATATCTTTAAATTTAGATAGTTTATTTGATTTAATCAATTTAAAACCCTACTTTAAATTTATTTTTTTTATTAGTAATAAACATTACTTTGAACAAATTTCCCATCTGGCTTTTGTCTATTAACCTTTTAAGACGAAAATAAACACTAGCTTTTTTTATAAATGGCATATTTTTAGTCAATATCTCAGCTCTCTCCATTATTCCAAGTTTCATTAAAAACTCTTTTTGATTAGTAATTAAAGAACACAAAGAACCTAGTTTTTTAATTATTTGATTTAATAAATCAAAACTTAAATTATATGTAATATCTGATTTTCCAAAAACACCTAATACATTGCTATATTTATGTTTAGAAACTGCCTGAAGAGTGTTTTTTAAAGTTTTATCTGTGTACCCGTAGTCTATAATTAAAATCCCACCATTATTAGATTTTATTTTATTAGTTATAGTCTTTAAATACTCCATAGTAAGAGGTGAGTATTCAATAAAATTTTGTTTATAAGAAATTTTAATTTTTATTTTCTTTTCAAACTTTTCCATATTAAATGGAATATCAAGATATTCAGAATCTTTAGGAATATTGAGTCTAACATGTCTTTCATACCAATTTTTTTTTTTTTTAATAAATTGTTTAATAGGTAGAGCATCAAAAAACTCATTTGCAATAAAAATAGAAGGAAAATTATTTAATCTATTAATATCTTTTAGCCAGTTAATATCTTTATTTTTAATATTTTTATTTTGTAATTTTTTAAGAAGTGTGCTTTTTTCGAGAATATTAATATTACAAGCTTTTTTAAATTTAGGAAATTTTTTGAAGGTATTAATCATCACCCTCATCATTTCTCCATTCCCAGCACCAAGTTCAATTAAATTAAATTTTTTTGGACATTTTAAACTTTCCCAGAAAGAAATAACCCAAATTGCAATCATCTCAGAAAATAGTATCGATATATTGGGAGCAGTAATAAAGTCCCCCTTGTTTCCAAAAGGATCTTTTTTCATATAGTAACCAAGTTTTTTATTATATAGAGATTCTTCGATAAATTGGTCTAAACTTAAAAGGTTGTTTTTTTTAATTATCATTTTTTTTATAAAAAAACAAAATACCACCAAGTATCAAAAAAATGATACTTATTAATTGACCCAGAGTTATGTTTAAAATTAAATATCCAATATGTGGATCGGGGCTTCTAAAAAATTCTATTATAAATCTAAACAAAGAGTAAAAAATTAAAAACAAAGCAGATATCAGACCAGGTTGCTTTAAATATTTTTTTTTTAAAAAGTATCTAAGAATAAATAGCAAAACAATTCCTTCAAAAATTGCCTCATACAACTGTGATGGATGTCTGTAGATATTATCTATTAATATAAATTTGACAGACCAAAAGACATCTGTAGAATTTCCATAGAGTTCTGAGTTAATAAAATTAGCAACTCTCCCAAAAAAAATTCCAATAGGTGCTGACAAAGAAACCAAATCAAGAAAAATAAATTGATTCATTTTATGTTTTTTAGAGAATAAATGAGCTGCAACCACAACACCAATTACACCACCATGAAATGACATTCCTCCATTCCACACCATTAGAATTTCGATTGGTTTTTCTAAATAATATTCTAAATTATAAAATAAAGCATAACCAATTCTACCTCCTAAAATAATACCTATAATTATGTATGTAATAAAATCATCAAATAGATTTAATATGAGTTTATCTTTGATTAATTTTTTTTTACAATATAGCCATCCGAGTAAGATTCCTGCAATATATGCTAAAGAATACCACCTAATTTCTAATGAAAAAATTTGAAAAGCAACTGGGTCAAAATTATTAGTAAACATTTTTAAAAAACTATTTATAAAGTATATTAATTTTATAAATGAATATATGACAAAATCAAAATTTGTAATTGATAAATTATCAAAGTTATTTGAGCAGGGACTTATTTCCTATAAAGATTTAAGTTCTGAAATCTTTAACATATTGAGATCTAAAAGAGATGAAATAGTTTTTAAAATGAAGTTAGCAAGCAAGGAAGAAACTGACATTTTAATTAAAAGAATTGAAAAAATAGAAAAAAAAAAAGTAAAAAAAAAACCTACAAAGGTAAAAAAATTTTAACCCTAAGCCCATTTAATGGAGATTTTTCTAATATAATATTTCCTCCATGTGATTTTATAATATCAGAAGCAATCGACAGCCCAAGGCCAACACTTGATTTTGAATCCCCCCTACTTTTGTCTATTTTATAAAAAGGCTTAAAAACATTGTCATATTCTTTTTCAGGAATGCCTGGACCATCATCATCTATTGCAATTAACAAATTATTATTTTTTTTTGTTAATTGTAAATTAATTTTTTCAGCATATTTAAGAGAATTATTAATTAAATTATTTAATACTCTTTGAATCAAATTTTTTCTACCATTCATATAAATTCTAGGAATAGTTTTTATTGTT
>Ga0209709_10004662_pt1 | contig 10966 bp, 10 predicted proteins | sample ArcticOcean_MG_C_2_FD_187435 | JGI IMG/M metagenome (GOLD analysis project Ga0209709, IMG submission 187435) | Marine microbial communities from western Arctic Ocean - ArcticOcean_MG_CB4_136 (SPAdes) (version 2) | ecosystem: Environmental > Aquatic > Marine > Oceanic | place: Arctic Ocean...
CTAAAACAATGAAGTCACTTTCAACAATGTTGGAGTGTGATTGCATAATTAATGGACATACTGCTGGAGCAAGTGATAAAAAACTTAACGCATATGTTTCATCTGGAATACTTTCTTGCCATGAACCAATTAATTTTGATCAAGTGTTAGAACGATTACGTCTTGGAATGTGGATAATGATTAGAGAAGGTTCTATACGTCGTGATTTAAAAGAAATAATTCCACGTGTATTGTCACATGGAACATATCTTAATCGATTAATGTTTTGTTCTGATGGTCTTGACCCGTTAGACATTTCTAAATTTGGTCATATTGATTATTGTATACGTGAATCCATTAAACTTGGTTTAGACCCTATAGATGCAGTTACAATGGCATCTAAGAATAATTTTGATTATTATAATATGGGAAAAGATCTTGGTGGAATTGCACCTGGAAAATTAGCTGACATTCTAGTTTTTGACAATTTAAAATCATTTAAGCCAAAACATGTTTTTGTTGGGGGTAAACTTGTAGTTTCTAATGGTGTTTTTATCGCCCCTATGAAGAAAAATATTATTGCTCCATGGATTAAAAAAACTGTTAAATTAAAAAAATTCTCTAAAAATGATTTTCTTATTAAATCTAAAAAAAATAGTGTCGTTGCAAATACAATTTTTATGCAAAATGAAATAATTACCAAATTAGGTTCATCTGAACTTTATTCCAAAGACGGTCATGTTTCTGCATCTCTTGATTCTGATATTTGGAAAGTTGCAGCATTTGATAGAATTCATGGAACGAATAAACATTCTATTGGATTTCTTGAAAATTTTGGTGCTGATATTGGTGCATTTGCTTCAACATGGAGTTTTCATGAAAATAATTTGATTGTACTTGGCTCAAATGATTCTGATATGGCCATAGCATCTAACCATTTAATTAAAAATCAAGGTGGATTAGTTGTAGTAAAATCTGGAAAAATACTTGCTTCACTTCCTTTACAGTTTGGAGGAATTATTTCAACAGATTCTTTTGAAACTGTTTCATCTAATTTTGAAAAGATCAATAATACCATTATGGATTTGGGATGTAAATTCACTAGACCTCATTTGATCCCTTTATTCTTACCATTCTTAGCTTTACCATCTGTTAGAATCCTTGCAGGTGGAATTGTTGATGTTAAAAAGCGATCTTATATCTCTCCAATTAATTAGGCAATGTTAAAAAGGGGGATTTTGATATTCGATAATGAATCAAAATGGCATCAATTCAACAAGGACCTAATGGACCAGTTTTAGTTCTCAAAGAGAGCGCATTACAAACAAAGGGTAAAGATGCACAACAAAATAATATTGCAGCCGCAAAATTGGTTGCTCAATTAGTAAAAAGTAGTCTCGGACCTCGTGGTTTAGATAAAATGCTAGTTGATTCCTTAGGCGACGTTACAATTACAAATGATGGTGCTACTATTCTTAAAGAAATTGATGTTCAACACCCAGCAGCAAAAATGATCGTTGAAATTTCTAAAACTGTAGATAATGAAGTAGGTGATGGAACAACTTCTTCTGTTGTATTTGCCGGTGCATTATTAGCTAGAGCAGAAGATCTCTTGAAAAAAGATGTTCATTCTTCAACTATCATTGAAGGTTTCCAAGCAGCATCTGAAAAAACTTTAGAAATCTATTCACAATTATCTAAAAAAATTGAGGCTGATGATAAAGCATCACTTCTTAAAATTGCTTCAACCAGTATGCAATCTAAATTAATTTCTGAAGATAGCACTAATTTATCAAAAATTGTAGTTGATGCAGTTCTTAGTATTGCAACAAAAAAAGGCGACAAGTATTCTGTTGACCTTGAAAATATTAAAGTTGAAAAGAAACCAGGTGGTTCAATCGATGACACACAAATTATACAAGGTATTGTTTTAGATAAAGAAATTGTTCATAGTGGGATGCCTACTAGAATAGAAAACGCAAAAATTGCACTAATTAATTCTGCATTAGAAATTGAAAAAACAGAGATGAGTGCAGAAATTAGAATTACTGATCCAACTCAAATGCAGATGTTCTTAGAAGAAGAGAATAGAATGTTAAAAACAATGGTTGATAAATTACATGATGTCGGTGCTAATGTTTTGATTTGTCAAAAAGGAATTGATGATATTGCACAACATTATCTTTCTAAACATGGTATAATGGCAATTCGTCGTGTTAAGGAAAGTGACATGATAAAACTTTCTAAAGCTACAGATGGTCGTGTTATTAGTAATTTAGATGATTTATCTGAAAATGATCTTGGCCATGCTAGTTTGGCTCATCAAAAGAAAGTTGAATCTGATAAATGGGTTTTCATTGAAGGTTGTAAACATCCTCAATCTGTTACATTGCTAATTCGTGGAGGAACTCAAAGAGTAATTGATGAAGTAGATCGTTCTATTCATGATTCTCTAATGGTAGTAAAAGATGTAATTGAAAAACCACAAATTGTAGCAGGTGGCGGTGCTCCTGAAGCATTTGCAGCATCACAGCTTAAAACTTGGGCTGATAATTTTGATGGAAGAGAACAACTTGCAATTAAAAAATATGCTGAAGCATTGGAAGTAATACCGTTAACTATTGCAGAAAATGCAGGAATGGATCCAATTGATACCATGGCTACTTTAAGATCAAAACAAAATCAAGGTCAAAAATGGACTGGAATTGATGCTAAAAATACAAAAATTGCTGATATGATGGCAATTAATGTTTTAGAGCCAATTGTAGTTAAAGAACAAATTATAAAATCTGCAACTGAAGCAGCATGTATGATTCTTAGAATCGATGATGTAATCGCTATATCTGGTGGTCCAGGTGGCGGCGGTATGGGATAAATTTAGTTAAAACTTAATCATACTACTTTTCATAAATTATTGTTGTACAAAATTGGTATAGATTTAGGTGGTACTAAAACTGAAATTATTGTTCTTGATGAAAATCTAAATGTTTTAGAACGAAAAAGAGTACCTACTCCTCAAAATAATTACAATGAAATTATCAACACTATTACAACTTTAGTTTTTGATGTATCTCAAAATATTTCTGATTTTACATTGGGCATTTGTTGTCCTGGTACAATTTCAAAACAAACTGGATTAATTAAAAATAGTAATACTCAGTGTTTAATCGGTAAATCTCTAAAAATGGATTTAGAAAATAAATTGAAAAAAACTATTTCCATTGAAAATGACGCTAATTGTTTTACAATGGCTGAATCTAAAATGGGTGCTGGGGTTGGATTTGATTTAGTTTTTGGTGTGATAATGGGAACTGGTGTTGGTGGGGGAATTGTAATTAATAATAGTCTTCATTCTGGTAAAAACAATATTACAGGTGAATGGGGACACCATACTTTACATCGTAATGGAAATCCTTGCTATTGTGGTAAATCTGGATGTGTGGAAACGTACATCAGTGGACCTTCTTTGGAAAAACGTTGGAACCAGTTAACTGGATTAACTCAATCTATGCCTGAAATTATTAATAATTTTGATATTCATGTAGGGAAAAAATGGAAAGATGAATTTTTAGAAAATTTGGGTTATGGTCTTGCAAATGTAATTGACATTTTAGATCCTGATGCAATAATACTTGGTGGCGGTTTATCTAATATTGATTTTTTATACACTGAAGGTAAGGACTCAATTTATTCAAAAGTATTTTCAGATATCATTGAGACACCTATATTGAAAAATAATCTTGGTGATTCTTCAGGTGTATTTGGTGCTGCATTACTAGATTAATTATTTTGGACATCCTTCCATTTTTACAATAAAATATCCCTTTGTCATAATTTCTATTTCTATATCTTCTGCAACAGATTCTGAATGACAGAATTTACATTCTTCCGTACTTACCTTTGCATTTTTTTCACCAATTGATTTTAACCATTCTTTTGCAAAAGAAATTGCAATCATAGAATTGTTTTTGTCTGTAATTACATCAAAATGCATTGTATGCCCATCGTTTGATTTAACATATGTATCAAAGACATGAAAATTCATATCAATCATAAATTTTTAACATGTTCATCTCTAATTTCAAGACATTTATCTACAATTTTATTAACATCTGCATCTAATTCAGTAGTTATTAAAATCAAACCTGCACCTCCAATAGGTATTGTAATTCTATAGATTTTTTCATATTTTGCTAATGCATAAAGTGGAGTTCCAATTTTATCGGCAGTTTTTTTCCTTGTTGACCATCTGTAAATTGCTTGTGATAGTGATGTTTCCGTTTCTTCTCTAGTTAGATGAGATGTTATTCCCGGTCTAATTTTATCAACAAGTTCCCCGTAATCATAAACAGCTGCATATCTAATTTTTTCATTAGATTCTAATATTTGATTACAGATTTTTTCATAATTCATAATTTTTCACTATTGTGGTTCAATGGTTGCAGGAGGTTTACTTGAAATTGTATATGTTACCCAAGTTACATCTTCAATTTCATTTGTAATCCTATTACTCATTTTTTCTAATACTTCATGTGGAAGTCTTGTCCAATCTGCAGTCATTGCGTCAATAGAATCTACAACTCTAATCATAACTATGTTTCCATATCTTCTCTCATCCCCTACTACTCCTACTGCTTTATCATCGCCTACTGCTGCATAGGCTTGCCAAACTTTTGTATAAAATCCAGATTCCATTAACTCTTCTTCAACAATTTTACTTGCTACTTTTGAAATTTCTAATTTTGTTGGGGTCACTTCACCAATTATTCTAACTGATAATCCTGGACCTGGAAATGGATGTCTCATGAAAAGTTTTTCAGGAACACCTAAAATTTTAGCAATTTCTCTAACTTCATCTTTGTATAGCTCTCTTAATGGTTCTAAAATTTCTAAATTAAGCCAATCTGGTAATCCTCCTACATTATGATGAGATTTTATCATAGCTGCTGGACCTTTTGAAACTCCACTTTCAATTACATCTGGATATAGTGTTCCTTGTGCTAACCATTTGAAAGGACCTTCTTTTTCAGCAAATTTAGTAAAAACATGAATAAATTCTTCACCAACAATTTTTCTTTTTGCTTCTGGATCTGCTACTCCTTTTAATTTTTCAAGAAATTGTTCTCCTGCATTAACTGCTGTAAAATTAACTTTGAAATTTTCTTTAAACATTTCTTCTACTTCTTTTTCTTCGTTTAATCGTAACAAACCATTATCTACAAAGACGCATTTCATTCTATTTCCAATTGCTTTGTCAATAAGTAACGCTACAACTGTAGAATCTATTCCTCCACTAACTCCACAGAGAACATTCCCTTCAATTTTTGAAATTTTTTCTACTGCTGTATCGATAAAACCTTTCATTGTCCAATCTTGTTTTGCACCACATACTTTTAGTACAAAATTTTTGATAATTTGTGTACCTTGCTCTGTGTGCACTACTTCTGGATGAAATTGAATTCCATAAACTGATTTTTCATTTGATGCTATTGCTGCAGCTTTTGCACCTTCTGTATGACCTATTATTTCAAATCCTGATGGAATTTCTTCAGCCTCATCACCGTGACTCATCCATGCTCTAACTGATTCACCTACTCCGTTTAGTAAATCATTATCATTATCTATTGTTAAAATTGATGAACCGTATTCTTTGTTTGCTCTTTTTACTTTACCTCCAAATTTCTCTACAATTAATTGATGTCCATAACAAATTCCTAATAATGGCAAATCCATATCATAAATTTTATTTTCTGGAACTGGAGCTTCTGAATTATACACGCTAGATGGACCTCCAGAAAAAATTATTCCTTTTGGATTATGTTTTTGTATTTCTTCATAACTGATATCATATGGTACTAGTTCTGCAAAAACAGAGAATTCTCTAATTCTTCTACAAATTAAATGACTATATTGAGAACCAAAGTCTAAAACTAGAATTTTATCCATAAAATCACTTACTGATATTCTCCAACATTCTTGTTAATGACCATCCTGCTGTATTGATTAATTCTGTCACTCTCTCTTTTTGCCTATAATTCTTAATTATAATTTCTCTAATGTCTGCTCCGTTTTTATTTATAATATAATCTATTATTGATTCTTTTTGGATTTTTCCATTTTGTGCTTCAACCGAATCTTTCTTCTTCATTTCTCCAATAATTCTATCTAAAAAGAATGATTTGAAAGGTGGTGTATCTGCATTAATCATAACTTGTTTATCTAAAATTATTGAAACTTGATCTGGTGTAACATATGCATTAGCAATTATTTTCCCATCACTGCCTCTTTTAATCGGAATTGACTCTTCTACTGGAATTGACTCTTCTACTGGAATTGACTCTTCTTCATTTTTTATTATCTCAGGCTCAATTTCTGTTTTTAATTGAGATGCTTTTGTGAAACTAGATCCTTTTAGAAATTCATCTAATACTAGTATATTTTTTTCCAACATTTCTATGCCTTCCTGATCTTTATCTATTTGTCGAAGCATATTTTCTCTCAAAGTAACTATTTTTTTTACTTGCTCTTCTGAAAATTGCATAATTTAATAAATCCGTAATGGGTATTAAATGCATTCTAGGTAATTATGTTATCTACTTCTTTGTAAGATATTTTTCTAAACCCTTCGATTGATTTTGATGTGGTAAATAATTCTGATTTAGTAATTGTTGATAGCCAAATTAAAAGATCTCTTCCTATTTCTAATTTTTTTAATTTAGTTTCTCTATCTGATTTTTTTGTATTAGAAAATTTACCAATTTGATTTCCAAAATCCATCCCAAACAAAATAATTTTTTTGGCATCAAAATGACTTGCTAAAAAAACTCCTCTATCCCCATCAGTAAAACCTCCAAAATTTTGAATTTTATTGAATGGATTTGTTTGAGTTGTTCCAATACAATTTTTTATTTTTTTTACCATTTGCAACTTTTCAATATTATCTCCATGTGCATGTACTACAAATATTGATTTTGTCTTTGATATTTTTTTAATTGCATCCTCATCTCCGTCTAAATCTGTTACAACTATGTCTGGAAAAATTCCATTATCTATTAGTGGTTTTAATGAACTATCAGCTGCAATTTTTACAGATTTTTCTAACTTTTTTAATTTTGGAATGGCAATTGCTAATGATGGTCCAGAACCTATAACAAAAACTGTTTTACCTTGAATTATTTTTTCAATTTTTTTAATAGTATTTGTTTTTTTTAAAATTGAATCTAAAATTAAAGCTGACTCCTTGTCTTTTTTCTCACTATAATTTAATTTTTTTAAAATAGAAAAATATCTTTTTTCCCAACCTAAAATCATCATATCACTCAAATTGTATGAGGTTTTCATAAACTATATGGCAAAAATTGCAAATATTTCTGTTGGCGGAAGGAATCCTGTCCGAATTGTAGGTATTTTGAATACTAGTCCGGAATCATTTTACAAAAAATCAATCAATACAACTCGCATGAACATCAAAAATGCAGTAATTCAAATGGAAAATGACGGTGCAGACTTTATTGATGTGGGTGGTATGTCTACTGCACCATATTTGTCTACTCATGTATCTGAAAAAGTAGAATCTAAAAGAATTCTTAATGCAGTAAAAATTATTCAAGATAATACCAACCTTCCAATATCTGTTGATACATGTAGATCTAGTGTAGCTAAAAATGCTTTAGAACATGATGTTGAAATAATTAATGATATTTCTGGATTAAAATATGATGCAAAAATGAAAGATATACTATCAAAATTTGATCCTTCCTTAATTCTATGTGCATACGATTCTAAAATTGTTTCTGGAAATACTATTACTTCTACAAAAAAACTTCTTCAAGATAGCTTAAAAATTGCAGAAAAGTGTAATATTTCAAATAAAAAAATTGTATTGGATCCTGCAATTGGATTTTTTAGAAAAACAGGAAAAGGTAAATTTTTTACAAAAATTAACACAGATTGGGTAAAATGGGATCTATCTATTATGAAAAATTTAAATTCTATAAAAAAGAATTATCCAATTCTAATATCTGTATCAAATAAATCCATTATTGGAAATCTTTTAGGAAAAGAAAACCCTTCTGATCGATTATTTGGATCTATTACTGCTGAAGCAATATGTGTTTTAAATGGAGCCGATCTTATCCGTACTCATAATGTCATGGCTACTAAGGATGCTATCACAATCGCTTCAAAATTATCAAAATAACACAAAGGCTTATAATCAATATTTTACTTTTGCAACAAGGTTTCATTGGAATTTAAAGAAGGATTAACATTTGACGACGTTCTTCTCGTACCCAAATATTCTGATATAACAAGTAGAAGCCAAACTAGTCTAACAACTCAATTATCTAGAAACATTTCTCTAAACATCCCTTTTGTGAGTGCCAATATGGATACTGTTACTGAATCATCTATGGCTGTAGCCATTGCACGTGCAGGTGGAATCGGAATCATTCATAGATTTTTAACAATTCAAGAACAGGCAAATGAAGTTCTTAAAGTAAAACGATCTGGAAGTGTAATGATTGAGAATCCTTATTCTATAACTGCTGATAAAACAATTGAAACTGCATTAGATTATGCTGAAAATAAAAATATTTCTGGATTATTGGTAGTTGATGCTACTTCAAAGTTAATTGGAATTGTTACTGAAAGAGATTTGTTATTTGCAAATTCTAAAAATCTTATTCAAGATGTAATGACTAAAGATGTTGTTACTGCAAAATATGGTATCTCTATTGATGATGCAAAAGATCTTTTACATAAACATAGAATTGAAAAATTACCTTTAGTTGATGAATCTGGATTTGTAAAAGGTTTGATTACAAGCAAGGATATAACAAATAATGCTGCTTATCCAAATGCATCCAAAGATGGTAAAGGTCGACCTCTTGTTGGAGCTGCAGTTGGAGTTAAAGGTGACTTTTTAGAAAGAAGTGAATCTCTTTTAGATGCAGGTGCTGATACTCTAGTTGTTGATATTGCTCATGGCCATAGTGAAAATGCAATCAGCACTGTAAAACATATCAAAAAAGCATTTCCTAATTGTGAATTAATTGCAGGAAATATTGCAACTGCTCAAGGCGCTGAAGATTTAATGAAAGCAGGAGTTGATGCGGTAAAAGTTGGCGTTGGTTCAGGTTCAATTTGTATAACTAGAGTAATTACTGGTTCAGGTGTTCCTCAACTAACAGCAGTAATGGATTGTGCAAAAATAGGACGTGATTATGGTATTCCAGTTATTTCTGATGGTGGAACTAGAAATTCCGGTGATGCCACAAAAGCATTAGCAGCTGGTGCCTCAACTGTTATGGTTGGAAGTATGTTGGGAGGAACTGATGAATCTCCTGGAACCGTATTGACAAAGAATGGAAAGCGTTTCAAAATATACCGTGGAATGGCTTCTCTTGGTGCATCTATTGGAAGAAAATCTAAAGAAAGTGGTTCTACAGCTTTTGATGATCTCAATGATTATGTTGCAGAAGGTGTTGAAGCAATGGTTCCATACAAAGGATCTGTTGTAGATATTCTAAAACAACTCACAGGTGGAGTTCGTTCTGGCTTAAGTTATTGTGGTGCACACACAATTCCTCAAATGCAAGAAAATGCTGAATTTATTAAAATGTCAAGAGCTGGATTTGCAGAAAGTCAGCCTCATGACGTATCTTTAATGTAGATAATTTTTTAAGCAGTATCTAAAGTCATTTTATTATGTTAGCTACAAGAACTATTATTGGCTTAGTTGTTGGCAGTCTTGTTATTGGACTAGGTGCTTTTGCATTAGTTAATTCTTTAGCACCAACAATTTCTATGAATGAAAATTTTGTTATATCTCCTGGTGATTCCGAATTCTTTACAATTCCTGCACCAAAAGATGCACCACAATATATGATGATTATTGGTGATTCTTTTGATCTTAAACTTACAAGTCCTGGTGATGGATTAAACATATCAAATACTTCTTATAAAAAAGAACTAGTTTTAGATTGGACTCATACTGAAAATGGTCAAACAATAATTGTAATTCAAAATACTGGTGCTAGTGAATTAGAAATTACAGCTAATACTAATCAAACACCTGATCCTTTTGGAATTACGTTTGATTTTATGGTGATTACCTCTGGAGTAGTTATCTTGGGATTTAGTTTAGGTTTTACTTTACGAAAACCAAAAGGGTTTTAGCTTAATTTTACAGACGGATAAGAGCCCAGAATTTTCATGAAAAGTGTATCTTTTTTAATTTTGTCTAACATTTCTGAAATACTGTTATTTTTTTGATGACCTTCAAAATCTACATGAAAATTATATTCCCATGTGTTAGATTTTGTAGGTCTTGATTCTATTTTTGTTAAATTAATATTATTTTTATTAAAATTTTCTATGATTCTATATAGTGAGCCTGGTTCATGCTTTATTGAAAAAATAATTGAAGTTTTATCATTTTCAGTTTCTAAAGATTCACCTTTAGATAATATTAAAAATCTAGTATAGTTGTTGAGGTTATTTGCAATATTTTCGGCAATAATGGGCATATTGTAAATTGATGCAGCTTCTTTACTTGCAATACATGCGCAATTATTTTTATTTAATTCTTGAATAATTTTTACACTACCTGCTGTATCGTATGTGGGAATTGTTTTCATATTATTTTTTTCAATAAATTTTCTACACTGACCTAAAGCCTGTGGGTGTGAATATACTGTATCTACTTCTTCTATTTTACCAATTCCAATTAAACAATGTTCAATTTTATGATATGTTTCTCCAGTTGCATTTAGATCTGTAAAATATAATAAATCATAACTTTCTCCTACACTTCCTTCCAATGAATTTTCTACAGGTAAAATTGAATATTCTGTTATATTTTTAGATGTATTTTGTAAAATTTCTGCAAATGTGTGAAATGGAATTGTTTTGATATCCTTATTGAAAAAAGATTTTGCTGCAGCTTCACTATATGCCCCTCGTTCACCTTGGAACGAAACACTTG
>Ga0209709_10004663_pt1 | contig 10965 bp, 13 predicted proteins | sample ArcticOcean_MG_C_2_FD_187435 | JGI IMG/M metagenome (GOLD analysis project Ga0209709, IMG submission 187435) | Marine microbial communities from western Arctic Ocean - ArcticOcean_MG_CB4_136 (SPAdes) (version 2) | ecosystem: Environmental > Aquatic > Marine > Oceanic | place: Arctic Ocean...
AGGTTGATATAAGGCTATTTTAGGTCTTAATTTCATGGCTTCTGTGTCATTGTATCAGTAGAAAAAAAACTTTTTTCTTATATGAAATCATATATTAGATAACCATAATAAAAAATAAAAGATGTCTGAAAAAAAAATTAAAAGAAGAGAATTTCTATTTACAGCCTCATATGCTGTGGGTGTGGTGGGTGTAGGAGCTGTAATTTGGCCTTTGATTGATCAGATGAATCCCGATGCTTCTGTTAAAGCCTTAGCAAGTACCGAGGTTGATGTTAGTTCAGTTGAACCTGGAAAAGCTATTACGGTGCTTTGGAGAGGAAAACCAGTTTTTATTAAAAGAAGAACTCCAGAAGAGATTGCTGAAGCAAGAGCTGTAAAAATGGATGATTTAAAAGATCCACAAAAAGATGAAGATAGAGCAAAAGATCCAGAGTGGTTAGTGATGGTGGGCGTTTGTACTCATTTAGGATGTGTGCCGCTAAATGACAAAGGTGATTATAATGGATGGTTTTGTCCGTGTCATGGGTCACATTATGATATATCGGGAAGAATAAGAAAAGGTCCTGCCCCAACAAATATGGAAATTCCAAAATATGAATTTGTAAATAGCAATATAATTAAAATAGGTTAAAAAATAAATTATGAGTGACCACGAATACACTCCTAAATCAAAATTTGGAAAATGGTTTAATGATAGATTGCCCCTTCTAACATTGGGAAATCATTTAGCAGACTATCCAACTCCTAAAAACTTAAATTACTGGTGGACTTTTGGTGGGATATTAACTTTTTGTTTGATTACCCAAATTGTTACAGGTTTAACTTTGGCAATGCACTACATTGCTCATGCAGACTTAGCTTTTGAAAGTGTTGAACATATAATGAGGGATGTAAATTATGGTTGGTTAATTAGATATATTCATTCAAATGGTGCTTCTATGTTTTTCTTAGCAGTTTATATACATATCTTTAGATCGTTATTTTATGGTTCTTATAAATCGCCAAGAGAAATTATTTGGATAATTGGAATAATAATTTATCTTTTAATGATGGCTGCGGCATTTATGGGGTATGTTCTTCCATGGGGTCAAATGAGTTTTTGGGGAGCGACCGTTATTACAAATCTTTTTAGTGCAATACCTTTTATTGGTGAAGGAATAGTACAGTGGTTATGGGGAGGCTACTCAGTGGACAATCCCACCTTAACTAGATTTTTTACACTTCATTATTTGATACCATTTTTAATTTTAGGATTAGTAGTTCTGCATATATGGGCACTACACGTACCAGGAAACAATAACCCAATAGGTATTGATATTAAGAAACCTTCAAAAGACACCGTACCGTTTCATCCCTACATAGTTATTAAGGATGGATTTGCTTTATTAATGTTTATGATTGTTTTTGCATTTTTTGTTTTTTATTCTCCAAATATTTTAGGCCATGCAGACAACTATATAGAAGCAAACCCAATGGTTACCCCAGCTCATATTGTTCCGGAATGGTATTTATTACCTTTTTATGCAATTTTAAGATCTATCCCTGATAAATTAATGGGTGTTATTGCGATGTTATCTGCAATTTTAATTTTAGCAGCACTTCCATGGCTAGATACATCAAAAATCAGATCGGCAGTATTCAGACCATTGTACAAACAGTTCTATTGGATTCTGGTAGTAGATGTAATAATACTTGGTTACGTAGGTGCAATGCCAGCTGAAGGCCTGTACTTATTAGTCGCCAGAGTTGCAACGGCATATTATTTTGTACATTTTTTGATAATTCTTCCAGTTCTTGGATTTAAAGAAAAAACTATGCCCTTGCCCTTGAGTATTACAGAACCAGTTCTTGGAGAACCCCTAAGCTCATCAACAATTAAAAAAGAGAGTTTAAATTAATCTAGTGAAAAATATTTTTAAAATAACCTATTTAACTATTTTATTATTAACAGCAATGCATCAAGTTAAAGCAGAAGAAAACATTGAGCTTTTAAAAACAGAATGGAGTTTTAAGGGTTTATTTGGAAAATTTGATAGAGGGTCACTACAAAGAGGGTATCAAGTTTATACTGAAGTCTGCGCTTCATGCCATTCAATGAAATATCTAAGTTATAGAAATTTAGCAGAAGAGGGTGGACCAGAATTTTCGATTGAACAGACAAAAGCTATTGCAGCAAGCTTTGAAGTCACCGACGGCCCAAATGATGATGGAGAAATGTTTACAAGGCCTGCAAAATTATCTGATAAATTTGTCGCGCCCTATGAAAATATAAAAGCAGCACAAGCTGCAAATGGTGGAGCTTATCCACCTGACATGTCAGTTTTAGCAAAAGCAAGAAGTGGTGGAGTTGACTATATTTATTCAGTTCTTTTAGGTTATGAAGATCCTCCAAGCGGAATAATTCTAGAAGATGGTGTTTATTATAATAAATATATGTATGGAAATAATATTAAAATGTCCCAACCGTTGTATGAAGGTTCAGTTGAATATTCTGATGGTACAGTAGCTACAGAAGAACAAATGGCAAAAGATGTAGCAACATTTTTAATGTGGACTGCAGAGCCTCATTTAGAATCTAGACATAAGATGGGATTTAGAGCTATTATTTATCTAATTATTTTAACTATCTTAGTTTATTTCAGCATGAAAAAAGTTTGGTCACGTATTGAATCTGAAATTTAATATATCACCATCCTTAACAATATAATCTTTCCCCTCAAGTCTCATTTTCCCATTTGTCTTTGAATTTACCCAGCCTTCATTAGCTATAAAATCTTTATAAGCGATTGTTTCAGCTCTTATAAAACCTTTTTCAAAATCAGTATGAATTTCTCCTGCAGCTTTGGGCGCTGTACAATTTTTTGGTATTGTCCAAGCTCTGGTTTCCTCAGGTCCAGAAGTGAAGTAAGTGTCTAGTTCTAAAATATTGTAACCTTTTTGTATTAGCAGATTCAAGCCAGTTTTTTTTAAACCTATCATTTCCATATAATTTTCTTTTTCTTCATTTTCTAGTTGGTTTATTTGATTTTCAATATCAGCTGAAACTATTAAGGTGTTTTTTTCACCAAATTTCTTGATAAAAGATTCTGTATATTTATTTCCATTTTGAACACTTGCTTCATCAACATTGCAGACAAAAATTTTAGGTTTTATAGAAAGTAAACAACTTTGGTTTAATACCTTTTTTTCGAATTGATCATAGAGAATTTGAATATTTTTAGAATTATTTATGCAATCCAAAGCTACTTCTAGTATTTTTAATTGTTCCTCATCAACATTTTTTTTATTATTTTTTTCCAATCTTTTTTGAATAGACTCTAAGTCTGCTAACATCATTTCAGTTTCAATGATTTCTAAATCTCTTATTGGATCAACTGTGGGGTTTACATTTTGAATGTCATCAGAATCAAAACATCTAATCATATGGATTATTGAATCAACCTCTCTTATATGAGATAAAAATTTATTTCCTAGACCTTCGCCTTTAGAAGCTCCTTTTACAAGTCCTGCAATATCAACAAAAGATATAGTTGTATGTATTTTTTTTTTAGAACTAGAAATCTTAACTAATTTATTTAGCCTATCATCAGGAACAGGAACTACTCCTATGTTTGGATCAATTGTACAAAAAGGAAAGTTTTCAGCTTGAGCTTTGCTTGAATTTGTTAAAGCATTAAATAAAGTTGATTTACCTACATTCGGTAATCCAACAATTCCACACTTAAAACTCATTTACTTATTATTTACAGTACTTGAAAATAATTCTAATTTTTTATCTAGTAGAATTGTTAATGAATTAATTATATTTTTAGTTATGCTTTCTAATTTTTTTTGTTCATCCTCATCGAAATCTTTTAATACGTGATCTGTAACATCTGATTTTACATTTGGTTTTCCAATACCAATTCTCACTCTTGAATATTCTTTACCAATAAATTTGTCTATCGACTCTACACCATTATGTCCAGCACTTGAGCCTGCGAACTTTGTTTTAATTTTTCCAAATTCAATATCTAAATCATCATGGAAAACAATTACATCCTCAGCATCAATTTTAAAATATTCAATTACTTCTCTTATACAGATACCAGAATTGTTCATAAACGTTAATGGCTTGATGGCATAGACTTTTTTATCACCAATATTACCTGTGGTTAATAAACCTTTAAATTTTGGTTTTTGTTTTGATAGTTCAAATGTTTTATTGATTTCATCAATTATTTTAAAACCTATATTGTGTCTATTATTTTCATTATCGGGACTGGGATTTCCTAAACCTACAAATAAAAGCATTTTTAATTAATTTTTTGGAAATTTTGCACTTATATTATTTTTTTTCTGGTGGTGCTTTTTTATCTTCTTGTTTATCACCTTCTTTTTTGCCAGACTCGGTCGCTTTGGTTTCTCCTTCAGCTCCTTCAGCAGCTTTAGCTTCTCCTTCAGCTCCTTCAACTCCTTCTGCTGCTGCCTCTTCAGCAGGTTTTTCTGGTTCTTTAATTACCGTAGGTGCAGCAAGGGTTGCCACCACAAAATCCCTACCTTGAATTGTTGGTGTTACATTTTCAGGTAATTTAATTGATGAAATTTTAAAACTCTCTCCAATATCCACATTTTCTAAATCAACAACAAGTTCAGTTGGAATTTTTTCTGTTGGACATTTTAATTCTACTTTTCTTCTTACAATGTTTAATACTCCACCCCTTTTTAAACCAGGTGATTTTTCGTGATTAATAAATTTTACAGGTATTTCTAAAATAATCTTAGCACCTTTAATGATTCTTAATAAATCAATATGTATTGGTTCGTCTGTAATAACATTATACATGACTTCTCTAGGTAATACATTTTCTGTTTTTCCATCTATATTAATTAAGATCATATTTGATAGAAAATTTTCTTTTTGAATAAGCAGCTTTATCTTTTTTGTGTTCAAAGATATTTTTTGATTTGGTTCTGTACCCCCGTAAAGAATAGCCGGTATGTTTCCATTAACTCTTAGCAAGTTAATTTCACCTTTTGTTTTTGTATTTCTTATAGTGGCCTCTAGTGCATTCATAAAAGAGTAGCCTTTTAACTTATGTTCTTTAATAACTCAAGTAAATTATTTGAACAGATCTGAAACAGAATTTGAATTAGAAATACGTTTTATTGCTTCACCCATTAGGTTTGATATAGGTAAAACTTCAATATTCTTGGCATCCTTAACTTTTTCGTGGTTATCAATTGTATCTGTAATGACTAAATTTTTAATTACTGAATCTTTAATTTTTTTAACCGCATCTCCACTTAATACGCCATGGGTTATATAAACATACACCTCTTTTGCTCCTCGTTCTTTTAGTGCCTTAGCAGCATTTACGATTGTTCCCCCAGAGTCAATTATGTCATCAACTATAATGCAAGTTTTCCCCTTTACACTCCCAATCACATTCATAACTTTAGATTTTCCAGGCGCAGGTCTTCTTTTATCAACTATTGCCAAACCAACATTCAATAGTTTGCCAAGTGCACGCGCTCTTTCTGTGCCGCCTACATCAGGTGCAACACAAATAATATTTTTTCCTTTAATATTTTTTTTGGAGTGTCGTGCAAAAATGGGTGTTGCAAATAAGTTATCAACTGGAATATCAAAGAAACCTTGAATTTGTCCCGCATGTAAATCAACAGTTACAACTCTATCAGCGCCGGCTTTTGTAATTAAATTAGAAACTAATTTTGCAGAAATTGAAGTTCTAGGTACCACTTTCCTATCTTGTCTTGCGTATCCAAAGTATGGAATTACGGCAGTAATGTTTTTTGCAGAGGATCTTTTAAGCGCATCTATACATAGTAATAATTCCATCAGATTGTCATTAGCCGGGAAAGATATAGATTGAATAATAAAAATAGCATTACCTCTAATATTTTCATTTATTTCAATATAAATTTCTCCGTCAGCAAACTTTCGTATACTTGAATTAATAAGTTTAGTTTTTAAAAATTTGGAAATTTTTTTACTTAAAGTTTTATTGCTATTGCCGGTTAGTAATTTCATTGAGACAGTCTAATTAATCATAATTATTGAAATATTTCTACCATAATCATTTTCTTTGTTTTTTAAAGCTCTTCTAGCGCTAAAAAAATTATTTTTCGTATCGAATGTGTCTTTGTTAATAACTTCAAGGTTTTTAATGCCTAGGTTTCTTAATAGAGAGTAAACATACTTATTTAGGCAAAAATATGTTTTATTCCTTCTTGTTTTGAAGAATTTTTTATTTATTACATTTTTTTTGATAAATTTATCCTGAAAATTTTTTTTTACTTCATAATTATTCTCTGAAATGCATGGACCAATAATGGCAATTAAATTTTTGACATTACTACCATTTTTTATAAAAAAATTTATGGTATTATTTATTATCCCCTTATAAGCACCTTTCCACCCCGCATGAATCGCAGAGATAATATTTTTATTTTTGTCATAAATTAAAATCGGAACACAGTCCGCAGTTAAAACACCGATCGCAATATTTTTAACATTAGTTATTAACGAATCAGCTTTAATTTTTTTATTAAAATTATGATCCTTTTTAATAAAATAAAATTTATTGCTATGAGTTTGATTTAATAAGACAAGTTTTTTATATGTAACACCAATTTTTTTACAAACAATTTTTAAATTATTAATTACATTTATTTTTTTATCATGTGAACCTAGTCCACAATTTAAACTTTTATATATTCCTTTTGAAGTTCCCCCTTTTTGGTTGAAAAACCCATGTTTTATTATCTTAAACTTGGAAATTTTTTTTGATTTAATCAATTTATAAACCCCACTTTAAATTGAACATTTTTTTTAGTTGCCAACATAACTTTAAATAATTCACCCATTAAGTTTTTATCAATTAATCTTTTAACTCTATAATAAAGGTCTGCCTTTTGGGAAAAAGTTAGTTTTTTAGAAATAATTTCTGCTCTTTTTAATATTCCTAAATTTGTAAGAAATTTTTTTTGGTTAGTGCTTCCATTTATTCTTAAGTTAAATTTTTTAAGTATTTTTTCAATAAGCTTGAAATTAAGATTGTAAGTAATATCAGCATTACTGAAATTATTTAATAAGTTATTATATCGATGGCTCGAAACTGACTGAAGAGTATTTTTCATTTGGTTGTTGATATAACCATAGTCAATTATTAAGATACCTCCATTACAAATATTAATTTTTTTTGAAATCTTCTTTAAATATTCTAGTAACAAAGGAGAAAACTCAATAAAATTTTGTTTATAAGAAATATTAAATCCTATTTTTTTTTCTAATTTTTTTATATCAGTTAATATATCTAAGAATTTGGGCTTTTTTAATTTTGAAATTTTAACATTTCTTTCATACCATTGATCTTTTTTCTTAATAAATTGTTTTATAGGTAATGCATCAAAAAACTCATTAGCAATAAATATATTTGGAATTTTTGATAATTCGTCTAAGTTTTTTAACCACCTTATTTTTTTACCTTTAAGCTTAATTTTTTGAATTTTTTTTAAATGAAGGCTTTTTTCTAAGATATTTATTTTACAACATTTTTTAAATGATGGGAATCTCTCAAATGATTTAATTATGTCCATCATCATTTCTCCATTACCCGCTCCTAGCTCAATAAGATTAAATTTTTTTGGGCATTTTAAATTTTCCCAAAATGAAATAACCCAGATAGCAATCATTTCAGAAAATAATATTGAAATATTTGGAGCTGTAGTAAAATCACCCTTTTCTCCAAATGGATTAACACTCATATAATACCCGTTTTTTTTATTATACAAGGCATCGTAGATGTACTTATCTATTGTTAAGATTTTATCTTTTTTAATTAACATTTTTTTTTGATAAATAAAGACACAAACCTAAAAATAAAAATATAATGCTTGTTAATTGTCCCATAGTCAAATTGAGTAATACATAACCAATTTGAGGATCGGGCGCTCTAAAAAATTCTAATACAAACCTAAATAAAGAATAGAATATTAAAAAAACAGATGAAATTATGCCGGGAGTCCTGAACCCCTTTTTTTTGGACAAGTAATTTAGTAAGAAAAAAAGTACCAAACCTTCAAAAAGTGCTTCATAAATTTGAGAGGGGTGTCTTGGTATGCTGTCTATGTTTATAAATTTTACTGACCAAAAAACGTCTGTTTCTCTCCCATATAATTCAGAATTAATAAAATTAGCTATTCTGCCTAAAAATAATCCAATTGGAGCAACTAGAGAAATTAAATCTAAAAAGATAAATGAATTGAGTTTATGCTTTTTACTAAATAGTATAGTTGCCAGTATAACACCTAATAACCCACCATGGAATGACATTCCTCCGTGCCAAATAATTAATATTTCAGAAAGATTTTCTATATAATAATTAAAGTTATATAGAAGAATATAACCTATTCGACCGCCCAAAATAATTCCTATTATTAAATAAGTTATTAGGTCATCAAACAAATTAAGTAATTTTTCATCTTTTATCAATTTATTCTTACAATATATCCATCCAAATATAATGCCAAAAATATAGGAAAGTGAATACCACCTAATTTCTAGAGAAAAAAATTGAAACGCAACTGGGTCAAAATTATTAATAAACATTTTTAAATAATAAATGTAGAATATATTAATTATTTAAATAAATAAATGTCAAAATCAAAATTTATAATTAATAAATTAGCAAAATTATTTGAGCAAGGCCTTATATCCTATAAAGACTTAAGCTCTGAAGTTATAAACATATTAAAATCAAAAAGAGATGAGATTATTTTTAAAATGAAATTAACAAGCAAGGAAGAGACTGAAGTTTTAAATAAACGAGTTGAAAATTTGGAGAAAAAAATCAAAAGTTTGGAAAAATCTTCAAAAAAGAAATTAAAAGGGTAAAGAAATCTTAACTCTTAATCCACTGGCAGGAGATGATTCTAATCTAATATTTCCACCATGTGATTGAATTGTATCAGAAGCAATAGATAGCCCCAGCCCAACACTTGATTTTGAATCGCCTCTACTTTTGTCAATTTTATAAAAGGGCTTAAAGACATTTTCTCTTTCATTTTCTGGAATTCCCGGTCCATCATCGTCTATTGTTATTGTTATATTGTTTGCTGTTTTATTTAATTTAATATTAATATTATTGCTATATCTTATTGCATTATCAATTAAGTTATTAAAACATCTTCTAATTAAACTTTTTTTACCATTAAAATAAACTCTATTAGTAGCTTCAATTGTAATCTCTTCCTTTTCATATTTCTCGATTGTAGTTTTTAGTAACTCTGAAATATCAAAAGTTTCAGTTTTTCCAGCAGATTGTGAGCTTGAAAATTGCAAATATTCATTAAGCATTTTTTCCATTTCAATAACATCACTAGATAATTTTTTTGATATTGCTTTGTCTTTTATAAATGTTAATTGCAATTTTATTCTTGTAAGTGGAGTTCTTAAGTCATGGCTAATTCCTGAAAGCATTTCAGATCTTTGGTTTAGATGGCGTATTATTCTTTTTCGCATTCTCTCAAATTCATATCCAGCTCTTCTAATTTCAGAAGCACCCGAAGGCCTAAACTCATCTATATTTTCTCCCCTTCCAAATCTTTCTGATGCCTTAGCTAAATTAATTATTGGGCGTGTTTGATTTTTTAAAAAAATAATTGCAATAGAAATTAATAATATTGCTGGAAATGTAATCCATAGAGCAAACATTCTAGCTGATGAGCTTGTAACTCTATCTTTGGGAATTAGAAATTCGAAATGACCTTTTTTATACTTAATTCTTAAAATAATTAATTCTTTATAAGCTGTGGTATTAAACCAATACTGATCATTTCCCATTTTTGATTTTAATTCTCTTCTTAATGTTCGATCAATAGGACTAAACCATCTTTCATTATATTCTTTTTCAAAAGAGTTATTTTGAACATATTTAACATTAAGATCTAAATAGATTGAAAAAAGATTCTTCAATTCCTCTTTGTCATATTTTTCATTATCATAAGCTTCAGTAAAAGTTTTAATTTCAGCAACAAGAGCACGCGTCATTCCTTTATTTGTTTTTATCCAAAGGCTATCAAAAAAAACAATTGAGACGGTTATTTGTAATATAATAATAGGTGCTGCAACTATTAATAGAGCTCTATAAAATAACTGTTTTGGTAATAAGTTTTTAAAAAATTTATTCAATCCATAAAACATAGCCGGTACCTCTTATAGTTTGTAAGTATTTTGGATTTTTTGGGTTTACTTCAATTTTTTTTCTTAATCTTGTTATAACCACATCAATAGATCTTTCTTTATCTAAATTAATCAACTTGCCTATTTCTTCTCGTGAAAATTTTTTTCCAGGTTCATTAATCATTCTTTCAAGAATTTTTTTTTCAGTATTATTTATTTTTGACTCCTTAAGGTTTTTAATAATTAGTAGTTTATTAAGATCTATTTTTATATTTCCAAAACTTATTATTCTTTTGTGATTTTTATTTTTTGTTTTATTTAAAATATTTTTAATCCTTAAAATTAATTCTTTTGGCTCAAATGGTTTGGCCAGATAATCATCAGCTCCCGTTTCAAGACCTTCTATTCTTTCATTAGGTTCATTTTTTGCTGTTAGTAAGATAATTGGAGTATTAATCTTATTTTTATTTTCCAAGGTAAATTCCAAACCACTTTGGCCTGGCATCATAATATCAAGCACAATAATGTCAAATTTTACAATTGAGACTTTTTCTTTTGCTTCTTCTGCGTTGGCAGCAGTAGTAACTAAATAATTATTTTCATTAAGATACTGTTTAACCAGTTCTCTTATTCTGTCATCGTCATCAACTATTAATATGTGTGCTTTAAATTTATTCATTAATTATCTTTTTTATCACATTATCAAAATATAATACTTCTTTTGGATCTGAATTTAAAAAAGCTTTATAAATTCTTTTTTTTTGACTTGAAAAAATTTC
>Ga0209709_10004665_pt1 | contig 10963 bp, 4 predicted proteins | sample ArcticOcean_MG_C_2_FD_187435 | JGI IMG/M metagenome (GOLD analysis project Ga0209709, IMG submission 187435) | Marine microbial communities from western Arctic Ocean - ArcticOcean_MG_CB4_136 (SPAdes) (version 2) | ecosystem: Environmental > Aquatic > Marine > Oceanic | place: Arctic Ocean...
AATCTTAAATCCCTCTCAAATGAAAGCAGTACAACGAAACAAGGGGCAGGTCCTCATAACAGCAGGGCCAGGTAGTGGTAAAACCCATGTCTTAACTGAACGAGCTGTTAGGTTAATCAAAGAAGGATGCTCCCCTGAAAAAATAATCATACTTACATTTACAGTAAAAGCAACTCAAAATCTGATTGAACGGATGGACAAAGCACTTGTAGGTTATGATGGCCGGCCTGTAATACGAAATTTCCACGGGTTTTGTAAAGATTTAATCTATGAAAATCATCTTGAATTTGGATTCGCTTCACCTCCAAGTCATGTTGAGAAATACATGCTCAACCATTTAATGAGGCGACAACTGCGTTCATTACCACTCGAAGGCAATGAACAATTGAAAAAATTGCTCAATGATGAAAACTTCAGAGACCTCGTAATAGAGATAAATGAATTCATGCATAATCGGGGAATTACACCTGAAATTACTCTTACAGAATGTGAAAAAATCGAGGATGATGAATTAAGAATTGAGGTTCTATTTGCTGTTGAGCAATGTATGTCTCTACGTAAGGAATTACTTAGTAAAAATGGTATGACATATGGAGACCATATCACACTCGTGCATCAAAAGATTCAGAGCAATTCCGAGTTCCTAAGAGATGTAGCTGAAAAATATGAACATCTGATGGTTGATGAATTTCAAGATAATAACTTTGCCCAAGGACAACTTGTATGCCTATTAGCTGACCATTTACAATCTACTGTTGTTGTTGGTGATGGGGATCAAGCAATCTACTACTTCCGAGGAGCAAATGTTCACAATATGAAAGATTTCAAAAAAGCGTTTGAGGGAAAAAGCGATTTCCACCATATCAATCTTGAAACTGGATACAGGCATTCAGAGAACTTAGTTGAAATTGCTGAAAAATATATTTCCCTAGCTCCCGAAAGATTAGAAAAAGAATCAATGGTATCTGGTTGGATTTCAAGTGAACAAACTAAAATCGAGGCCACAGAATTTGCGACTGATGTTGACGAAGCTGCAACAATCGTAGATTTCATCCGCCGTCGGAATTTGATGGGTATAGAATTCGATGAAGTGGCGATACTCGCAGCATCACTTCCCCATGTGAAACAGATCACTCATCTATTAGCAATTGAAGGAATCCCATTTGTTACTACCAACAGTTCTGACTTATTCAACGATGATTTATCTAGAGATATCGGATTAATTTTACGTATTTGTCTTGACCCAATAGGTCAAGGACATGCTCTTTCTATTTTCCTTGATTCAAATTTATTCCCAATCAGCAAAGAAGATGCATATCTTATACGCAAAAGAACATGGAAACCGCAAAAAATGTTTGGAAATTTGATTGATCTAAATGGCGATTTTAAGAATCGTCAAAGTTTAATTGACTTGCATTCATTTATAGAGGCAAAAAGATTTCAAGGCAGTGATTTTAGAAAATGGTTGCACGAGTTGATTTGTGATTCGGGAATTTCTAGTTCTATATTGAGTTCTAATAACCCATTTGCTGCTACGCGATTAATTGAACAACTTACCCAACAATTAGAAAACGCTTTCGATTTCCTAAAAGATCCCGAATACCTCGCTGATTTCATTGAACATTTCATGGAAGATGGCATTGAATTGAATGTAGATGAGGTCGAGTCAAAAGGGAATGTTCTTGTTGCAACTATCCACAAATCAAAAGGCTTGGAATGGCCATTGGTGATACTTCCGAGTTTAGTAATTAGGAGACCAAACTACCCCAAAGGTGCCAAAAAGAAGTTAAGAGAAGTGAAGAAAGTTTTCGGCGAAAATGAAGGGGAAGAAGAAGAAAGAGAAATTAGGCGGAAATTCTTTGTAGGCATCACCCGGGCTATTGAACACCTATTCTTATCCTTCCCATTAAAACTTACAGAAGCAAAAAATACTAGAACTCCTCTTTCATTGTTCCAAGATGCTAGTATAGAGTTTGCGTCATCTGATTCATTGTACCCAGCAATTGCAGGTTTTGGAATGAAACGTAATATGGTGGAAAAATACAAACTGAGATCGGGTCTTGAGGCTAATTTGAGGAACCTCCGTGATGGAAATGAAATCGCAGATTTGAATGCTGCAATTCGTGGAATTATTTCATTTCACATCAATAATCACATTTTAGATGGTAACATTATCAATCCCGAAATGAAAAACCTGCTCAATACAATGGAAACTTTAGTTGGAGGTATTTCTCTACTTGAATCAGAAATAAATTATCCGATGCAGGAAGAAATCCAAACCGAATTACCAAAATTAAGTTGGTCGAAATTGAACTCATTTATGTCATGCCCGTTAAAATATCATTGGGCGCATGAATTAAAATTAAAGGGGCCACCGAGCAAACCTTTGAAAGTTGGAAATTTAGTTCATGAAGTAATAGAGAATCTTACTCGTCATCCTTCCAAATCTCTAAACAATGAATCACTGAGGAAGGAGTTTGAACAGGTACTGCTAAGGACTTTAAACCAACTCCCGATATTATCCAATGAAGACATTGAGACAATGAAGACATGGCTTTCAAATTGGATTAAGCGCGAGATTGAGTTGCAGCAATCAACTGAAATCACACATATCGAAGAAAAAATAGATTTTAAATTTGATGAAGTAAACTTCACAGGGAAAATCGATCGTGTTGAAAGGGATAGCACAGGTAGTGTGACATTAGTTGATTTCAAGACATCAAAGAAAGAAAGTGAACCCGGTTCGAGTCCAGGTGATGCTCAACTTATTTTGTATGCTCATGCTTGGAGAGAAATACATGGAACTTTACCAGATTATGTTGCTTATGATTTTGTAAGGCTTAATGAAAGAGTTACGGTAGAGATTAATCCAACAATAGTTCAAAGAGAATTATCTAATTTATTGGGGCCACTATCAAATTTAATTTCTGGAGACAAAAATCCGAATCCGGGATTTCATTGCTCTTGGTGTGATTTCAAATCTATTTGTCCCGACAAAGAATAACAATTGAATAGGGAATTGTAATCGATTTCCAATGTTCGAACAAAGCATTCAGAGATTAATGACTGCATTCGCACGTTGCATTGAAACCAATATGTACCCTTTGCTTACCCGTAGGTGCAAAGGGGGGCCGTTGTGTTTGGACGATGAAAAACTCAAACATACTCCGTCAAAGATATCAAAGGCAATAACGATGGGTTGAAATGGATAAGCACATTCAACTAATTGAGTACAATGCCAGATTTGAAAGAATTATTGCAAAAGGCTAGAGATGATGGATACGATACCGATGTTGCTAGAAATTTAGTTTTGGAATGTAAGGAAGAGCGTGTTGACGAAGTTATAGATGCCTTTTTTGAGCATAAAGGAGAATATTTGTTCCGAAATGTAATACCATGGTTACCGGGAAAAAGAGTTACAAAAAAATTGATTCAGTTACTCGGAAGAATGGATTCAGAATTTCAAACTCACTTATCTTGGATTGCAGACCATTTGTTAAACTCCGATATTTCAGATGACAAAGAAGAGTTCATCGAACAAATTGTGCGAATCATCGATATAGGTAACAAGAATTTAACAAGAGGAGTAATGGTTTCATGCAATAAATTCATTTCAGAAGATTTGGCCAGTATTCTTCTATCAAAGATAGACGATAATGGGCGATACTTAGTAGCTCCAATAATCTACAACAGTTCAATCGATAATATAACATCTAATTTGAAAAAGATAGTAGGATCAGGTTATAGTTCGAGAATTAGAAGCAAGGCTTTGGAAGCACTATTGATAAGATTCAATAATGAAGATTTAACCGAAGTATTCCAGTTTTTGAAGGACAGTGATTTGCTAGGATTTATGCCATGGAATATCGATTTAAGTGGTTCGGTTTTCTCTACAATCATGTTACACGGTAGTAATCATCACCTGTCATTACTAGATTTATTTCCTGAAGAAATCCAAAAACAAAATTCTGTAATGGTTTCAAATTTGAAATCGATACTAAATTCCCGCGATAATTCGGTTCTTTCATCAGAATCTGTACCTGTACACATTTTCGATAAGTGGACTGAATATGTGATTAAGGACAGAAGGGGATTTTCAGAAACACGATTACGAGGATTTTACATGGGCCTAAGTAAAGGCCCACAGCCATCACATAAACGCCAATTTATCTTATCAGAAATATTACAAAAAGAATTGCAGAAAGTGCATTTTTCACGTACTCCGAGACATTTTCCAGTAGATCTTAATCGATGGGGTATCGCTAAAAGGTCAATGGGATTTCTACTTGGAGATTGGAATTATTCCGATTTTCGAAAAAGGATTTCATCTGCTAGAAAATTTATCATCGAAAAGCCATACTCTCCTTGGGGATTCTATGGATTTGAAATTTTAAATCAGGACCGATGGGGGTTAATGAGAAAACATGGAATTGCCGTAGGATTATTTCCATATTTAGTTCAATCAGACCTAGGTCTTGGTTTAGTTAATTGTCATATTATGGATCTGAATGAGATGAAAGATTTTGAATCTGAAACCGAAGGTAAGTGTTGCGATAATCCTTCAATTTCTGTGTCTCGAAAAGCGATGAATTGCCAAGCATGTGGTGAACAATTAGCAAATTATGAACTATCCTGGAATGACGCAAAACTGGAATTACAACGCTCAATGCTTTCTAGTTCGGAAAATCCCATTGATGGGAAAATGGAAGTCGATTCTGATGGTGATGTCGTGTTCTCAAAGAATGAAAAAGAGATTGTCAAACTTACTAAGAGAACATATCAAAATCACCGAGAAAGGATGAAACAATTCATGCCTTACTTACCTCCTCCAGTAAGGGATCATCTTGCTGCTATGCACGCTGATGTCGAAGAGATGTATGGTGTTAGTGGAGATGCAATGAAGCGTTGGGGCCTTGATTGAATTTATCTTATGATTTAGTTTTATTGAATTAGGAATGTCATCTAGAAAGGCCCAGCAAATACTATTCGAATAAAAAATCAATTCGCATGGAAATTGTGATGAACCTTTTGTAAATTTGATGAAGGTATTTATTTAATAGAATAATTTACAATTATTGTGTCAGATTCTCTAGGCAATGTACCTAGTTGTCCGGATTGTGGTCGGCTTGATTTAGAAAAGCATGAATGTGAGAAGAAAACTAGACACTATAATGACTGTGAATGGGCGCAACTATTGGTACACCGAAAAAGTATTGCAGATAGAAAAAGATTTGAAAGCGCAGAACTATATTTGAAAAACAGCGAAAAAGATTTCCAGAAACCTGTATGGCAAAATAAGTATGAGTTCTACAGAACAATTGATGCAAAAGAGACTGTTGCTAATCATGGTAAGGCGCATACCAACTTAGTACAGGAGAAAATAAATTCCATTTATGAAGAATATGAAAGTATAGCAGATGCAATGAATAAAAAAGAAATCGAGGAATTATCTACTCTTCATTATTTCTTGCAAAAAATGGTCACAGAAATGTCACAGTATGTGGGATTTTCAAAAAAGGTAGAAATAGATTTTCAAATGGACGAACCAAATATTCAGATACAGTCCGCTGAAATAAAGAAAGAATTGGATCGGATGTCTGATAAAATCCAAAAATTTGAACTTTGGGCGAAGATTAGTCATTACGAAAATTCAGGTAACAGGAGTCCTGAAAAAGAAAAAATAATGGATCAAATTACGGTTTTGGAAGATAGATACGATGAATCAGAAGACGCAGTATATGATATTATCAATGGAATTAAATCAATAGATGAATGCAAAGTAGTAGACGATTGCACTTGTGACAGTCACCCAACAATGCAATGCAGAGTCCATCCATCAAGAGAATACCACACTCATTTTGAAGGACGAGATGGTAATAAATCTGTGTCATAGATGAATATGGAACTGCTATGTCGCTTGTCTGTATCAACCCATAAGAGACGGTGTGTATTTTTGTTTCAATACAATTGATAATTTTCATTACTTTGCGGTGATGAGGAGAATTAAGCAATAGGGAACTTAATAAATAGTGAATGTATAGACTTGAAGGGATAGCCATGAAGATTCTACATACATCGGATTGGCATATTGGTCGGACCCTTGATGGCAACGATTTGAGTGGAGAACAGGCCAATGTGTTGGAACAAATCCATGCTTTCGCAAAAATCCATCAACCCGATGTTGTCGTCATTGCTGGCGATGTTTATGATCTTCCAAGCCCAAGTGCCGCCTCGCAACAACTCTGCAATAAGTACATAATCAAACTCGGCCAGTTAGCCCCTGTAATCATTATTCCTGGTAACCATGATTCAAGAAATCGTTTCAAGGCATTGGAAGAGTTTGCAGAGGCATCAAATATCCACATAACGAGTCAGATTCACGAGGTTACTCAGCGCGCATTTGAATTTGAGGAAAACGGTGAGAAGGTCCGTATTTACTGCCTCCCTTTTGTTGCACCGAACAACGTACGAGGCTTGGAAGGATTCGAGGGCGTTTCGCTGACCCATGAAGGAGTTGTTGAGGCATTGATGGAGCGAATTAAAGAGGACGCAAGGAATCATTCATCTCGTATTATCACGGTTGCTCACCTTTTTTTAACAGGGGGCGAACAGAGCAAATCAAAAGCTGAGAGAGATATTGATTATGGCGGCGTCCATGATATCAAAGCCTCTTCATTTTCAGGTTCGGATTTGGTACTGTTAGGCCATCTCCATCGCCCACAAACACCCAGCAAGAAGATACCTGTGGCTCATTATTCCGGCTCTATAATGAGGTATTCTTTCAGCGAGGCAAATCACATTAAGTCATGTTCATTGATTGAATACGACGTCAAAACAGGAGACTCGGAGATTGAGACTCTCGAAATTAACCTACCCAGCGGTATGGCAAGAATCCAGGGTGATTCGGTGCAACATGTATTGGAAAATTCTGATTTTGATGTGTATGTTGATGATTGGGTCGAAGTGACTCTCCCCTGGTCTCAAAGAGGTACAAATCCACTTGTGAGGTTGAAACAGAAGTTCGAAAAAACAGCAAGTATCAAATTCATCAAGGTTACTTCCTCTGACGAAGATCTCGCCATCAGTGAGGCGAAGGAGGGAGAGAGCCTTTCTGATCGAGCAGCGTCTTTCTTTGAAAATGTTGCAGGTGATGGCGAAGCTACCGAAAGTCGACTTGCTATTGTCGCCAGTGCAGATGAACAGATAAGGGGTGAATGAATTGAAAATTCTTAGTATTCATATGGAGAATTTCGGGCCTTACATCGATGAAGTGATTGATTTTCGTGAGTTGAATGAGCAAAGGTTGTTTTTACTTGAAGGAAAAACTGGATGTGGGAAGAGTACAATCATTGACGGGGTTGTCTTTGCGCTTTACGGCCAGGATACCAAAGGCCGTGACGAAGGCGTAAGGAGAAATTCAGCTCCAGAAAAAGAGAATGCCCGAGTTTCTTTGGAGTTCGAGGTCGAGGGTGCTAAGTTCAGAGTCGTCCGTAGTCCACAGATGAAGGACCCTGAGACTGGGAAAACCAAAAAAAGCCATTCCGTTAATCTTGCAGAGGTCGATGCCGATGGTTCAGTTATGCCCGGTAGGTCATGGGACGCTGTAAAGGAAGTAGCGGCACAGGTATCGGATCTAATTCGTCTCGATGTTCATCAGTTTACCAGAATCGTAGTTCTCCCACAAGGGCAGTTTTCAAAATTCCTAAGGTCAAAATCAGAAGATAGACAAGCATTGCTTGAAGCAATCTTTCCAATTGATGACTGGAAGGCGATTAAGGATACTGTAAAATCCCTTGCAGGAGAGGCTAGACAGCAGAAGTCCTCGCTCTTAGATGCCGCAAAACAATCAGCGGCCGTAGTAGCAAATCACACTAACACATTGCTTGAAATTTCTGGGGATGAACACGATTCTGAACGTCTAAAATCTATTGATGAAGTGAACAAAATATACCAAAAATCAATTAAGGTGCTTGAAGAAACTTCTGCTAAATTGGAAAGTCAATATGATGATATAATGGTGAAGAAAGAGGAACTTTCAAAAGAGGAAAGTAGGATTAGTAGCATAAAGTTACAAAATGAAAACATCAACCAACGGAAAATTTTACTTCAGAACAAAAAGACCCTAAAAGAGATGTCTTCAATTATTGAAAAGCATGAGCTCGCCCTTAAAAATCACCATGAAGCAAAGACACTTGATGCCATCTTGGATGCGCTCGACAAAGCAAAATCCAAAGTACAGCAGAACAAAGAAATGATTGCTCTTACTATTGAAGAGTCAGAATTCAACGAACCCATTGAAGGACTTTCTCAAGAAGATATCGCACAACGAATTGAAGAATTGAGCAGTAAAATTCCTCAACTAATCAGCTTGGACAAAGATGAAAAACAACTCAAAAGATCAGTTGAATCGATAGTTGGACTTGAAGAAACCCTGAGAACCGCCAAAGAGCTTTGTGGCGGACTTCTTCTTGAGCAACATCAAGATTGGGCTTGTGAGATTGCACAACATTCACTCAATGGAGGGGAACCATGTCTTGTTTGCGGTAGTGAAACCCATCCAAATCCAGCTTCAAGCAACACAGAATCAAGTGGCGCTTTGGATCACGCTCTCATGCAGGCAGAAAAAGCCGAGCGCGATTTGTTGTTGGCTAATCAAAAAATAACAGAATTGGATTTGTCCGTGAAACAAAGCAGGGCCATCCTTGACCTCGGTGAAGACACTGAACTACCCAGCGTGGAACATTACAAAATTAAGAAATCCAACTTCAATAATCTAAGAGACTTGTTTGTTGAACAAGATACACTTGCATCTTCACTAAACGACAGTCAGAGTGCTTGGGATTCTGCAGAGAAACCCATCGGTATGGATTCCTCTGAGGGAATATCTACTGCATTGCTTGACAAAGAAATGGAAAAGAAACTTACGAAAGATGTAGATGAATACAAAGAAAAAAAGGCAATCATCGATGCAGGTTTAGAAAAGGATGAGATTAAACAAGCAGAAGGTAAAGCAAAAGTGGATGTAAGCGACGATGAAGAGATGTTTGAAGAATCAAAGAAAAAACATAATTCTGAAAAGATTATCTACAACAGGACTTCGAATTTCCAAAAGCAATTAGAAAAATCTTGTGCATTCCTCGAAAAAGCAAAAGACGAGTTCACTAATTTTGCCTCCAGTGTTTCCGACTTGCAATGGGTCGATGAACATCTTCGCGGTGTCAATAAAAGTGGACGTATGCAAATGGACATTGTAGCATGGATTCTTCGACGTTGGTTTGAGGCTGCTCTTGCCAATGCAAACAAGCGACTTGCTCTAATCGGCTCAGGTCGTTACTCTCTCGAAATGACACAAACAGGAAAGCAGGATAAGAAAACCGGGTTGAATATTGGTGTGATTGATGCGTTATCAGATAGCCTACAACCTCGTTCTACTGCTTCTTTATCCGGCGGGGAGTCATTTTACATCTCACTTGCACTTGCCCTTGGAATGTCCGATGTTGTTTCCGAAGAAGCAGGCGGAATCACACTGGGCACCTTGTTCATTGACGAGGGTTTTGGGACACTTGACCCTGAAACTTTGGATGATGTCATGGGCGTGATTGATGATGTTGGGGGGAACGATCGAGTCATTGGCCTCATTAGCCACGTTGAGTCGCTAAAGCAACGAATCTCTTCTCGTATTTCAGTCACGAAAGAAGGCGATGGTACTTCAACAACTAAAGTTGAAGCCTAATTGATGGAAACTTTTCTTAAATCATCAATTTAATCTGATTCATCTTGTGAATTCAACTTATTTGTTACACAAACAAATATACTGTAAATGGCATCGGGTTACTATGGTAGAAGGCGGGATGTCGATGATTAACCCCACAATGTGGGTTAACTCAGCAAGGAATTCAGGGTATAGAGATGCAGCAATGGCACTTGGTGAATTGATTGATAACTCACTCCAAGCAGGAGCGACTGATGTTGAGATTCTCGTAAAAGAAGCCGCTGTTAATGTCGGCAGTCGAACAATGATGCAAGTTTCTGAAATTGGAATATTGGACAATGGTGTAGGCATGGATGCAGAGTTGGCCCAGCGCGCACTTCGATTTGGTGATGGAGATCATCACAAAGATTCCACTGGTATGGGAAAATTCGGTGTTGGCCTGCCTCAAGCATCAATATCTCAAGCCAAGCGTATTGATGTTTGGTCTTGGCAAAATGGAGTTTCACAAGCAAAGCACACATTCATCGACCTCAGTGATGCAAATTGGGTCACAAATGCAGAGATTTATCCTGCAGATGATGCTAAAGTTCCGCCCGAGTGGATTAAGCAAGCAAAAAATATTGGCACCAGTGGAACACTCGTCGTATGGAGTGATTTGGACCGGCTTGCATGGAAAAAAGCCGAATCGATTTTTACAAATTCAGATGTTCTTGTTGGGCGCATGTATCGTAATTGGTTGAGCGAGGAAAGTTCAGCTGGAGAAAGCAAAGCAAACATTACTCTTACGGCCTTCGATCAAAAGTCAAAAGAAAACAGAGGAAAGTGGTCTTTCAAGCCAAATGACCCACTCTATATGCTTGGAGACAATTCAGCGAATCCATCTGCAGAAACAAAAAGAGAAATCCTCTTTGATACACAAGGGATTGTCAGAGTATTACCGTTTAAATTCGAAGATAAAACAACTGGAGAAATGGTTTCTTCTGATGTGAAAGTCACGTGCACAATGGCACCTCGCGAACTTCGAGATGCCTTTGATGGAAAGAGTGCTGGTTCATGTGATTATGGAAAACATGCAAAGAAGAACATTGGAGTTTCTATCATGCGTGCCCATCGTGAACTAACCCTAAGCACTGCATTTTCAATCACGAAGGACCCTCGCCACCGATGGTGGGGGATTGAAGTTGAATTTGGACCTGAAATGGATGCGATTCTGGGTGTCACAAATAATAAACAAAATGCTGAAAACCTTAT
>Ga0209709_10004668_pt1 | contig 10961 bp, 11 predicted proteins | sample ArcticOcean_MG_C_2_FD_187435 | JGI IMG/M metagenome (GOLD analysis project Ga0209709, IMG submission 187435) | Marine microbial communities from western Arctic Ocean - ArcticOcean_MG_CB4_136 (SPAdes) (version 2) | ecosystem: Environmental > Aquatic > Marine > Oceanic | place: Arctic Ocean...
CTCATTGACAATGCCGGGCCTGTCGTTAGCGGTAATGTCGATGCAAGTGTCAATCATATGCTGATCATGGCTGGAAGTGCTGTTTTCGATTCTAATGGAAATACCCTGCTGATTTAACGCGGCTAGGGCCTCTTGCAGCGGGAGGCTGTTTTGGCTTGCCACTTCGATAAGCAGGATTCCGGCAAATTTTCCGGCAAGTCGATTCATACGGCTTTCCATCCAGTTACCAGTGTGAGCTGAAACGGTTTGCGAGATGCTTTCGACAATGCCGGGTCGGTCTTCCGCTAGGACAGTCACTACCAGATGGTCGATCATTGATTTAACCTCGAGAACAGATTTTATGTGACGTTATTATGGCACTAATTCATGACACTGTTATAGTTTGCGGTAAATCAAATAAGGGAGTGGCATGTTATGAAAAATACAATATTAAATGGATTCCATCTATTTTTAATACTCTGTGTATCCTTTGTTGCACTGACAGCTCAGGCCGAGCGAGACGTGTCTCGCGATCAATTTCGCCACCCAATCGCAACCATTGAGTTTTTTGGTTTAACTGCTGAGATGGATGTAATCGAAATCACTCCAGGAGGTGGTTGGTATACCGAGATTTTGGCCGACTATGTGAAAGGAACGCTGTTTGCAGCGCATTTCAATCCCGCCTCAAAAGCTGCGTATTATCTCAACTCACTGAAAGCCTTTGAAGAAAAAATTGCAGCTAATCCAGCACTGTATGGCAACGTTGAAATGCACATCTTTGATGCCTCAGCTAACTTACTGACGACAGCGGACAATAGTGCTGACGCCTTAGTGACCTTTCGCAACGTTCACAATTGGTTGCGTTCGGGCAATGAAGCCAAGGCCTTTGAATTGTTTTATAAAACCCTCAAACCCGGCGGCGTCTTTGGTGTCGTTGAGCATCGCGCGGTGCCGGGCACGGCGCGTGCGGTTATGCTAAGTAGTGGGTATATGACTAGGGATTACGTTGTTGAATTGGCTGAGCGCGCGGGCTTTGTGCTGGAGGCTAGCGCTGAGATCAATGCCAACCCAAATGATAGCGCAGATCATCCCAAAGGCGTTTGGACTTTGCCTCCGAATCTCAGACTGGGCGAGCAGGACCGCGCAAAATACTTGGCCATTGGTGAGAGTGATCGCATGACCCTCCGTTTTAGGAAGCCTAAAGCATGATTGAAATACCTCTGGATCGACTCAGCCCTGAGGTTTTGAGAGGGGTTATTGAAGAGTTTATACTGCGCGAGGGCACGGATTACGGTGTTCAGGAAAGTAGTCTGGACAATAAGATTGCACAGGTGCGCCGTCAGTTAGGTCGCGGTGATGTATTGATTACCTTTGATCCAGTGACTGAAAACTGCACGTTGTTGACTAAACATCAGTTTAAGTGCTTTGTTGCTGAGCAGGTGGCTAAAGAGACAACGGAGTCCATCGAAGACTATAGTCAAAATCAGGGCAGCCCTTAGTGCCCAAGGTGCAGTCATTAAATGCTCGCGCGCTGTTTGGCTCTTGGCTAGGCCAGCTTGAGGTGGCGCCGCAGATCCTAGTGGGGTTCAGTGGCGGTTTGGATTCGACGGTGCTGCTGAAGTTACTTTGCGAAGCTGTCCCAGTCGAACGCCTATGTGCAGTTCATGTTAACCACGGTCTGTCGGATAATGCAGACCAGTGGCAGGTGCACGCTGAGGCCGTCTGTAGCTCGCTGGGGGTTGAGTTGCATTGTGAAACCGTCACTGTGGTAGTTGCGGGTGAGGGACTTGAAGCCGCGGCTCGTGAAGCGCGATACGGCGTATTTGAGCGCCTAATAGAAGAAGATGGACTGTTACTGCTCGGCCATCATGCTGATGATCAGGTTGAGACCGTACTCTACAACCTGTTGCGAGGTTCAGGGACTAGAGGGCTGTCGGGTATTCCTGCCTCCCGACCGATTGCCAAGGGCCAAATAATGAGACCGCTGCTGTTATGGCAAAAATCGGCTCTAAAAGCCTATGCTGAGCAGCAGAAATTGATCTGGATTGAAGACGAAAGCAACGGCGAAAGCACCTTTGACCGCAATTATTTGCGCAATCAGGTGATTCCAGAGATTGCAGCGCGATGGCCGGATCATGCGCAGCGAATTGTTCACTCAGCGCGGCTCAATCAGGAAACCGCAGGGCTTCTGGTGGCGCTGGCCGAGGAGGATCTGAAGAGGTTAGATCCGGTGCTGGAGCGGGGCGGTTGGTCGCTGTGTTTGGCCGCGTTTGTAACGCTGTCACTGGCGCGGCAGAAGAATATCCTCCGTCAATGGCCCGGGTTGTATGATTTACCGCTGCCAAGTCACAAAATAATCGACGAAATCATTTCCTCGTTGGTGCCGGCCCGAGAGGATGCATCGCCAAAGGTTAAGTGTCAGGGTATGCGGTGGGGGCGTTTCCGTAATCGACTCTATTTATTGCGCCACGAAGTCCCGTTTGACACAGATAATACACGTTTGACCTGGCAGCTTGATCGACCGATGCTTCTGGCGGATGGAAGCCGCTTAATGGGCGCGAAAACTCTTGGTCAAGGTCTTTACTTGACCCCTGGCCAGTCGCTCATGGTGGGCACCCGTCAGGGTGGGGAGCGTTGTCAGCCAGCGGGCCGGCAGCATTCCAATAGTTTAAAGAAATTACTTCAGGAGTTTAACCTGGAGCCCTGGTGGCGAGACAGAATACCGCTTCTATACAGGGGCGAAAGCATTGTTGCCGTCGGCGATTTGTGGGTTTGTGAGGGCCATCAGGCGGAGCCGGATCATGAGGGTGTAACGATTCACTGGCAGCTGAATCCTTTATAAAGTCTTCGCAGATCTTAGTAGAATCAGTAAGACCTTTCTGTTAACCTACTAACCCATCTTATACAGGGTGGGCCTCGACCAGATTCATGGTCAAAAGACCCTTCTAAAACTGAATTTTTTCATTCTCCATTTGATCTTCACAGGGTCTTTATGACGCGTTTTATCTTTGTTACTGGCGGTGTAGTTTCCTCACTGGGTAAGGGCATTTCGGCAGCTTCACTGGGCGCTGTGCTCGAGGCTCGAGGTTTGAGCGTCACTATTCTTAAGCTCGACCCCTATCTCAATGTAGATCCGGGAACCATGAGCCCTTATCAGCACGGGGAGGTGTATGTTACTCAAGACGGTGCCGAGACTGATCTGGATCTAGGTCACTATGAGCGCTTCTTGCGTTCCAAAATGACTCAGAATAATAATTTCACGACCGGTCAGGTATACGAGACGATATTACGTCGCGAGCGCCGTGGCGACTACCTTGGTGGCACGGTTCAGGTAATTCCCCATGTTACCGATGAAATTAAGCGTCGTGTTTATGCGGGGGCTGGCGATCATGATATTGCAGTGGTCGAAATTGGCGGCACTGTGGGTGATATTGAATCTCAACCCTTCCTTGAAGCCGTCCGTCAGATGCGCGGAGAGTTGGGTTTCAAGCAGTCATTGTTGATTCATCTGACACTGGTGCCCTATATCGCCTCAGCAGGCGAGACCAAAACTAAGCCCACTCAACATTCGGTTAAAGAAATGCGGTCACTGGGCTTGCAGCCCGATGTGTTGCTCTGCCGATCAGAAGTCGCGATCGACGAAGATCAACGTAAGAAGATTTCCCTGTTTACCAACGTTGAGTTACGTGCCGTTATTCCCGTGATGGACGCGCCGACGATCTATCAGGTGCCGCGTATGTTGCATGATTGGGGCCTTGATGCGTTTGTTATCGATCGGTTTCATCTAGACTGTCCAGAGGCCGATCTCTCTGAATGGGATGGGGTTGTAGAAAACCAGCTAAACTCCGAAGGTCAGGTCACCATCGCTATGGTGGGTAAGTATATGGAACTGTTGGACGCCTACAAGTCACTGACTGAGGCGTTAATTCACGCCGGCATCCACAATAAAACCAAGGTAAGAATCCGCTATATCGATTCGGAGTTGCTGGAATCCAATCATGACCTCATTGAGGGTGCGGATGCAATTTTGGTGCCGGGAGGCTTTGGCATCAGGGGTACGGAAGGTAAAATTTATGCTTGCAAAACTGCCCGTGAGAAAAACATTCCCTATTTAGGGATCTGTTTGGGAATGCAGATTGCCGTGATTGAGTATGCGCGGAACATCTGTGGGTTGGCAGGCGCTAACAGCACCGAATTCAACCCAGACACCGATTATCCTGTAATAGGACTTATCTCTGAGTGGATCGATGCTGCAGGCAATAAAGAGATGCGTACGCTCAACTCGGATCTGGGTGGCACTATGCGTCTGGGTTCGCAGGTATGTCATCTGCAGCCTAACTCGCGGGCGCATGATATTTATGGCGCCGAGCAGATTGAAGAGCGCCATCGCCACCGTTTTGAGGTAAACAATAATTATTTGCCGCAGTTAAAAGAAGCTGGGCTTGTGGTTGGCGGGCTCTCTGCGGATAAGACATTAGTTGAAACCGTTGAACTACCCGATCATCCATGGTTCTTTGCTAGCCAGTTCCACCCGGAATTTAACTCCACGCCGAGAGATGGCCATCCACTGTTCCAGGGATTTGTTGCTGCAGCAACGGCCTATCAAACGGCGCAGGCAGGACATTAAATATGGACTCGATAACAATTAATGTGGCGGATATAGGGGTAAGTAATGAAGCCCCGATGGTATTGTTTGGTGGTATGAATGTACTAGAGTCTCGCGATATGGCCATGCAAATTGCCGAGGCATACGTACGTGTGACTGAAAAGCTTGGTATTCCTTACGTCTTTAAGGCCTCGTTTGACAAGGCTAATCGCACGTCTATTCACTCCTTTCGTGGCCCGGGTATTGACGAGGGGCTAAAGATTTTCCAAGAGATAAAACGCACCTTTAATATCCCTTTAATTACCGATGTCCACGAAATTGATCAGGCTATACCCGTGGCCGAAGTCTGTGATGTGATTCAGCTGCCGGCATTTCTAGCGCGACAAACAGATCTGGTCAAAGCTATAGCTGAAACTGGCGCGGTGATCAATGTTAAAAAACCGCAGTTTTTAAGTCCCAGCCAGATGGGTAATATCGTGGATAAATTTCGCGAATGTGGCAATGAAAAAATCATGCTGTGTGAGCGTGGGGCCTGCATGGGCTATGACAATCTTGTGGTGGATATGCTCGGTTTTAGAACTATGAAAGAAGTCAGTGGTGGTCTGCCATTAATCTTTGATGTGACCCATGCATTGCAATGTCGTGACCCCGGGGGAGATGCCTCAGGTGGGCGTCGTCATCAGGTGGCCGAGCTGGGTCGTGCGGGTATTGCTGTAGGTGTCGCCGGGCTCTTTTTAGAGGCACACCCGCATCCGGATAGAGCGAAATGCGATGGCCCCAGTGCGCTGTCGCTTGATAAGCTGGAGCCATTTTTAACGCAAATGAAAGCGTTTGACGATTTAATAAAATCCCAGCCTGACCTACAGATCCTGTAATTCGGAGGCTGGGGGGTCGGCGATTCTTTGTATACGTAAGATTCATTCTATTGGAGAACCACTTACATGAGTAATATTTCAGATATTCGTGCTTTTGAGATTTTAGACTCGCGCGGAAACCCCACAGTGCAGGCAGATGTAACCCTAGATAATGGTATTGTCGGAACAGCCTGCTCGCCCTCCGGCGCCTCAACCGGCTCTCGAGAAGCTCTGGAGCTTCGCGATGGTGATAAGGGCCGTTATCTTGGCAAAGGTGTACTGGCGGCAGTCAATAACATTAATACCACCATCAGGTCGCTACTGATTGGCACTGATGCTAAGAACCAACGAGCTCTGGATCAGGCCATGATCGACGCCGATGGCACGGACAATAAGGCGGTATTGGGAGCGAATGCTATTTTGGCCGTGTCGCTGGCCGCCGCTAAAGCAGCCGCGCAAGACAAAGCTATGCCCCTGTATGCGCATATTGCCGAGTTAAATGATACTGCGGGTCAGTACAGCATGCCTGTGCCCATGATGAATATTATTAATGGCGGCGAACATGCCGACAACAACATCGATATTCAAGAATTTATGGTGCAGCCGGTGTCGGCTAAAAGTTTTGCTGAGGCGTTGCAGGTTGGGGCAGAAATTTTTCACTCATTAAAGAAAGTACTGAGAGGGAAAGGGTTAAGCACCGCAGTGGGTGACGAAGGCGGTTTTGCTCCCGATCTTTCTTCTAATGCAGAAGCATTGGCTGTGATCCAAGAAGCCACTGAAGCGGCCGGCTACGCATTGGGTGAAGACGTCACTCTGGCGTTGGATTGTGCGGCAACAGAGTTCTATAAAAATGGTCAATACGATCTCTCGGGCGAAGGGAAGGTATACAGCGCTAATGGTTTTAGTGATTTCTTAGCCTCACTTTGCGATCAGTACCCCATCGCTTCCATTGAAGATGGTCTCGACGAGTCTGATTGGGATGGTTGGAAATACCAGACTGAAAAATTGGGTGATCGCTGTCAGCTAGTGGGTGATGATTTGTTCGTAACGAATGCTCGTATTTTGAAGCGCGGCATTGAATTGGGTGTGGCCAATTCAATATTGATTAAATTTAATCAGATCGGCACATTGTCAGAAACACTCGACGCTATTACTATGGCTAAAGATGCTGGCTATACGGTAGTTATCTCTCATCGCTCGGGTGAAACCGAGGATACGACTATTGCGGATCTCGCTGTAGGTACAGCTGCTGGGCAAATTAAAACTGGCTCACTGTGCCGCTCGGATAGAGTGGCTAAGTATAACCGTCTGCTGCGTATTGAAGCAGAGCTTGGCAATACACTCGCACCATACAATGGTCGCTCAGAGTTTAAAGTTTAATTTGTTGGAAATGGCACAATTCCTGCTAAAGCGAATAGACTAAGCGGATGCGTTGGTTGCTGATAATACTTATGGTTCTTCTTGCTGGGCTGCAGTTTCGGCTGTGGGTCGGAGAGGGTAGTCTCGCTCATCAATTTGAACTCGATACCCAGATTGATGAACAGCGGAACGAAAATCAGCTGTTAAAGCGGCGCAATGAGAAAGTCGCACAGGAAGTCGAAAGCCTAAAGACCAACTTGGATTCGATAGAAGAAAAAGCGCGGAGAGATTTGGGCATGATTAAAGAGGGTGAAATATTTTATCTGGTGATTGATAAAAATGATGTCGTCTTAAATAGTAAGTCCAAGCCTGCCAACGTTGTAGAGCAGAATCCGCAATGAGTAATGGATCACCACGGTATTGGGCCATTGTCCCTGCAGCTGGCACCGGTAAAAGGTTTTCTGCCGATATCCCAAAGCAATTCCACCAATTAAATGGCAGTCTTGTTGCTCAACACACCCTGAGTCGCCTACTCAGTATCCGAGTTCTGGAAGCAATAATCTCACCCTGTGATAGTAGTTCTGGCTACTGGTCAAAGGTGCCAGCAGCCAGCCATCCTCGTGTCAGGTTGGTGACAGGAGGTTGGCAGCGCGCTGATTCGGTACTTAACGGACTGCTTGCGATTCAGCCTATGGCTAGAGAGGATGATTGGGTACTTGTGCATGATATGGCAAGGCCATGCATATTACCTGCGAGCATTGGCAAGTTGATTACTGAGGTGGCAGATCATTCGGTGGGGGGGGTTCTTGCAACACCGATTAACGACACCTTGAAAATAGTCACGCCCCAGGGGAATATTGTTAGCACGGTTAATCGCGCTGAATATCGTGCTGCGCAGACACCGCAGATGTTTCGCTACGGCCTATTAAAGAAAGCTATTGAGGACATGCTGGATAATAATAAGATTCCTACGGACGAGGCCACAGCAATTGAGTATGCCGGTTTGCAGGCCAAAGTGGTGGACGGACGTCAGGATAATATTAAGATTACGCGCCGAGAAGATTTGGCTATTGCCGAAGCGATTATGAAAACCCAGGAGACTGGCTATTGATTATTGTGGAAAATAAAAAATGCGCATAGGACATGGCTACGACGTACATGCTTTTGGGCAAGGAGATGCGCTTATTCTGGGGGGTATAGAGATCCCATTTAATCGCGCATTAATCGCGCATTCAGATGGCGATGTATTAATCCATGCGCTTATTGACGCGGTGCTTGGCGCCTTAGCATTGGGCGACATTGGTCAGCATTTTCCTGACACCGATGGAGCCTATAAAGATATATCAAGCCGGCATCTATTAACTATGGTCGTGACCCTCATGAGGGAGGAGGGTTATCAGTTAGGCAATGCCGACATTACGATTGCGGCTGAACGGCCAAAAATGGCGCCACATATTGAGGCAATGCGGCTGAATCTGTCTGCAGATCTGGGCTGTTTGGTGGATCAGATTAATATCAAAACCACGACTACCGAAAAACTCGGTTTTGTAGGCCGTGAAGAAGGGATTGCCTGCCATGCAGTGGTTCTTTTAAACATTGCGGTGTGAGCGGCGTGAAAGCTGACAGCATAACTACGGCGGATAAAAATAGTCGTAGTCCCGCCCGTCAGTTTGATTTTCATCAGATGCCGCGTGTTTTTGGGGCGCCGGCGGGTCGAGCGCTCTTTAGAAGCGAGCTAGAAGACTTTCAGGTCGATGAAATTATTGACTTTCAGCCCAGCGGGGAAGGCGAACATCTTTTGCTGCATATTCGCAAGCGTGATCAAAATACTAGCTGGGTTGCAGGGCTGTTAGCCAAACTCGCGGGTATTAACCGCAATGACGTTGGATACTGCGGTATGAAAGACCGCTTTGCTGTCACTACGCAATGGTACAGTTTGTATCTTTCTGGCCGTGAGCTGGATCTGGCGGAGTTGAAGCACGATGATTTTGAGATCATTACAGCTCACCGGCATAACAAAAAATTGCGCCGTGGGCTGCATAAGGGCAATCAATTTAAGATTGTTCTGCGTGATTTCAATGTGGATCCAGAACATCTCGTCCAGCGGTTAAGGCTGATAAAGCTGCAGGGCGTTCCTAACTACTTTGCTGAACAGCGTTTTGGCCATGAAGGAGGCAATCTGCATCGAGCGCAGCAGTTGATGGAAAGCGATCAGCTAAAAGGCAATCGGCATGGTACAGGTATTTATTTATCCGCGGCACGCTCCTGGCTCTTTAATATTGTCGTCGCCAAACATGTTGAGCTTGGCCATGTTCCCGTGACAGGTGACGAAACTGGCCCGTTGTGGGGAAGGGGGCGCTCTAACGCCAGTCGTGATGCAATTATATTGGAAGACTTGGTGTTGGTGGGCTGGCAAGATTGGTGCTATGCACTGGAGCACGCAGGCCTCAAACAGGAGCGTCGAAAGCTGTGGTTAAAACCTGAGAATCTTATCGCCACCTGGATTGAAAAGGATCAGTTAGCTTTGCAGTTCGCATTGCCCAGTGGCTGCTTTGCCACTGCACTACTAAGAGAAATAGCCGAATTATTTCGCCCGCCATTTGAAGCCCTGTGATATATTGTGCGCGAGAAATATTGCAGGTTACAGCCAGTTTTGGCTGCCCATAAGCAGCTCTTTTAATCAGCCTTTCGTTGGGCAAACACAGTAGGGGGGAGTGGGTGAACTCGATCGAATTAGCGGGTGTTGGTATGACATCTCAACGAACCCGTGAGCGATTAATTCAGCGACTAATAGATCAGGGTATCAGCAGCCAGCCGGTCCTTGATGTCATGCGGATGACGCCACGTCATCTCTTTCTTGATCAGGCTCTATCGCATAAAGCCTATGAAGACACTGCGCTCCCTATCGGTTATTCCCAAACCTTGTCTCAGCCTTACATCGTTGCGCGCATGACGGAAATACTGCTGAGTGCTGGACCGCTCAATAAGGTGTTGGAGATTGGGACAGGTTCAGGCTATCAAACCACCATTCTCTCTCAATTGGTGCAGCATGTGTGCACGGTCGAGCGTATTGAACCCTTACTCAAGAAAGCTAAAGAGCGCTTTCGTAAGCTCGGCCTGCAGAATATTTCTGCAGAGCTATCTGATGGCTGCTTTGGTTTGGATGAGCATGCGCCCTATGACGGCATTATTGCCACAGCGGCGCCGCAGGCTGTACCCGAGGAGTTGCTGCGGCAGATGGCCCCAGACGGTATACTCGTAATTCCGGTTGGCAATGGCCAGACTCAGGACTTACGCTTATTGCGGCGTGTCGGTGAGTCTGATGAATTTAATGAGGAAATCGTCGAAAAAGTGAAGTTTGTCCCCCTGCTTGGCGGACTCTCACGGTAAATTTGAGGCTGTCTAAGTGGCAATAGGAGCAGGTATGCGTAGCCCAGGGCAATATTTAATACTGTATGTGAAAGGCCTTGCGATGGGGGCTGCAGACGTAGTACCGGGCGTTTCTGGCGGCACCATCGCCTTTGTCAGTGGTATCTACATTGAATTAATCAACAGTATCAAAGGCCTGAATTTACGCGCCCTAAAAATTCTCGGCAGTGAAGGTTTGGCTCCAGCTTGGCAGCATATTAACGGTAATTTTCTACTTTGCCTTGTGGCAGGCATATTCACTAGCCTCTTCTCCCTGGCTAATGTAATGGAATACCTGTTGCTGGAGCACCCGCTGCCCCTATGGTCATTCTTTAGTGGCCTCATAGTGGGTTCAGTGATTTATCTGGTACGTCAGCATCCTTTCCGTCACCGGTCCGACCTAGGGCTTTTTGTGCTTGGTATAGGGGTCGCTTATGGGATATCAATCGCGCCCGCGGTGACACTGGAGGGTGATCATTTAACCATGTTTTTTGCCGGATCAATTGCCCTCTGTGCGATGATCTTGCCGGGGATATCGGGTTCATTTATTCTTGTGCTATTGGGGCTGTACCCTGTTTTTATCGCTGCAATCGTTAACATGAAACTAGACATTTTGGTCGTTTTTGCTTGTGGTGGTCTGATTGGTCTTATGTCATTCAGTCGGCTGCTGTCCTGGTTATTGAGTCATTATCAAACTGCTGTTATAGCCACCATGTGCGGTTTCCTGGTGGGTAGTTTAAATATCATCTGGCCAT
>Ga0209709_10004674_pt1 | contig 10945 bp, 10 predicted proteins | sample ArcticOcean_MG_C_2_FD_187435 | JGI IMG/M metagenome (GOLD analysis project Ga0209709, IMG submission 187435) | Marine microbial communities from western Arctic Ocean - ArcticOcean_MG_CB4_136 (SPAdes) (version 2) | ecosystem: Environmental > Aquatic > Marine > Oceanic | place: Arctic Ocean...
AAAATGTTTAGAAAATATTTTAAAAAAGCAAACTTGTATGGATTTGAATTCAATAAAGATTTTATTAATAAAGCCAAAAATGATAAATTAAGAAATACACATTATATGGAGATAGATGTAAAAAATGAAAAAAACATCTTTAATGCTTTTAAAAAAACAAAAAAAAAATTTAAAATTATAATTGAGGATAGTACTCATGAATTTCAAGATCAAATTAGGGTAATTAAAAATACAGTAAATTTTCTAGAACCAGGTGGATACTTGATTATTGAAGATATTTTTCATCATCCAAAAAATTTAGAAAAACAATATTATGATAGTATAAAAAGATTTAAGTATTTGTTTGAAAAAATATATTTTATTGAATGTAATCATATCAATAAATATTCTCCTGGATGGAATAATGATAAATTATTAATAATGAAAAAAAAATAATTTGTGAAAAATAAAGTATACATTATCACCCCATCTTCTAGAGCTGAAAACCTCCATATTATTAAAAAAAGCATTAATTTTAATAAAATCTATAAATGGATCATTGTGTATGATGTTAAACACTTCAATACTAAAAAAAAATTATTTAAAGAAAATAGACGTATTGTTGAATTATTTCACAAAGACCATTTAAGTGTTTCTGGTAATTCACAAAGAAATTTTGCTTTGGATTATCTTAGTAAAAAAAAAGATAAAAATTTATTTATCTATTTTTTAGATGATGACAATATTATTCATAAAAACCTTTATAAAATAATTGAGAAAATCACCGAAAGAAAAATTTATACTTTTGATCAATTAAGAAAATCTAAAATGTATTTTAATGGAAAATTTCAATATATAAAAATTCTTAAAGGAAATGTCATTAAAAAAGGTGTTATTGATAGTGCAATGTTTCTGGCTGATTTCTCTTTAGTTAGTACTATTAGATGGAATAAAAAAAAATATGAGGCAGATGGTGAATATATTGTTAAATGTTTTTTAAAAAATAAAAAATTTCATGAATATATTTCTCAAACATCTTCGTATTATAATTATTTTGACAAAAAAACAATGCAATCTTATAAAAATAAATTTTTAAATTTTTTTAAATAATTCTCCGTATCCTGTAATTCGCTCATTATTATTAACTACCTTTAATGATTCCCAAATAAGTGTTTGGTTGCTTGATAGGACTAATTTATTTAATTTTTTTTCCAATTCATCAATTAAGTCTAATGCTGGTAATGCTGTGCATGAAATAAATAAGGCCTCTGACTCATTTAAATTTAAATGAGATAAAACTTCAAATAAATAATTGCTGTCTACTTTTCCAATATCTATATCAGTTGCAATATCAAAGTAATGCAATGCTTTTACATTAATTCCTGACTTCTTAAAATATTCTGTCACCGATTGATTTATTGATTTGGTGTATGGGGTAAATACAGATATATTCTTAATATTCATTTTCTTTAAAGCTTTTACAGCAGAGGTTATAGGGGTTGTTACTTTAGCTTCTGGTTTTGCTAAATTAATTTTTTTTTTAATAGCTTCATATCCAGCAGCTACCGTTCCTGATGTACACCCATATGCAACGCAATCTATTTTTTCACCAGGTAAAATTTCTTTAGTAACATCTGTAATGTCATCTGCCATTTTTACTAAAGTTTCATTAGTTAGCGGGTTATAGCAATGAATTCTATTTACAAAGAGATCTACATTCTTTCGATAAATCACATTGTTGAAATCCTTCTCAATTCTAAAATCGCTACCTAGTGTTATCAGTCCAATTCTGGGATTTCCCTTATTGATAAATTTTGGCTTTATTTTATCTAGTATCATAAATTACTTATAATAATTTTTTGTTTATTTTATGGAAAAAAAACCAATTTTCCCACATGTTTTTTAATAAAAAATCTTCTTTAGCTTTTTTAATTTCCTTTAATGAATGAAATTTTTAATTTTTATTTGCTAGCTAGTTTTTTTTTAGGGTCATAGAACGGTTTTTCGACGACTATTGCCTTATTTTTTTTAGAAGATATTTCTACTTCAAGAACTGTATCAACATCCACATTGTCTATTGAAACCATAGCCAGAGCTATATTTTTTTTTAACCTTGGTGAATAAACTGCTGAAGTAATTTTACCAACTACCTTCTTATTCTTTATTATTGGCCAGAATGTAGTGTTGGGTCCTTCTAGAGGTTTGGAATCAATTATTACACCAACTTGCTTGCGTTTAACGCCAGCATCTTTAATTTTTTTTAAGGCCTTTTTTCCAATAAAGTTAGCTTCTATGTCCATATTTACTAAACGATCTAATCCAAGCTCATAAGGGTTGGTATTGATGTCAGCATCAGCATGATAAGATAGCATTCCACCTTCAATACGTCTTATTGAAGAAGTGTGGCCTGGCTTTAAACCAAATTCTTTTCCAGCAGACATGATCTTTTCCCAAAGTTTTTCACCTTTAGATCCATCTCTTAAATAAAGTTCATAACCTAATTCACTTGACCACCCGGTACGTGATATAATTAATGGAATTCCATCAAGATCTAACTCACGAAGCCAATAATATTTAAGATCATTTATACTTTCACCAAATAAAGTTTCCATTATTTTTCCTGAGTTTGGACCCTGTAGTTGAAGTGGTGAAACGTCAGGTTCGGTTATATTTACATTTAATTCAGAGTTCACTGCTACCCCTTGAGCCCATAATAAAATATCACTATCAGCAAGGGATAGCCAAAAATGATTTTCAGCCAATTTTAGAAGTATTGGATCATTTAAAATTCCACCTTCATTATTAACAATTAAAACATATTTACATTGTCCAACCGAAAGTTTTGAAAGATCTCTAGGTGTTAGTAGTTGAACAAACTTTGCAGCATCAGGTCCTGTAATTTCTACCTGACGTTCAACTGCTACGTCACAAAGAATTGCTTCATTTACCAAATTCCAAAAGTTTTGCTCTGGACTTCCGAAGTCTCTAGGGATGTACATATGATTGTATACAGAAAAATTAGTTGCTCCCCATTTAACAGTTGAGTTAAAATAAGGGGATTTACGTATTTGTGTTCCAAAACCAAAATTTTTTTTAGTCTTCATTATTAATGTGTATTAAAATTTGATTTTTTTAAAAGCTTTTTTTTTATTTTGAAATACAATCTATTTTTTTTGCTGTCTGAAGCAGAGTATACAGGGTAAACTATTAGAATCCCTGTTTGAGATAAGGGTATAAAGAGTCTTAAAAACTCTGAAATTCCATATTCGTTTATGGTCCTGCTTATTGTTATCCTTATGGATGTGGGTTTTTAAACATCTGAAAAACATTGGAATAATCCGGGTTTGATGCTAACCTTACTCAAGAATAAGAAGAAGATAGATATAACTCGTCGTTTTACTTGGGTTTAAAAGGTACTTAGAGGTTTACGAAAGTGGGATCAGTCGTCTTTAAATTTAACTATTTAAGGAGGTTTGAATGAAATTTGGATATTTTTGTAACACTACTAACTGGGATCATAAACCCTACGATCAATTATTAAACGAAACTAAAGAAATCACTACTTACTGTGATGAAAATAATTGGAACTCAATTTCGTATACAGAGCATCATTTTAATCACGAAGGAATGGAATCGTGTACAAACCCATTAATGATGGGGGTGGATGCTGCGTCTAGAACAAAGCAAATTAGAATTGGTCAAGCCTGTAATGTAATTACCTTTCATAATCCTGTACGTCTTGCAGAAGACATAGCTTTATTGGATCAACTTTCAAATGGAAGGGTTGAAGTTGGCATTGGTAGAGGAATTTATGGCAGAGAAGCTATCAATATGAATAAGGAAGCTGACTTAAAAGATCAAGCAAAAAATTTTAGATTATTTGATGAAACTTTAACGATAATGAAAAAGGCATGGACTGAAAAATTTTTTAGTCATCAAGGTGAATTTTATACCTACCCTACTCCTGGTTTTGCTTGGCAGCACGACATGAGTCCACCTAGTGAGGAATTTTTAGATACAAAAACAAATGAAATAAAAAAAATAAGTGTTGTTCCAAAACCAAAACAACATCCACACCCTCCTATATGGCAAGTTGTTGATGGAGCAAGGTCCATTGAATGGGCAGCTCAAAATGGATTAAACACCATAATGTGGATTCCAACTGTAAAAGCTTTGAAGTCAAGATTTGAAATTTATAGAGATGCAAAGTCTAAAGCTGAAAACAGAGATGTACCATTAGGAGAGGGTATATCTTTAGTTAGAGATATGTTTGTAGCAGAAACTATGGAAGAAGCGGAAAAATTAGCCGGAGAGCATATAATCAATTATATGAAGTGGGTTTGTCATTGGAGAGGTTTGGGGAACCATATGGATCCAGGAGAAGAGTTGCCAGAAACAAAACATAAATTAGATTTACTTAATTATGATTTCTTGCATAAAAGAAATTTATTATTCGGAACACCAGAATATGTAATTAATAAAATAAATGAATTAAAATCTGAATTAAATCTACAAAATTTACAAGTTTGGTCTAACTTTCCAGGTATGGACCATGAAACTTGCATGAGAAGTATAAAACTGTTTAATGATGAGGTGATAACAAAAATTAATTTAGATAATACAAATATAGAAAAAGCTAGTTAATGAAACTTGAACTTAGAAAATTTACAAAATTTGTAGATAAAACATTTATTGAAGGTGGTAAAGAAGCTAAGGAACCTGTATTATTAGTATCTGTTGCAGCTATTTTTAAAAATCCATGGAATGGGAAAGGTTTTGTTGAGGATTTAAAACCAATCATTTTAGATTTAGCTCCTAAATTAGGTGATATTCTGGTCCCAGAATTAATAAAAGAAATTGGCTCCCCTGAAAAAATTTTAGCTTATGGAAAGGCTGGTATTGTTGGACTTAATGGTGAAATTGAGCATGCATCAGCATTTATCCACACATTAAGATTTGGAAATAAATTCCGAGATGCTGTTGGTGGAACGTCTTATTTGAGTTTTACTAATACTAGAGGGCCTGCTGGATCAAAAATATCTATTCCAATGATGCATAAAACAGATTCAGGTTTAAGACCCTATTATCTCACTCATGAATTTACTGTGCATGATGCTCCCTTTAATGATGAAATTATTATAGCAATTGGTGGTGCATCTAGCGGTAGAGCTCATGCTAGGACTGGCGACCGTTACCAAGATATGAAGGAAATGGGACTGGATCCTAAGTAAATTAATGACTATAGGATTTGATCCAAATCAAAATTATTATTCATTTAATGACAACAATACAGTTCCTATAGTATTTATCCATGGGGTTGGCCTTGATAACCTAATGTGGAAACCTCAAATTGATGCTTTAAAAGAATATTCAACAGTTTGTTATGATTTATTAGGGCATGGCAAAACACCCTTTAATAATGAAGAAGTAACTCTAAATGATTTTTCAATTCAACTTACTTCACTAATAGATTTTTTAAAAATTGATAAAATTAATCTTGTTGGTTTTTCCTTAGGGTCTTTAATTGCCTTAGATTTTGCATCAAAATTTCAAGATAGATTAAATACACTTACGATGATTGGAACTACTTATAAAAGAACTGATAATGAGAGATCTTTAGTTTTAGACAGATTTAATCAAGCAAAAGCAAATAAGCCTATTTCAAAACAGGCATTGAAAAGATGGTTCAGTGATGCGTATTTAAAAATGCATCCTGAAATTTATGATCAATTTATGGAAATCTTAAATAAAAAACCTGAGGATCATTCTAATTTTATAAAAGCGTATAGATTATTCGTGAATCATAAAGATCAAATTGAATCAATAAAAAGAATAACGACAAGAACTCTTGTTATGACAGGCTCAAATGATTCAGGATCCACAATCGCTATGTCACAATCTTTATCTAATGACCTAAAAAATTCAAGCTTTGTCGAGATAAATAATGGTAAACATCTTTGTAGTATAGAGTGCTCAGATGATGTTAACATGAATCTTATAAAATTTATTAATAATTAAATGAATCGGCCTCTTTTGCATATATGAAAGTTATAGATAATTTGATTAAAAGATTTAAAAAAATTTTTTTTTATTACAAGTACAATTTTTTTAGAAAAATACGTATATTGCTTAAAATAGATCAAAAAATTTTAATTAATGGCCAAGAATTAATTCTGCCACCTAATCATTTATTGTCAATATATGATTATTTATATCCTAAATATGATAAATTTATTTCAAAACTAGTAATCAACATGAAGGAAAATGAGAGCGTTATAGATATAGGTGCAAATATTGGTGATACTTTAGCTAGATTAATCAATTCCAATTCTAAACCAAAATATTACTCAATTGAAGCCGATGAATATTTTTTTGAATATTTAAAAAAAAATAAAGAAAAAATTGTATCAAGCACTCAAAATAGAATTACATTAATAAAAGAGCTTGTTGGAATGGATTTAATTGGTAATCTAAGTGATACAACACCTGGAACAAAATCACTTGTTGAAAGTAGTGATGGTTTTAAAACCAAAAAATTAGATCAAATAATTATAGAGCACAACATTAAGAATATTGCATTAATAAAAGTTGATGTTGATGGTTACGATTACAATGTTTTATTATCTGGAATGAACCAAATTAAAAAATATAAACCTATTTTGTTTTTTGAATATATGAGTTTAAATGAGTTAGGTTATACAGATTTGATAAACAAACTGCATGAAATAGGTTATAAAAATTGGACTGCTTTAAATAATTATGGTGAAATTATTTTTGAAAATAAAAGTTACACTGATATTTTAAGATTAATTAAATCCGGAGAAACAAATAAAATTTATATTGATATTTTTTGTAAATGGGAGGGGTAGAGGTAATTAAATGACACAAATTAAAAATTTTAAAATGTTCATTGATGGAAATTGGGTTGATTCAGAATCTGGTAAAAGGACTGAAACTTTAAATCCTGAAACCAATGAGGTTTGGGCTACAGTTCCCGAGGCAAATGAAAAAGATGTTGATAAAGCTGTTAAGGCTGCACAAAAAGCCTTTGAGGGTTCTTGGGCAAACTTATATCCGAGGGAAAGAGCTAAATACCTAAGATCTCTTGGTAACCAATTAAGAAAAAATGCTGAACACCTTGGCATTATTGAAACACTTGACACTGGAAAAATTTTCAAAGAAACAAAAGCACAAGCTAATTATATAGCTGAATATTATGACTACTTCGCTGGCCTAGCAGATAAAGTTGAAGGTACTGTTGTTCCAATTGATAAGCCTGATATGCAGGTAACAACTACCAGAATGCCTATTGGTGTGGTTGCAGCTATAATACCTTGGAATTCTCAAATGTTATTAACAGCGGTAAAGCTTGCACCTGCATTAGCAATGGGAAATACAGTTGTAATTAAAGCATCTGAACTTGCGCCTATAACCTTATTAGAATTTGCTAAATTAGTTGAAAAATCTGGAATACCCAATGGTGTTGTTAATGTAATTACAGGCTTAGGTGAACCCTGTGGTAGAGCATTAACATCTCATAACCTTGTTGAAAAAATTGCATTTACAGGTGGTCCCGAAACTGCAAAGCATATTATAAAAAACTCTGCTGAAAATTTATCACAGGTAAGTTTGGAACTTGGTGGTAAAAGTCCTATTGTTGTATTTAATGATGCTGAACAAGAAAATGCCCTTAATGGAATTACAGCAGGCATTTTTGGTGCAAGTGGTCAAAGCTGTATTGCTGGATCAAGACTTTATATTCAATCAGGAATCTATGATAAATTTTTAGATAAACTAGTATCAAAAGCAGAAAAAATAAAATTAGGTTCCCCAATGGACAAGGGTACTCAAATGGGTCCTTTAAACAGTTTTAAACAATTAGAAAATATAGAAAAAAATATTAAAGCTACGGTTGCACAAGGTGGAAAAATTAGATGTGGAGGAAAAAGATCTGATATATCAAATAAAGGATATTATTTCCCAGCAACAATAATTGAGTGTGAGAATCATAACTTGCCAACTGCTGAAAATGAATTGTTTGGCCCAGTATTATCTGTGATGAAATTTGATACAGAAGAAGAGGTGATTAAAAAAATGAATGATAATAAATATGGTTTATCTTCTGGAGTATATACCTCAAACCTTGCTAGAGGCATGAGAGTATCTAAAGCAGTTAGGGCCGGAATAGTTTTTGTAAACACTTATAGATTAATTTCACCTATGGCACCATTCGGAGGAATTAAAGATAGTGGTTATGGCAAAGAAGCAGGCATTGAATCTATCAAAGAATATACGAGAATAAAAACAACGTGGTATAATTCTTCGGATAAACCGATGACAGATCCATTCACTATGGGTTAATCATTTGACTGCAAGACATTACCTTTTAGTTTTATTCATTATGTTTATTTTTGGAAGTTCCTATCCTGTAAATAAACTTGCTTTAAATACATCGTTACCACCAATGTTAGCTGGATCTTTAAGGATGTTTATACTTTTTATTTGCCTACTTCCATTCTGTAAATTTAAAATTCCAAATAAAAAATATCTTCTTCCGTTGGTAGGTTTTTCTTTATCTATGGGTTTTGGAGTTATATTTTTTTTAAATTTATCATTAGGTGCAGCATCATTCGTTGCACCAATTATTATAGGCGCACAACTTGCGATACCTTTTGCAATTCTTGCTAGTTCAATTTTTCTTGGTGAAAAAGTTAGTACAAAACAATGGTTATTAATATTTGTTTCTTTTTTTGGAATTTTTCTAATCGGATATGATCCAAATTTAAAAGGAGAAATTTATGCAATTTTTTTATGTGGTATTTCAGCTTTTTTTTATGGAATTGCGAATGTGTTATCAAGATACATAAAGGAAATCGACGTAAGATTTACAAATATGATTATGGGATTTACAGGTTTTGTAACCATCTTATTATTTTCAATTTTTTCTGAAGGGAATACGGTCACTCACTTAATAAATATAAATATTAATACTTGGCTCTTATTACTTCATAATGGAATAGTGGTCTCAGTAATTGCTCATACTTCTATGTTTTACCTTTATAAATTTTATTCAGTTAATAAGGTTATGCCCTTCTATTCTTTGTTCCCAATATTTGGTTTAATCCTAACTTTCTTTATTTTTGGTGAAATTCCCACGTTACTTAGTGCAATTGGTGGGACAATAGTGATCATTTCTGTTTATCAGCTTCAAAAAATAAGATAAATCACCTGTTGAAAATTTGTTCAAATAGGCTTTAATTTGTCTTTTATAAAATATTAACAATTAAAGGGGAAATAATGAGAAAATTATTTATTGCTGCATTTATATTCGTTTCTACTTTTTCAACGATTACATTCGCAGAAGTTAAAATGGGAATTATATTAGGATTTACTGGTCCTATTGAATCTCTAACACCTGCTATGGCTGCATCTGCAGAGCTTGCATTTAAAGAAGCTTCTGATTCAGGTTCACTATTAGGTGGAGAAACTATTTCAGTAGTAAGAGCAGACTCGACTTGCGTTGACTCGGCGGCAGCAACTGCGGCAGCAGAAGGTGTTATTGCACAAGGTGTTGCAGCAATTATGGGTGCTGACTGTTCAGGTGTAACTGGTGCTATCGCATCTAATGTTGCTGTACCAAATGGTGTGGTAATGATTTCACCATCAGCAACTTCGCCAGGACTTACGGCTTTAGATGATAAAGGCTTCTTTTTTAGAACAGCGCCATCTGATGCTAGAGGTGGTCAGATTTTAGCTGATATTACTAAAGACAGAAAAATCAAAAGTGTAGCAATTACCTACACTAACAATGACTATGGAAAAGGTTTAGCTGATGTTTATGAAGCAGCAGTAAAAGCTCATGGCATTAAAGTAACAACTGTATCTGCACACGAAGATGGTAAAGCAGATTACTCATCTGAAGTAGCTACTTTAGCTGCAGCGGGTGGTGATGCAGTAGCAGTAATTGGTTACCTAGACCAAGGTGGAAAAGGAATTATTCAAGGTTCTTTAGACTCTGGTGCATTTGATAAATTTATTTTATCTGATGGTATGATCGGTGACTCATTAACTGATGCTTTTGGAAAAGATTTAAATAAATCTTTTGGTTCAATGCCAGGTTCAATGAATAAAAAAACAGCAGGTACTTTTGCATCTGTTGCTAAAGCAGCCGGCATCGACTCATCTGGACCTTACACTGGTGAATCTTATGATGCAGCAGCTTTAATCGTTCTTGCGATGCAAGCAGGTGGATCAGCTGATAGAGCCTCCATTGCTAAAAATGTAATGGATGTTGCTAACGGTCCTGGAACTAAGATTTATCCAGGTGAACTTAAAAAAGGTTTAGACTTACTAGCACAAGGTAAAAAGGTTGACTATGAAGGTGCAACTGGTGTTACTTTTACTAACGTAGGTGAAGCTGAAGGTTCTTTCTTAGAAAAAGAAATCAAAGGTGGAAAATTTAAAAATAAAAAACAAAGATAATTAATATCTTAATTTTAAAAACCCCCAGCAATGATAATTGCTGGGGGTTTTTTTTATCTAAAAATTACTAATAACTCTCAAGAAACCAAATATTGATATAAATATAAGAAAATAAAAAACAACTTTTCTATAAGTTTCTTCTTTACTTTTAACAAAAAATTTATCACCAATATATACGCCCATTGGTAAAACAATGATCAACGGGAGCGTCCTATAGATAGTTGTCAAATCTACAATTCCAGCAAAAGAACTAAGTGCAAAAGCATAGATGTCTGTTAAAAAAAATAATGCTGCTAATGAACCTCTAATTATCACAGGTTGAATGCTTGTAACTAATAAAAACAATGCCACAGGCATTCCTCCTAATGTAGTTAATCCATTTAATATTCCAGAAATTATTCCTGTAAAAAATTTTCCGTAATTATTATTAATTTTTTTGTTTATATAACCCCTCATTAATAAAAATGAAAAAAATATTATTAAT
>Ga0209709_10004676_pt1 | contig 10942 bp, 12 predicted proteins | sample ArcticOcean_MG_C_2_FD_187435 | JGI IMG/M metagenome (GOLD analysis project Ga0209709, IMG submission 187435) | Marine microbial communities from western Arctic Ocean - ArcticOcean_MG_CB4_136 (SPAdes) (version 2) | ecosystem: Environmental > Aquatic > Marine > Oceanic | place: Arctic Ocean...
ATTATTGGTTATTCAATATCATATCGGCACCTTTTTCAGCAATCATAATCGTTGGTGCATTGGTATTTCCAGAGGTAATATTAGGCATAACAGAAGCATCTATAACTCTTAAATTATCAATTCCATGTACCTTTAATTCATCTGAAACAACAGCATTTTCATCATTCCCCATTTTACAAGTTCCAACAGGGTGAAATATAGTTTGAGTATAATTACTTCCAGCCTTTACTAACTCTTCATCATCTTGAATGTTAATACCTGGTCGAAATTCTTCAGGTTCATATTGTTTGAATTCATTACTTTCTAAAACAATTTTTCTTATTAATTTTAAACCAGCGGCAGCAACTTTTCGGTCCTCATCACTTGATAAATAGTTCATTTTAATTTTTGGATTTTCTCTACTGTCTTTGCTAAAAATATTAATTTCACCTTTACTGGTTGGTCTTATGTTTGCAACCGTGGGAGTGAAAGCATCAAATTCATGAAGATTTGATCCACCTAGTTTATCTGTACTTATTGGTTGAACATGAAATTGTAGGTTGGGTGTTTCTCTAGAAGTATCACTTTTTGCAAACCCACAAAGCTGACTAGCACCCATGGTCATTGGTCCTTTTCTAAAGAAGATATATTCCATGCCAATCATTAGTTTTCCAGCTATACTATTAATTTTTTTATTTAATGTTTGAATATTTTTAACTTTGTAAACTGGCCTAAACATTAAATGATCTTGTAAGTTTTTGCCAACACCAACAGAGTTTTTTACAATATCTATTCCAAGTTTAGTCAGTTTCTCAGCTTCACCAATGCCTGACGTTTGAAGAATTTGTGCCGAACCAATTGTACCTGCGCTTAAAATTATTTCATTATTAGCATTTATTGTAAAAGATTGATTACCTTTCCAATAAGAAACACTTACAGCTTTTTTATTTTCAAAATTAATTTTTTCAACATGACACTTTGTTTCAACTTTCAAATTTTGTCTATTTTTAATTGGATTTAAATATCCAACAGCAGTACTACATCTTAATCCATTTTTTTCAGTTACTTGGAAATAACCACAACCATGGTTGTTACCTTTATTAAAATCATTAACTTGTGGTATCCCAAGTTCTTCAGCCGCATTCATAAATGCATCTAATATAGGTAATTTTATTCTTTGATCTGAAACAGATAAGGGTCCACCTACACCATGAAATTCACTTTTTCCTCTTTCTTGATTTTCTGCTTTTAAAAAATATGGAAGAACATCATTCCAGCTCCAGCCTTTATTTCCTAACTGTCTCCAAATATCATAATCTTGCTCTTGACCTCTTATATAAAGCAAACCATTAATAGAAGAACTTCCACCAAGAGTTTTTCCTCTTGGATAAGCTATTGATCTATTTTCCATTGTTTCATCTGGCTCTGTTTTGTAGCACCAGTCTGTTTTAGGATTGTGCATTGTTTTGTAATATCCAACTGGAATATGAATCCATGGATATGTGTCTTTTCCACCAGCTTCTATTAAAAGAATTTTATTATTAGTGTTTTCAGACAATCTATTTGCCAATACACAACCAGCTGATCCAGCACCAATGATTATATAATCAAAATTTTTCATAGAATTAGATCGTTTATAATGTTTAAAATAAAAAATTCCAGTATTACCAACACTTATAAGGTTAAGATTTGATATATTAGCTCTTGTTTTAAATTTGTTTTCTTGGGAAGCTCCCTTTTTTATAAAAAAACACAACAGAGGGAAATACAAAATATGAAAAAAATCATATCATTATTTGTAGGATCGCTTCTTTTAACTGTTATGACAGTTACAGGGGCAAATTCTGCACAAACTCTTAAGTGCCAAACCGTAATTAGTGCAAAAGCTGATGAAGTGGTGATGTTAAAAGATTTCACTGATACAGTAACTGAACTAACTAGTGGATCACTTAAGTTCGAAATTATGCCCGCAGGATCAGTAGTAGGTGTAAAAGAAACTTTAGATGCAGTCGATAAAGGATTAATAGATTGTGGTTTTGCTTGGACTCACTATTGGTCAGGCGATCACCCAGCAGCTATGTTATTTGGTTCGCCAGTAGCAGGCGCAGGTGTTGGTATAGATAACATCGCATTCTTATCTTGGTTTCAATATGGTGGTGGTAAAGAACTTTACGACCAACTATGGACAGAAATGGGAAGAGACATCAAAGGATTTATGTTACAACCAGTAGGCCCTGAAGCTTTAGGTTGGTTTAAAGAACCAATCAATAGCATGGATGACTTTAGAAAGTACAAGTTCAGAACTCCTCCGGGAATTCCTGGCCAAACTTATAAAGATATTGGTGTAGCTTCTGTTGCAATGGGTGGTGGAGATATTCTACCAGCTCTTGAAGCAGGAACAATTGATGCTGCTGAATGGTGCTGTCCTAAGCCAGACATGGTATTTGGTTTCCAGAAAGTTCTAAAACATTACTACCTACAAGGTCTTCACCAAGTAGTAGTAAATGCTGACTTCTATATTACAGGCTCTAAATACAAAAAGATGTCTGCTTTAGAGAAAAAAGCTTTAGAAGTTGCTGCGAATGCATCTTTATCAAAATCAATGAGTTACAGAATATACGAAAATGGAAAAGCTCTACACGAGCTAACTACGAAGCATGGTGTTATTTTGCATGATACTCCTGCAGATTATTTCCCAGCGTATATGGCTGCAGCAAAAGCAGCTTTAGAAAAAAATGCGGCTAAGAACCCATTCTTTGCTAAAGTATGGCAGTCTCAAAAAGACTTTGCTGATATAGCTGTACCTTTTTGGTCTGGATCTCAAATGTCAAATGCTAAGCTAGGAATGGCTCACGCAGAAACATTAAAGTAGTATTTAGACAAAAAATAATTACAACTAAAGCGGACTTAACGGTCTGCTTTAGTTTTTTTTTAATAATTTATTATGCCAAGAAACCACAACTCAAAAAAACCAATCAAACCTATCAAGCTAGATATTTCAGATGAAATGATTGCCGAAAGGCGAGGCAGTTCAGAAAAAATGCCTAAAAATATGCCAAAATGGATGGCATTAACTATTACAAAAATTGATTTAGTAAATAAGCGGATTGGTAATGTGGTCTGCTGGATAATTATACCCTTAACTTTTACTATGGTTTATGAAGTCTTAGCAAGAAAGCTTTTTAATGCCCCAACAATGTGGGCATACGATATGAGTAGATTTTTCTACGGTGCTTTATTTATGCTTGGTGCAGGGTATGCTCTGTCAAAAGGTGTTCATATAAGAGCAGACTTTTTATACAGAAATTTCAAAACTAAAACACAAGGTAAGATAGATTTTTGGTTGTACCTTGTATTCTACTTTCCTGGATTATCTGTATTTTTATATATGACAACAATTTTCTTACAGGAATCTATTATGAGAGGTGAAAAGGGAATGGACACAGCATGGATGCCTTATATGTGGCCAATAAAATCATGTTTATGGTTAGGAATAGTATTTTTGCTTGTTCAGGGCATATCAGAATTATTTAAAAGTTATTGGGCTGCAACTAAAGGTGAGTGGCCTGGAGAAAGAAAATAATGTTAGCAGAATTTATTAATCCAGCCATCTTAGGTTTTATTCTAATTGGTGTAATGTTATTTTCCATATTTATAGGTTTTCCAATTTCATTTACTTTAATATTTTTAGGATTTGTTTTTGGGTACCTAGGATTTGGCAAATTAGTATTTTATTTAATGACCTTGCAGTTCTCAATGGTCATGACAGAACAAACTCTTGCTGCTGTTCCACTCTTTGTTTTTATGGGAATTATGATGGAACAAGCTGGTCTGATGGAAAGATTATTTTCTGCATTCCAATTAATGTTAGCTAAGGTAAGAGGCTCTTTATATTACGCAGTTTTATTTGTTTCAGTAATTTTTGCAGCTGCAACAGGAATTGTTGGTGCGTCAGTAACAATTTTAGGAATTATGGCTGCAAAATCAATGAACAAGTCAGGTTACAATGTTAGATTAGCTGCTGGCACAATCACAGCTGGTGGAACCTTGGGTATTTTAATTCCACCAAGTATTATGCTTGTTGTAATGGGACCTATTATGGAAATACCAGTTACAGATTTATTTGCTGCTGCAATTATTCCAGGAATACTATTAGCAACATTATATGCAGCTTATACAACAATTAGATGTTGGCTTGATCCAAGTTTGGGACCAGTTTTACCTGTTGAGTTAAGAGCTACTAGTGTTAAAGCAGTTTGGATTGAGTTCTTTTTAGGTTTAGTTCCCCCTGCAGCATTAGTATTTGCTGCATTAGGAAGTATTTTATTTGGTTTTGCTACACCAACTGAAGCAGCTGGTTGTGGAGCTATGGGTTCTTTACTTTTAGCACTTGCTTATAGAAAACTAACATTTGGAAAATTACAAGAAGCTTTAGTTAAAACTTTAGAAATTTCTGCATTAATAATGGTTTTGGTTGCAGCATCAAATTTTTTTGGAGCCGTATTCTCAAGACTGGGAACGCCAATGCTCCTAACAGAGTTTTTATTAAGTTTAGAAATGAATAGATATTTAATTCTTGCAATGATTATGGCTATGATTTTTCTTTTAGGTTGGCCATTAGAATGGGTACCAATTGTAATGATTATTGTTCCAATAATATTACCTTTAGTTGAAGCTCTAGGATTCAATTTAACTTGGTTTGCAATACTTGTTGCTGTTAATCTCCAGACAGCTTGGCTCTCACCTCCGGTTGCTTTATCGGCATACTTTTTGAAAGGTGTAGTTCCTGAGTGGGATCTTAAAGATATTTATTATGGAATGATGCAATTTATGGTTATCCAAGTAATAGGATTAATTTTAATTATTATGTTTCCACAAATTGCTTTATGGCTCCCAGCCTATCTATATGGACAGTAGAATTTATTAGTTTATTATAAAATAATGATTCAAGATAAAGTTAAAAATAATCTAATTAACTGGGAGATTGTATCAGTTAATCCAAATGATAAAAAATGGAACTGGAAAGATCTTTTTTGCTTTTGGGGTGTTAGTATTCAAAGTATAATAGGATTTTCACTCATCACCTCACTTTATCTCATTTATGAGTTAAATTTTTTAGTGGTCTTATTAGGTACTTTAATAGGATCTTTTTTTGTTTATATATTTGCAAACATGATAGGTAAACCATCACAAAAATATGGAATACCATTTCCTGTTTTTTTGAGAACATCAATGGGTATACAGGGTGCTAGATATGTCTCAATGACGAGAGGTATAGTTGGTATATTTATGTTCGGTGTCCAAACATATTTTTTATCAAAATCATTTGGCTACATAATTAGAATGTTTTTATTCTCGTTAGATAAAAGTTTTTTAGATCAAGATTTATTTTTAATATTTATTTTAGGTTTAAATATTATTGATTGGTTTTCTTTTCTTGTTGCAATATTTTTACAAGTATTTCTTTTTAGCTTAAATCATAATTTTAATAAATTATTTATAAAATTATCAGCAATTATTGTTTATATTGGAATGATATTATTTTTAGGTTTAATATTTAAAGAAAACCAAGAATATGTTTATGAATCTTTTAAAGACATATTAATTTTTAAAAATATTTATACAAAAGAAAGTATAATGACTATATTTACTGTAGCTGGCACTATTTTTTCTTATTTTTCAATTGTAATTGTCAATTTTGGTGATTTTTCAAGATATGTTAAAAACGAAAGTGAATTAAAAAAAGGTAATTTAAGTTTGTTTTTAAATCTAATTTTATTTTCATTGTTTTCAGTCTTAATAGTTATCGGTGCAGATATTATATTTAATAAAAACTTAGAAAATATGGAACAAATATTAACTAATCCAACTGATATTATAGGTAAATTTGATAATATTTTTTTAAGTATAACTGTTTTATTTTTTATTCTATTCGCATCTTCTTCAACTAATTTAATTGCAAACTATATTCCAACACAAAATTTTTTATTAAATTTTTTACCTAGCAAACTTAATATTAAAAGTGCAGCTTTAATAATTGGCTTGATAGGATTTGTAATAGGAATTTTTTGGCTTTCATTATTAAGCCAAATTGGAATTTTATCTTTTATTGATACAATAGGATCATTTTTTGGTCCAATTTTTGGAGTTGTAATAATTGATTATTACTTAATTAAAAAAGAAAATTTAATTAATAAAGATTTATTTTCTTCATCAAATAATGGAGCTTACTATTATTCAAAAGGTTGGAACATTAAAGCAATTTATTCTTTAATAATTGGTTTTGTTTTTTCAGCATCTACTATCTGGAATATTGATCTAAGATTTTTGCAAGCCTTTGCGTGGTTAATAGGATTTGTTGTGTCTTCTTTAACTTACCATTTGTTAACTAGAAAATAACCCCATGAATAAATATGACTTGAAAAACAGAACGGCTATTATAACTGGTGGCGCACAAGGATTTGGTTTAAATATTGCAAAACAATTTTTAAATTTTGGCTCATCAAAAGTTATTATTTGGGACATTGATGAGAATGAATTAAAGAAAGCTTTAAAAGAAATCAATAATCCAAATTTATCTTATAATGTAGTTGATGTTTCAAATTTTGATCAAGTTAATAATGCAGTTAACAAAATAATAAAATCTTCTAATATTGATATATTAGTTAATAATGCTGGAATTACAGGATCTACAGTTTCATTGTGGGATTATGACGTTAGTGAATGGAATAAAATTGTTCAAATAAATTTAATGGGAACCTTCAACTGTTGCAAATGTGTTGTTCCAAGTATGATTAAAAATAACTACGGTAGAATTGTAAATGTTGCCTCTGTTGCAGGCAAAGATGGCAATGCAAATGCTAGTGCATATAGTGCAGGAAAAGCAGGAGCTATTGCTTTAACTAAATCATTAGGCAAAGAATTAGCCAGTAAAAATATTGCTGTCAATGCAGTGACACCAGCTGGTGCTAAAACAAGAATATTAGACCAAATGTCTAAAGAACACGTTCAAAAAATGCTTTCTAAAGTTCCTAGAGGTAGATTCTTGGAAATTGAAGAAATGACATCCCTAGTATGTTGGTTATCATCTGAAGATAATTCTTTTTCTACAGCAGCTGTTTTTGATATTAGTGGTGGTAGATCTACTTATTAGGCTTAACTTTAGGCATTATTATTTCTTTTTTTATAGATTTTAGCTCTTTTGAAAGTACTGGAGCTAAGATTATTATTGACCAATAAATTAAAAGCACAAATATAGAAATAGATTTCATGAAACTGATTTAAACGTAAATAGTGATTTAAGAATGTTTAAATTTTGTTTAAATTTTGTTTTTAATTAATACCTTGAATTTTTTTTTTGTTACTTTATATGATTGATGTGTTTAAAAAAATTTTAGTTTTACTCTTATTTACTCAATATTTTTGTCAAATATCTACTGCAGAGACAGTAAAAGCTTTTGATTTTACTGAAGCTGAATTTAAAAATCTTAAAGTAAAAAAAGTAAAAGGGCAAACTAGTTGGTTGTTAGGATCAAATGAAAACGGAACATATATAAGAGCCGTGGCGGAGGGAAAGGGATCTGGTTTAGGCAAAGAAGTTTTGATTAATCTTCTAAAAACTCCATTCATTAATATTACGTGGAAAGTGGAGAAAGATTTAACAGGTATCGTTGAAAATAGTAAAAAGGGTCACGATTATGCAGCAAGAGTTTTTGTCATAAAAAAAACTGGATCAACACCACTTTCGAACAGAGCAATTAATTATGTTTTTTCAAGCAATAATAACGTTAATGATAATTGGCCAAGTCCATATACAAAAAAATCAATTGACTATGTTTTGTCTACGACTAAAGAGCATTTAAATGTATGGGTAACAGTAAAAGCTAACGTAAGAGTGCATTTTAAACAGCTTCATGATCTTGATGTTAAAGAATTGTCAGGTTTAGCTATTATGACAGATACAGACAACTCTAAAAAGAAAGCTATATCCTATTATCAAAATATTTATTTTTCTTCAGAATAATTATTTTATATATTTTTTAAGGCTAATACTTAATATTGACAAGAGTATAGCAACCAAAACATCTTCTATTGGTGCGGCTCCTGGAACACCAAAATTCCATCCAATAACACCAATTAACCAAACAATATAAACTTTCATTACAATTGTTATACTTTAGTTTATTGTTAAATAATTAGTTTTTTTGCTTTAATAAATATATTTTTCATCATTTTGAGATTAATAATTTTTGTATTTACATTTCTTGGACTAGGATGATAGCAGGCAATAAGAATTTTGCCGTCAGGTAGATTATATTTTTTTCCATGCTCAAATAATACTTTTTTATTAATTTGATGATTTTTTTTATAAAACTTAATGCAATTGTCAAAAGCAATTCTACCCAGAGTTACGATTACCTTTAAATTTTTTAGATTAGCAATTTCATTACTAAGAAAATTAGAACAATTTTTTAGTTCATTATTAAGGGGTTTATCTCCTGGAGGAACACATTTTAAAATATTAGTTATGTAGGTTTTATTTAGTTTTAATCCATCTTTTATATGAGTTGAAGTATGTTGATTTGAAATTTTAGTTGAATGTAAACATTTAAATAAAAAATTACCCGATTTGTCACCTGTAAAAGCTCTACCAGTTCTTGTTCCGCCATGTGCTGCTGGAGCCAATCCAAGAATTATAATTTTTGCTTTTAAATCTCCAAACCCAGGTACAGGTTTACCCCAATAAGTTTCATTGACATTTTTTTTTCTTTTTAATAATGAAATTTTTTTACTAAATTTTATTAACCTAGGACATTTTTTACAATTAATTATTTTTATATTTAGTTTTTTAAATTTAACACTCATTATAGAAAAATATGTATGATAAAAATAAAATTTTATTTTTTATATTATTTTGGATCATTTTTACCAGTGAAAAAAAGAGCCACTAATAGAATAGTTGTCCAAATAATTCCGATAAAGGCTTTAAGGCCGGTTTCTGCGCTCCATAAATCCAATACTAATGCTGCAAATACCAAACCAAGAATATAAACAATTATAGCTAATGTAGAATTACTCATGTTTTTTAATTATATAAGCTTATTGTAAATTTTTATCTATAATTAAGTAATTATTCCCATTGGACAAATGAATTCAATAATATATAAAACGGCATAAACTTGTGGGCAGTTGGCGGAATTGGTATACGCGCTGGTCTTAGGAACCAGTGGGGTAACCCTTAAGAGTTCGAGTCTCTTACTGCCTACCAAAAGTAAAAAATTATGAAAGTAACAATAGAAAATAAAAAAGGCCTCAACAAAGATCTTAAAGTTTTTATAGATAAAAAAACTATAGGAACTTACATGGAAGAGAAATACGAAGAAATTAAAAAAACTGTATCAATAAAAGGATTTAGACCCGGTAAAGTTCCAAAAGAAGTTTTAAAAAGGCAGTTTGGTAAAGCAATATTTGGTGAGGTTCTGGATAAAGTTCTAAAAGAAACTAGCACTAAAGCTATAGAGGAAAATAAAATTAAACCTGCCGGACAACCTAAAATTGATTTAAAAACTTACGGTGAAGATAAAGATCTTGAATATATAATTTCGGTAACTGAATTACCAAAAGTAGAAATTAAATCTATAGAGAATGTAGTGTATGACGATTATCATGTTAAAATTGAAATCTCAGAAACCGACAATAGAATTAAAGAAATAGCAAAAAATCAAAATAATTATCAAGAAGTTGAAAAAGAAATTAAATCAGTAGAAGGAAATTTAGTAGTCTTTGACTACCAAGCGAAAATTAATGGAAAAGATTTTAAAGGTGGAGAAGGTAAAAACACACAATTAATTCTAGGTAAAGATTTATTCATTAAAGGTTTTGATAAACAATTGATCGGAGTAAAAAGAGATGATAAAAAATTTGTAGATGTCATTCTACCAGAAAATTACCCTCAAAAAGAATTTGCAAATAAAAAAGCTCAGTTTAATTGTAAAATTATTGCAGTTAAAAAATCTGAGGTAACTAAAATAGATGATACTTTTGCAAAGAGCTTGGGTGCAAAAGATTTATCTGATTTAAAAATATTAATATCAAAACAAATTAATGATGAATATAAAAACTCCTTAGATGCTTTGGGAAAAAAACAAATTCTTAAAGAGCTAGAAAAATTTAAAGTTGACCAAATACCAGAAAACTTAATAGAAGAAGAAGTTAAAGTTCTCTCTCAAGGAATGAAAGAAGAAGAAATTAAAAAAAAGAAAAAAGAATTTGAAGAAATTGCAAAAAAAAGAATTAAGATAGGTTTAATTTTAAATGAATTTGGTGAACAAAATAAAATTAAAGTTGAAGAGCATGAAATTCAAGCTGAAGTACAAAAACAATTAAGAATGATGCCTGGACAAGAAAAAATGGTTATGGAATTCTATCAAAAAAACCCATCTGCATTAGCTAGCTTAAGGGGAAATGTTTATGAAGAAAAAATAATTAATGTTATTAAAAGTAAGGCAAAGCCTAATAAAAAAGAAATCACAAAAGAACAAGCTGAAAAAATTCTTAAAGAAGCAAATAAACATGACCATCATGATCACAATCACGATCATGACCATGATCACGATACAGATAAAAATACTATAACTTCAACTACTAAAAAATCTATCTCAACTAAAAAAGCTAAAACTTTAGCCCCAAAAAGTAAAAAAGCAAAAAAAGTTAGCAAAAAGTAAACACAAGCTGTATAAGTTGAGAGAATCAATTTTATGACAATTAAAATACCAGAATACATGAACACGCTAGTTCCTATGGTAGTAGAACAATCTACCAAAGGCGAAAGAGCTTATGATATTTATTCACGACTTTTAAAAGAAAGAATAATTTTTTTAGTAGGACCAATAAACGATAATGTTGCCTCATTGGTTACTGCACAATTATTATTTCTAGAATCTGAAAATCCTAAAAAAGAAAT
>Ga0209709_10004677_pt1 | contig 10942 bp, 11 predicted proteins | sample ArcticOcean_MG_C_2_FD_187435 | JGI IMG/M metagenome (GOLD analysis project Ga0209709, IMG submission 187435) | Marine microbial communities from western Arctic Ocean - ArcticOcean_MG_CB4_136 (SPAdes) (version 2) | ecosystem: Environmental > Aquatic > Marine > Oceanic | place: Arctic Ocean...
ATTTTATTCACAATTTATCCAAAAAATAAACGATACTAAAAAATTTAATTTAGATATAGATAGTTTATTTATGGAATTTAATCTAAAAATATTAAATGGATAAAAATTTTTATATTACTACACCCATATATTATCCATCTGCAAAACCTCATATGGGACATGCATATTCAAGTATAATAGCTGATGTCTTTGCAAGATTTAAAAAAATAGATGGTTATAGTGTTCATTTTTTAACAGGCACAGATGAACATGGACTTAAAATCCAACGTGCAGCTGAAAAAGCTGGAGTTGAACCACTAATTTTTTGTGATGAAATAAGTAAGACCTTTAATGATTTATCTAAAACTCTAAATTTATCTAATACTGATTTTATAAGAACGACAGAAAAGAGACATATCAAATCAGTTCAAAATTTGTGGTCTATATTAGAAAAAAATGATGATATTTATCTATCAAAATACTCTGGCTGGTATTCAGTTTCTGATGAAGCATTCTACAACGAAGATGAAATTATAGTCAAAGATAATTTAAAAATATCTATTTCATCAGGTTCTTCAGTCGAGTGGATTGAGGAGGAATCTTATTTTTTTAGATTGTCAAAGTGGCAGGATAAACTTTTAGATTATTATAAAAAAAACCCTGATTTTATTCTTCCCCAAACAAGAAAAAATGAAGTAATAAGTTTTGTAAAGAGTGGTTTGCGTGATTTATCGATTAGTAGAAAATCTTTTTCATGGGGAATTAAAGTTCCCAATAATAGTGAGCACGTTATTTACGTTTGGCTTGATGCTTTAACAAACTATCTAAGTGCATTGAATTACCCAGACCAAAAAGACAATCTTTTTAAAAAATATTGGCCTGCAGATTTACATCTTATTGGCAAAGATATTTTAAGATTTCATGCAATTTACTGGCCTGCATTTTTATTGGCTGCAAATATACCCTTACCTAAACGTGTATACGGGCATGGCTGGATATTATCTGGTGAAGAAAAAATGTCTAAATCAAAAGGTAATATTTTAGATCCTCTTGAAATCATCAATCATTATGGATTGGATCCATTGAGGTATTATTTACTCAAAGAAGTTTCATTTGGAAGTGATGGTAACATATCCAGAGATAAATTAGAAGATTGCATAAATAGTGATTTAGCAAATAATTTTGGTAATCTTTGTCAAAGAGTAACTGCTTTTAATGAAAAAAATTGCTCAGGGTTAGTACCAAAAAATACCTCATTTAATAATGATGATTTAAAAATTTTAAATAATTTTTCAGCTAATTTAAATGAGCTAAGAAACAATATTGATAATCAAAATTTAAATTTTTATATGAATTTTATAATAAATTCATTATTTGAAGCGAACAAATATTTTAATGATCAAGAACCCTGGAAAAAAAAAGGTGATTTAAACAGACTAAATACAATAGTTTTTGTTTCTTTAGAGATCATCAGAAAAATAACAATATTATTATTTCCGATAATTCCTGATACTTCAATAAAAGTTTTAAAAATTTTTAATTTAGGTGAAAAAGATATTATCTTGAGCACTATATCTGATCACAAATACCTTAAATCAGGAAAAAAGATTACTAAAATTCCAATATTATTTAAAAAAATTGAAAAAAAACATGATTGATTCTCATTGTCATTTAGATCACGAACCATTAGATAAAAAAATACCTGAAATATTAATAAATGCTAAAAATGTTGGTATCAAAAAAATTCTAACGATATCAACTTCAATTGAAAGCTTTGAAAAAATATTAAAAATAATTGAACTTGATGAAATACTTTTAGGAACTTGCGGTATTCACCCGCATGAAACAAAAAATGAAGCTATGAGCAAGAATAGTATTATTCAAAATGTTAAAAGAAATAAAAAAATTATTGCAATAGGGGAAACTGGATTAGATTTTTATTATAACCATAGTAACCATGAAAAACAAATAACAAGTTTTAAATCTCATATTGAGGCTTCATTAGAATTGGATATACCTGTTATTGTACATTCAAGAAATGCTGAAAATCAAACTTTTGATATTTTAAATTCTTACAAAAATGATAAACCTAAAATTTTACTTCATTGCTTTACAGGCTCACAAAAACTTGCCAATAAATTAATGAATTTAAATGCATTTTTTTCTTCTAGTGGAATTATTACATTTAAAAATAGCATTGACTTGCAAGAAACATTTAAAACTATACCTAGTGACAGACTATTAATAGAGACAGACAGTCCTTTCCTGGCTCCAATTCCTATGAGAGGAAAGATTAATGAACCAAGTTTTATTAAATTTACAGCTCAAAAACTAGCTGAATTAAAAAATGTAAGTTTTGAAGAAATTACAAATATTACTTCAAATAACTTTAATTCACTTTTTTTTAACCAATGACAGTTAGATTTACTATTTTAGGATGCGGCAGTTCCATGGGTGTGCCTAGGGCTGACGGTTATTGGGGAAAATGCAATCCAAAAGAAATAAAAAATAACAGAACCAGATGTTCAGCTCTAATCTCATTTGGTGGTAAAAAAATTTTAATTGATACTAGTCCAGATTTAAGAAATCAATTAATTAAACAAAATATAAAATCTATTGATGCAGTTATATATAGCCATCTACATGCTGACCAAACTCATGGAATAAATGAGTTAAGAGTTTTCTATTTAAAAAAAAAGAAAAAAATTGATGTGTATGCTGACAAACTAACAATAAAATATCTTGAAAGTAATTTTTCTTATTGTTTTAAAAAATTACATGGATATCCAGCAATTTTGAATATGAAATCTATTAAAAAAGAAATTAATTTTTCTAATAATAAAAAAAAACTTAATATAAAGTGTATACCAGTTATGCATGGTTCTATTGAATCACTTTCGTTTATTATCAATAATACATGTGCTTACATTAGTGACGCTAATAAGATTTATCAAAAAGATTTACATTATTTTAAAACCTTAAAATACTTTGTTATTGATTGTTTAAGATTAAAATCCCACCCATCACATTTTAATTTGAAAGAAGTTTTAGATTTAATTAAAATATTAGATCCAAAAAAAACAATATTAACAAATCTTCATTCTGATCTTGACTATAATTATTTATTGAAAATTCTTCCAAACAATGTAATACCTGCATTTGACGGACTATCTATTAATATAAAATGAAAAAAAACACTATAGTAATTACTGGTGGAGCTGGATTTGTTGGTACAAATTTAATTAACTTATTTTTGATTAAAACAAAATTTAAGATTATAAGTATTGATAATTACTCTTCAGGAAAAAAAAAAAATCATATTAAAAACAAAAGAATCTCATATATTAAGGGTGACACAAAAGATATTTTTTATATTTTAAAGAAGCCAAATATAATTAATTCAATTTTTCACTTCGGTGAATTTGCAAGAATATATCAGAGTTTCCCTAAAATGAATGAATGTATCAATTCTAATTCTATAGGATCAAATGCTATATTTAATTTCTGTCTTAATAATAAAATTAAACTGATATATTCAGCGACTTCTGCTTCATTAGGAAATAATGGAGATGATAAAAATTTGTCTCCTTACGCTTTCACTAAATCTAAAAACTTAGAACTATTAGAAAATTTCAAAAAATGGTTTAATTTTAAATATGAAATAGTTTATTTTTATAATGTTTATGGACCACATCAAATATGTAGTGGTGAAATGGCAACTGTTATTGGAATATTTGAAGATCATTATAAGTCAAAAAAATCTCTCCCTGTAGTTAAACCAGGAAGTCAATCAAGAAGATTTACCCATATCCACGATACTGTTGATATATGTTACAAAGCTTGGAAAAACAATCTCTGTAGACATTATGTTATTGCTAATCGCAAAAGTTATTCGATACTACAAGTTGCAAAAATGTTTAATACTAAAATTAAATATTTACCTAAACGAGAAGGTGAAAGATATAAATCTTCCTTAACTAAAATGAATCTTTCTAATAACATTTATAAATACTTTGGAAAAATAAGTTTAATTGATTATATTAAAAAAATAGTTACTTAATTCTATTTAATAAAGTATATTTTCTATTTTATAAGTTATTTTTTTAGACATTGGCTCTATAAAAGATCCAAATGTATCCTCTATTTTACCATTTTTATTAATTAATATTTTGTGAAAATTCCACTTTGGTACTGCTGATGAGCCATGATTTTTTTTTGCCCAAGAATATATTTCGTGAGCATTAATACCTTTTACATCAACTTTATCAGTCATTGGGAAAGTTATATTAAAATTAGTTTCACAAAAGTCTTTTATTTCTTTATTGGATCCAGGTTCTTGCCCACCAAATTGGTTAGAAGGTACACCGATTATAACTAGTCCATTTTCACGGTATTTATCATAAAGTATTTGTAGTTCGCTATATTGTTTTGTAAAACCACATTTACTAGCAACATTAACAAGTAATATAGTTTTGTTCATGTATTTATTTAAATTAAGCTCTTTTCTATCAATACTTGTAATACTCAAATCAAAAAATAATTTATCATATTTGGCCTCAGCCTTTCCGAACAATGAAATCATAATAAGTACTGTATATACTGTTAAACAATATTTTTTAAACATAATCATCTTTTACAAGTAAGTAGCAATAAAAAATATCCAAATAGTGTTGATAAAAAAGAACCAGTCAAAACACCAATTTTAACACCATCAATATATTGTATATTGTTAACAAAAGCTAAATTTCCAACGAATAAACTCATAGTAAAACCAATACCGGTTAAGATTGATACGCCATATAGATTTAACCATGTTGAGTTATCTGGCATTTGTGCAATTTTAAGTTTCACAGAAATATATGAAAACAACATTACACCCAATTGTTTACCGAAGAACAATCCTGTTAGTATCCCAAGAGGAACGGGGAGCATCAATGACGAGAATGAAAGCCCATTTAAAGAAACACCTGCATTAGCAAATGCAAATAATGGCATAATCATAAACGCAACATATGGACTAATTGAATGTTCAATTTTAATTAATAATGAAAAATCTCTATCTTTTTTCCGATGAGGTATTGTCGATGCTAGAAGCACACCCGCTATTGTTGCATGAATTCCAGATTTATATGTAAAATACCACATAAAAATCCCAATCAATAGATAAGGTAAGAATTTTTTAACTCCAGATTTATTTAATATTAGTAGAAAAATATAAGAAATTAAAATTAAGCTTAAATAAACAATGCTTAAATTTCCTGAATAAAAAAAAGCTATTATTAAAATTGCTCCAAGGTCATCAATAATTGCTAAAGCTGTTAAAAAAATCTTTAAAGAGATTGGAACTCTAGACCCAAGTAACGATAGAATACCAAGTGAAAAAGCTATATCTGTTGCAGAAGGTATTGCCCAGCCATTTAAAGTTTCTGAATTGTCAAAATTTATTATTATATAAAAAAGAGCAGGTACTAACATTCCTCCAACAGCACCAATCATTGGTAATAATGCTTTTTTTAGATTTGATAGCTCCCCTTGGATAAATTCTCTCTTGATTTCCAATGTTACAAAAAAGAAAAATATAGCCATAAGAGCATCGTTTATCCAGTGATGAACAGAAAGTTTTAACCCAAAATCGTTGATTCCTATAAACAAGTATTGTTCGAGTGTATGAAAATATAATTCACTAAAATTTGAATTGCTTATTATTAATGCTGCTATTGCAGCAATTAATAATACTAACCCACTTGCAGCTTCTAGTTTAAAAAACCATTTAAATGGTGATGAAAGATAATTAATCATCTTAACTAATTGTATAGATCAATAAAAAATAATTTTATATCATTTAATGTTTCGTATAAGTTGAAAAGTATATATTCTATATTTGGAATTATTAAACTGATTGGTTTTTTAAAAGTATCAATAATTAAAATTAAAGAAATCATTGATATAATAAAAATTATGATAAACTTCAAAAAGCTTATACGTCTTGTTTTTTTGAAAGTTTTTTTTTTTATAGGTTGGTTATAATTTAAATCATTTTCTACTGTGTTGGGTTTTATTTCCAGTTCTTCCTTCTCTATTATGTTGGGTTTTATTTCCAGTTCTTCCTTCTCTATTATGTTGGGTTTTATTTCCAGTTCTTCCTTCTCTATTATGTTTGGTTCTATTTCGAGTTCTTTGTTCCCAAAAAATGCTGATTTATCTTTGGATTTAGTGGTTATTTCATTTGTACTAGTCTCATTATTTTCAACTTTTATTTTTTTAATTACCTCCCCTGTAAAGAACCATTCATGGTTGCAGGAACCACATTTTAATAGTCTTCCATTTTTTGGGATTAAATTTGAATCTATCGCAAATTTTTTATGGCATTGTTGACAACTAATAATCATAATTTCTTATATAGGAGATTCCCTTAAAAATCTTTAGATTTGGTTATTTTTTACTTTTATATTATTTCATCTATTATTAGCACTAAAATTTAAGCATAATGAGACTGTTAGTTTGTTTATTAGGACATATTAGCCCAGTATATATATAAAGGTTTATTTACTTTTTCAAAATATTTACCTTTTTCATTTTTGCCTTTTGGTCGGTATCTGAAATAGAAAGATCTTTGACCACCAGGATTGGCTATTGCCCTAAATCCTAATAAGTTTTTATCTCTTATAACACGTTGCTTATAATAATTTCCGTTTGGAATTGGTTTTAATAATGCCATAACGCTATTATCAATTCTTACTCTACCGTCATTATCTGTTTCTATTTTTTTCATCTTTCTATCCTTTTATTTAATTGTTAATTTGAAAGAGTAAATGACACGTTTAAATCGTGGTACGCAAAACCCCCAACACAACCCCCAAAATCTTAAACGAACGTAAATTACATTTGATTTGATTGAGCCTAAAAAAAATCCATTACCCCCAATCAACCCCCAAACACATCTACATAAGTTCCTATTTTGTATCATTTTCTTTCTCATTCATTTGTTGAAAAGATAAGTAATTGCTGTATAAAAACACCAATCGGGGCGTAGCGCAGCCTGGTAGCGCAAACACTGAAAGATTCAAACATAAAATAAAAAAATAGTAACAAGAAATTGAACATTAGTAGATTTATTACAAGTAAGGTCAATTAAAGTTAATCGTTTTATGTAAAATTATAAAAGTTCATTTGAACAATTTGACTTTTAGTAAGAGAATATTTCTTTAATTGTGCGACCACACTCTGTATGTCATTTTTTTCCTGGTTGGAAATAACTACAAGTATTTTAGATATTTGTTTTTTACTTTTATTATTAAGATAATCAGGAGATTTAATTGGTAGATTCAACAAGTAGTTTTTATGAAATTTTTTATTATTATCGAAAAAACCTTTAATTGGATATTTAGACTTTATTAATTCATTAGCTATTACAATACCCCACATTGTTCTTGAAAAAATATATATTTCTTGAAATTTTAGATTTTCAATTAGTAATTTAATTTGACGAATAATAAAATTTTGATAATTAATTAAACCTTCAAAAGTTCCATATTTAATTATAAAAAAAAACATACTTTTTTTTGTAGATATAGTTTTAAGTAATTGAAAGTTATTATAATTTTTTTTAATAATCTTAGATAAACTTAAGATTTCATTTCGACTATTTAAAGTAAATGCTGGTATAAATTCTAACAATGGAACTTTAATCTCATTGAACAAAAAAGAAAGTTTTTTTTTAGAAAGTTCTTTATTTAGAATAAATTTGCAAAGTTCGTTAATAATATTAAGATATTCACTGCATACTTTAAAACTTTCTCTTTGCATTCTCTCACTTAATTTTCCTGCAAGTCTATAACAATAAAAAAAATCATTATAAAAAATAAATTTTTTAGAACTGCATAAGGATTTTAAAACCATTAATCTATCTTCTCCAACATTTAGACTGGTTAGAAAATTTAATCTTTCTTTAATAAGGAAATTTCTCTCAAATAAATAATTCCAACAAAAGGCAGAACAAAAATTGTTATTATAAAATTTAAAAAAGTTATTAATTTTATTTTCTGAAAAATTATTAAAAAAAATATTTTGTGACTTAATATATTTATTCCTACTTTTCATTTTATAATGTGTAAAAATAACCATATTCACTTGATTATTATCTTTAACTAATTTAGCTAATTTCTTTAAACCGTTATTAATTAAATAATCATCACTATCTAAAAAAAATATATATTTACCTATCGCTTTCCTAATACCTTTGTTTCGACATGCTGATACACCTTCATTTTTTTTATTAGAAATTATTTTAATATTAGAATATTTTTTTGAAAAAGATTTAATAATACTTAAACTATTATCAGTTGAAGAATCGTCAATAACTATGATTTCTAAATTATAATATTTTTGATTTAAAACACTTTGTAAACATTCTAGAAGATATTTATCTGCATTATAGACTGGAATGATGATGCTAAAAAGAATATTTGATTGATGTTTGCTTAAAATTTTTTTTTTAATATTTATTTTTTTACCTGACATTAATTTTTATTAAATGTCTCAGTAAATAATAAAAACATATTACTTAATGTTGAATATTATATTTTGGATTTATCAAAATTTTATTAGTTTGAATACCTGCAGGAATTTCGGGCGTATTGAAATCTCTACCTTTACAAAACTTACAGGCTGTTAAATATTCATTTCGTTCTTTTCTTGTATATAATTTTTTTAATTTATCTTTAAAAACTTCTGAATTTTCTTTTAATATATCAATCACATCATTTTCATTATAGGGAATAGCATTTATATTGTGAGCATTGGCTGAAAATGGACATCTATACATTTTACCGTTCAAAATAGTCAATACATCACCCACACAACAATTTAAAAAAATTTCTTTTAAATTCTTATCTGTTCTTTTATATTTTTTTATTCTACCACTATCTGTCCACTTATCTGCAGTATGACTTATAAAATCTATATTATTTTTATTTAAAATTTCAATTAATTTTGGATGATTATTTATTGAATGCTTATGACTCTTATATCTAGTTATATCTAGAGATATTCTTTTATCTATTAGACTATCTAAGTTTTCATTTTTAGGAATAATTGTTGCATTTGTATAAATTACTATTCTTCCAAAATTATTAAACTTTTTTAAAAAATTTAAAATTTTGCCTATATCTTTATTCATAAATGGTTCTCCACCTATTACTCTAAATTCAGATAAATAATCTATAGACATCATAACTTTTTCAATACTTCTAAATAAATCATCTAAAGTACTGTTTTTAGGGTTAACGTAATACTGCATAAGATTTGAACAGTCTACACACTTCATAGAACATCTTTCTGTAATCACTAAATCAATATACTTGATATTTAATTTACTATTTTCACTATGATCTTTAAAGTTTTGGCTATTTTGGGTTGTAAGACCAGTTTTGTGAAGATCTATCTGTCTATCAATTTCAATTGGTCGTTGATTAAAAGGAAAATTATCATATATGTCACCAAAATTATGTATTTCCTGTTTTGTTGAAAAAGCTATTTCACTATATTCAGTTTTTTTAATTAATTCGTAACAATCAAAAATGTTTTTTAGTTTATACTTATCAAGTTCTGGTAGTATTATTGAAAAATAATTACTACAAACAAAAACATTTAATTTTTCTTTGATTTTTAAAATTGTTTCTTCGCCAACTACATTAATTCCACAATATTTTAATCCTATTTTTTTGGGATCTGTATCCCAAAAATAAGCAACTTTAATACCAAGTTTATTGAGAGCGATAAGAGCTAATTTGCCTAAAGTTCCTGCTCCTCTTAGAATTGTAATCCTATTTTTTGAATCTAATATTTTTACTATATTGTCGATATTATAAGAAATTGTCATTTTTAAAAATATAAATTTTACTAAAATAATCATACTATTAATTTATGTTTAATAAAGAAATAACTTTGGGTATCGGATCGCTCATCCCATCCCAACATCCGTGGGAGATCTTGCCCCCATGGTTGCCCCCATATAAAAAATGAATGATCTAGTTGTGTTGGTTTCATTGGGCAATTATTTTTAGTGTTGCCCCATGTAGCCCCCAAACAGATCTATATATATTCACATTTACAGTCATTTCTTCTTTCAATTAATGTTTGAATAAGTGAGTGTTTGCGCTATAACCATCACAAGTCGGGGCGTAGCGCAGCCTGGTAGCGCATCTGGTTTGGGACCAGAGGGTCGCAGGTTCAAATCCTGCCGCCCCGACCAAAATATTTTTATGAATAAGGCTAAAATTTATATACCTACAAAAAACTCCATGCAGTCAGGTCTTGGTAAAGCAGATAAATGGGTTATCAAATTTGAAACAGAAAATGCTGGTGTGAACCCTCTTATGGGTTGGGAGACAAGCAGTAATACTCTTTCAGAATTAAATTTAGAATTTTCAACCAAAGAATTAGCAATTGAATATGCAAAAAAAAATAAAATTGATTTTGAGATAATTGAACCTCAAAAAAGAAAAATAGTTAAAAAATCATACGCAGATAATTTTCTAAAATAATGTTTAAATTTTTTACCCAAAAAAAATGGCAAATATGGTCTTGGTTAGGTTCATTTGTAATTTTATCATCATTGTGGGTTCAAGTAAAAATTGATGTAAAAATAAATGAATGGTTTGGCGTGTTCTACGACATGATTCAAAAGGCACTTGCTAAACCCAACGCTATTACAATTGAAGAGTACTGGGTAAATTTAGCATCATTTATTACACTAGCTGGAATATATATAGCTCTTTACGTTGTAATTAGTTTTTTTACAGCTCACTTCTTGTTTAGATGGAGAACTGCGATGGTCGAATGGTATCATTCTGTTTATGATAGAGCTCGTAAAATAGAAGGTGCCTCACAAAGAGTTCAAGAAGATACAATTAAGTTTACCCGTATTATGGAATCTCTAGGTACAAGTTTTATTGAATCGGTC
>Ga0209709_10004681_pt1 | contig 10939 bp, 15 predicted proteins | sample ArcticOcean_MG_C_2_FD_187435 | JGI IMG/M metagenome (GOLD analysis project Ga0209709, IMG submission 187435) | Marine microbial communities from western Arctic Ocean - ArcticOcean_MG_CB4_136 (SPAdes) (version 2) | ecosystem: Environmental > Aquatic > Marine > Oceanic | place: Arctic Ocean...
TTTTACCGACCTATCTTATAAATTTAAGTTTTACAATTCAGATGCCTCTTTACGAATACATGAAATCTAATGTAGAAAACAATACATTCAATGTATTCATTTGTACCGCTGTATCTAAAACCGTTGCCGCGTGCGTATTTTATCCATTAGACACTATAAGGGCTAGGCTCAGGGATGGAAAAAGCGGATTTACCCCTGGGATTTTTAGTTATTATCGCGGACTTCCCATTTACTTAATTAAAAGTTTACCCTATCACGTTTCAATTTTTTGTACTTTTGAGTATATTAAAAAGATTATTTCATAAAAAATTTGGTATATGAAATAGCCTGTAGATAAGAATCTGCCAGGTCGTCTTTTTTCTTGTTCTTTTCAAAGAAGTCATTATGAGTATTTATTAATTCCCGTGTGTGTACAATTCCTAAATTTTTATTTTGACGGTATTTACATTTCGATTTGTGTTCAATTTTTGTATTACAACACATCAACTTGTATTTGGCGGGATAAAATATAATCTTACAAATTTCATTTTTTTCGTGTTGAATTCTCAAAGTAAAATATACGTATAAAGCAGTTGATATATTTCGCATTTTAGGGTTAAAAGACGGTTGTTTCTCTAAAAGAACTATATCAGCTTCTAACATGTAGTTATATTGATCCAAAGTTTTAATAACTGTTAGTGTTTCATTTGTCCCCGAACAATCGAGTATGTTCCAATCAAGGATATCATTTGTTTCCGTGTCTATCATGCAATATGCTAAATTTTTAATACCGATGTCAAATGAAAGTATAATCATTCTTAATATAATGTTATTTATTTTTTAAATCGTTTAATCGCAGAAAAAGTACATCTCTGAATAAATATTTTCATCCGAGATGTCTTCAAAATAGAAATCTACTCCATGAACATAACCAATTTCTTCGACCGGTTCGGATGTTTCTGGTAAACTTAATAAACACCCCATTAAATTTATAATATTTTATTTATATTAATCAAAGGTTTTATATCTGATATACTCACCTTTTTTTTAATTTTAGGTTTTTTTAGTCCATTGATGTCGTTAATGTCCCAAGATATAAATATTTTATCATCGGATAAAAGCACAACACAGAATCCTTCATTTTTTAAAATTGTAAATAAATAAGTGGTAATTTCTGCAACATTATAAACCGGAAAACCAAATGTATAACTTGGAACAGTGTAAACACATCTTAATTCCCCGTGTTTAGACAGGTGTCTAATTTTATCCGACATTTTTCGCAGTATATCATTTCTAAGCCCATTGTATCGCACATGTTGCCTTTTTTGAAGTTCTAGAATGTCTCGAAGACCTGACATACATTTAACATTACATTACATTACATTTTACTTAAAAAAGCGTATTTTCTTTATTTTCAGTTTCATTATCTTCTTCAGCTGATTCTTCTTCATCTGATTCATCTGATTCATCGTCTGATATATCATATTGTTTATTTACAGTTACTTCAGTTTGTGGGTCTATATTGTTTAATTCGCTTATATTCTCAATAGAATCGTCTTGGGGTTTATTCTCTTCTTGTTTTATTTCTTCGTTATTTCTTAACATATTTTCAACAGCCTTGGAGTGTACTGGGTTTGATATAGGGATTATAGGTATTTCTTTACTTTCAGGTTCAAAATCTTCTTCTTCATCGGAAACAACTTCTTCATCTTGTGATTCTATTACGTTATTATTTTCTGGATACTTAGTCTCTGGTTCATCGAATGCCCCTGAAAGATATTCACTTAGAATGTATTCTATTGGGATTTGATTTGCTATAGTTTCATTAATACTTTCATTTATTAATTTTAACATTTTAATTTTTTCGTCGTGTATACATTGCGGATTATAGTAAATTTGCTCGCAGCATGACACGACAATTTTATGTAAGAAAGAATTTAAACTTGGAACTTTAATCTTTACAGATTTATCGTCTGTAGTTAGCCTAACGCACGCTAAAATCTTAACGTGACTAACAAATATAGCAGTAATTAAATCCATCAAATAAGGAAATTTTTTATTTAAATAATTTAATTTTTCCTCTAGTTTGAAATCAGCCCAATGAGGAACAGATTTAAGTTCTTTTTGAAAATTTGAATATGAAAGACTAAGTCTTACATTATTTTTTTGCGAATCTTCGAATATACTCAAAAGTATGTCGTAAATACCGTGTTGAATACAACTTATAAGTTGTTTTGAGTATTCTTCCTTGGCAGCTACCAAAACATTAACGTTCAGAGTTTCAGACATATTATTAATAAACACATTTAAAAAACTACGAATTTAAACTTTTAAAAATAAAAACATTTACACATTTATAATAAATGCATGTCTGCAGAATGTAAAATTAATAGCAAAACCGTTAAATGGACTCTGGATCCAAAATTTGTAAAAGACATCAGGCAATACATATCTACCGGAAAAACAGAGGTCGCGGGAGATATAATATTCAAGGATACTAATGTATGTAAAAAAGGTATCTGCGATAAAAAAAGCTCTACTAAATATACAATACACACCGGTCAAAATGATTCAGTTATGACACCTACAGGTCTAATTAATTTTCATACCCATCCTAAGAGTATCTATATATCTGAAGGAACAAAATATGGCTGGCCATCGGGCGAAGACATGGCTCAGGTCATTCAATTCGCAAAATTAAATACACTAAGACACATCGTTTTCACTGTTGAAGGTGCTTATATCATAAAAGTAAATAAAAAAGTTAGTGTTTATCACGCTAAGATGATAGAGAATATACTAAGATATACACATATATACAGATCTTTAGATCAGACAGTACAAATTAAGGATTTTAGAAAAGACTTTGGGATTTCAGGGGGGACTACGGTTGATATGTGGTTAAATCTTGTTAATAATTTGACATTAAATAAGCTATATAAGTATTACAACTTATTTAATCCAATAAACAGAAAGATACCGACTGATAAGAAAGCCCACGAGACTATATTTACAGTTCAACTTAAAAAACTAACTAATAAGTTTACATTTGAAGCTAACCACATTAACGAAGAATGTCACTTTACGCTTTACGGCTTGTCTCTTGAGTAACTATGTATATTTCGAGGGTTTCAAAAAAATTTACAAGTATACCGCAATCACAATGTAAATTCTTAAGATATTTTCTGAGTTGAATAATTTCTTTAGCAGTTATTCTTGAATTTTGAGATTTAAGTTCAATAATATTGGTTATTTTTCCATCTTGGTTGTATACTACGACATCCGCTCTTTCAAACCCTAAGTAATACCCTTTATAGATTATAGGGACTACTACTTCAGTTTGTGTAATGTATCCTTTTAAATTCATCTCAAGATACAGCGCGGATTGGTATATATTTTCTTTATAGTGACCCCCTAATTCATCTGATACTATTTTTATACAATCTATAACTCCTTCCATAATATAAAGAATATTATACCTTTTTAAGTCTTTTTCTACATTGTCCAAAGAGTTTTATGATAAAGTCTCTGTAGACACATTAAAAAAAGCTTACTTCTTTAATTTTTCTTGCTATTCTCTCTGTATCAATATCATCTTCCTCTATATCTATAATAGAATATTCAGATAACAATATATCTTGTTCTGATGTGTCTTGTGTGTCTTTCTTTTCTTTCTTTTCTTTCTTAATTTTCATCTGTTGGATTTCCCATCTTATATAAAATGCGGTTTTAGTATAAACTATAACATCTCCTTTTAGAAGAACGATACCATTTACTTCATTGTCGATATCTGAAATATTTATTTGCTTTTTCTTATCAAAGAAATATGTATCTTCGCCGTAAAAACAATTCAACAAATTTCCGTCACTAATAGCGTTACGATACAATCCAGAACAAGAGTCAATATCTAGTTCCTTCCCAAAAAAATCTTTACTCTTTTCAGAAGTAATTTTAATTATGTCTTTAGAAACATTTTCTATTTCAGAAATCGACGTTTCATCAAGAAGAATTTTACATTTGTCCTTATCCTTATCGAAATATATTTGAGTTTTTGGAATTTGAAATGTAATTTCTGAGGATCCGTCCATTATTTTAGAAAAGAAAACGTTTTCGTCTACTTTATTTGGTTGATATACCAAAATACTTTCTTTAATGATACCCATACAATACACGTATTACACTAAAGGAATTATTTTAAATGTTATTTTTCAACGAAACTAATTTATCATTAAACAGTGCTCGATTAAAAAGCAACCATCGCAACAAGTAAATGAACATACAACTTTTTGTATATCTTTTAATTTTGAAAAGCTAATATTATTTTTATTTTCGTCAAAAAATTTTGAAACATTCGTCTTTTTAAGTATAATAGTATTATTTAGTATTATACCTGTCTTGATTTTGTTAACAATACAAATTGTATTAATGTATCCACACATGTTCAGGAACTTGTCATGACTATCAGAATTATTGTTAATTTTTAGAATAAGACCGTCTTTATCTTTTCTGGCGATTATAATCGGACTTTTAAGGATTAAGATATCTTTCGATGTACCGTACCTTAATTCAGTGTTTTGGATATTTAGATCCAACAAATTTATTTTTTTGTACGATATCATACATATACAATTTACAGTTATTTTAATTAAATGTATTCAACGTGTTAATTGTACATACCATATGGAGGTACATCCACTGTTTTTTTTGTACTGACGAATGTATCAAGAGCTTCTTTAAATTCTGAGATGCTTATATTGTATAAATTTTCTCTACCAAAGTTATTTCGCATGTTTATTATTAGTGCTTTTTCAATGATGTTACTAATGTCGCCACCATTTCCTGTAAATAAAGAAACGTGTTTAGAAATTAAATTATTTATTTCAGAAATTTCACACGATGTTTCCCATTCTTTTTCTTGAACAAGTTTAAAATAAATCTGCGACAATTCATAAGATGTGTAATTTTCTATAGTAAATGTCCACGGGAATCTTCTACGAAGACCGGGGTTCATAGAAAAAAAACAAGAGTCTAATTCGGACTTATAACCGGCTATAATACAGATTATTTTATCTACATTTTCTGTAAGATATTGGTTAAGAGTATCTATACATTCTTTAGCATAAGAGTCTTCATTTGTAGATTTTGATCCAATCGAATATGCTTCGTCTATCAACATTACGCCTTTTTTACATCTCTCAAGAGTCTCCATCGTTTTTATTGTTGTACCTCCAAGATATTCAGAAATTAAATCGGACCGTCTTACCACATTAAACTTTGGTTTTTTGAATATACCAATTTTTGAATAAATTCTAGATAAAATATTAGATACAGTGGTTTTGCCAGTACCTGGCGGCCCCTCTAAAACTGTGTGAAGCATAACACTGTCCCCAGATGATTGAATAAAAAATATAATTTGATCTACTATTTGTTTTTTGAATTTATGTAGACCAATCATATCATTTAACTCATTTAATTCTGGAAGTAAATCAGGTAAAAGATACATTTTATCGGGATAATTAACTCTGCGTCTTTTACTCGGCAATTTCATACACTTGTAATCGTTTATCATACGTATTAGATTTTGTAGACAATCTAATTTATAACTTGTTATATCAAATAAATCATCTGATATACTCACAGCAGATAAGGTACGTTTCATATACAATATATATATATTATTTTTTTATATAGGAAATGAATAAATATATTCGAAATTTAATAAACGAAATTGATGCTAGCGATGAAATCTGCGTACGTGATATAGTAAATACATTCGAAAAAAAAATCAAGAAAGAGATATGTAAATACAAGTGTAAATTTGGACTTGAAGACTACAAATTAAACAATCTAGATTATATTATATTATATTACATTTGGAAAAATTGTAATATATCTATTGATGTAGAAGACGTTCTTGTTATAATGTATTCTTTTTATAAACTAGAAGAATTTTATTTTGACGACAAAGTCTTTGAAGTGAAAAATCCGTTCCATTTATTAAATAATTCGAATATATCTTTTTTAATAATAAATATTTTATATATAATAAATGGACAATTTTGAACTTTATTATGAAAACGATGAAAAGAGAATAGAATATATGACAAGAACTCCTTGGCTTAGAAATAAGCTCACTGGGGAAGTTATTCTATCCAAAGAAGGTTATCCAATTGGAGACAACGCCCGCGATCCCAGATGGAAGGGGTACCCAATGTCTTTACATTTTAATAATGGAGTAATGAATGCGATGCCGATGTTAACAGGTCCCACTGAATTTTACATGTCAGATGGACATTATGCAATGTATATGCCAAAACCAGCCGATTATGACCGAAACGTGTTTACATATTCAACCCTTTTAAGAGACCGTTATACGGAATATCTCGCTGTTGTACGAAAAGCAGACAAGGCGGCATATAAAAAGGTGCTGAAAGAAATGCAGACAACTAAAAGAGCAATGGAAAAGGAACTTGTTAAAGAGTATAGAATGCTTAAAGACTTAGAACTGCGTTCTGGAAGAGAGGAATCTGCGAATAAGAGAAGAGCAAGAGCATCTGCCAGGGGAGGCATTGAAGTGGCACCAGACGACGGAACTAAAAAGGAAACTTATGATAGTAAACTCGCAGAAATAGCGAAAATAGAAAAAATTCTAACGAACGTAAAAATCTTTATAAATCAACTTAAAATCAATATTGATTAATTATATATATATTGATGTATGAGTTATAAATTCATCGTACCCGATCACTTGAAAGGTATATATACAACTTGGGAACAAGCCCATGAAATCAATAAAATACTTAAGAAATATACAACGGAAAATGATATTATCACTGATGCGACGGCTTGCATAGGAGGAAATTCAGTTTTTTTTAAAAAAGACTTTAGATGCGTAAATATAATAGAAAAAGATCCGGACGTATTCAATATTTTAAAGAAGAATACAAGTTTTTCAAAATGTAAACATTATAACTGTTCTTATTTAAATATAATGTATACGCTCAAACAAGATATTATATTTTTAGACCCTCCGTGGGGCGGAACCTATTATAAAAAATCCGGTAATATAAATTTATACCTTGATAATGTAAACGTGACATCTATTATAAATAATTTATATCATCACGCACGATATATCGCGATGAAAGTACCTACTAATTACAATCTTGTAGATGTAAATAAAGACTTTTGGGACTGGAAAATATACCCAATTTGTTGTTATAAAAAAAAAATATATAACTTGATTATATTTTATAAAAATACATAATCATTAAATATATATAAAGACAAAATGTATTATTATATATAAGTAAAATACATGTATGGTTGCCCGAGTGGTCTAAGGGGACAGACTTAAGATCTGTTGGCGAAAGCCTCGTGGGTTCGAACCCCACACCATACATATATTTTATAAATTGTAAATTACGACAAATTATTTTAGACCCCAAGGGCGCGCGTTGTTTCAATAGGATTTTTTTTAATTATATCAGAGTAAAATTTAGCAAATTTTAGCATTTTAGAAAAAATATCAGCTCTTGTTCCTTTTAATAATTGATCGTTTACCTGTTCGGGTGTTTTACCAGGGTTTAATATTCTTAGTACAGTAAACATTAAAGACCAGGTTACACAATAACCTGTCCTATCGAACACCTCTGCCTTCATCTGGGGCCCTACGTTTGGACACGCTACTGAAAAATCTATAAATTTATACCCTGGAATAATCTTTTTAAATTCGTTTTTGAGGATTTTATCAATTCCATCCTGATTATAAGCTGGACACGTAAGCCCTTCACATTGCGCTCCATGTGGATCGTATCTATCTATAGTTTTTTCCACTGTATCAAAGAATAATACATTAGCGTGCCCACCTGAGTAAATATCAGTACCGAATTCACTCGAGGATAAACTTAAAGCAACGGCGAGATATCTTTCTGTGCAAGTTTCAACATGCCTTCTTATTAGTGGATGGATTGCAAAAGTAGTAACACCCTTGTTACTATTATCACCTTTTGGGGCGTTATACAGTTGTGCATGATTTAAGACATCTGAATATGAATAAGAATTCCTTTCTGCAATTGAGAATGAAGCCGTAAATTTAAATTTTTGGCCATTACCACTCAACGGATGTGCGTAAGCATAATATATTTGTTCGAACCAACATAAGTTTTTCTTGAACACAGGGTCCGTTTGTCGTATCAATGCTAAAAATCTCGGAATGTTGACATTTGTTCTAAGAAACATGAAAGCCCCCTTTTCCTCACCTTCTTCAAGTTCGGTAATTTCAAAAGAACTTAAATATTCATTAATACTAACTATACCGTTTTTGTCTATATCTAGGTCTTTTTTAAGTTTGCCGATGTCTACATCTCCTTTAGGTTTGATAACAATAGGTGTTACACCCGGGTCATTAAAAGCTATAGACCATCCTTGTGACATTAACTTCTTAACAATAGGACTTGTTTGCATTATACATCTACCAGTTGTTGGATTTACTAATTTATTCGCGTCAGATGGGCAAACTTTAAATATCTTGACAAAATTATTAGGACTGGGCTTGGATTTAGGCTTAGTCTCCGGAGGAACAGGCTGATTTTTGTTGGGTGTTATTAATATTGTATACCCTTCATTAATCAATTTCTTAATAATAGGACTGGATTCCATTACGCACCGGCCTGTCTTCGGATTAACAAGCTTTTTAAGGTCTTTTGGACAACGCTCTATATTCTTACTCATTTTAATATAAATAGATATATTTTATTACAAATTTTAATTCTACTTAAATACACACTCGACTTTAAAAAATATTACATATATTATATATTATATATTATGAGCTCCAAAGCAAGGCTGATAGAATGTATTGATAATATAATAATTGACGAGCAGAATTACATAAAAGAAAAAGCCATGGATCTTAAAAATAAAGGTTACACAGTTTTAGATTTACATTTATCAAGAGATAAACATATGTTCATAAACGACACAGACTGGCTAAAACTAGTCAAGAATATACAATTACGAGACTTTAAAACAGCTGATCCAGAATATGGTTTTGTTTTAGGCGCTTTTGGAGCATTTGGCAATCCAGCCAGTTTTCATAGTAAGGAAATTTATGCTCTAAGATACATACTTTTCCACAAGCTAAAATTCCTTTTTAAAAATGTTGACCCGAGAAGAAAATTGGAGATGTTATTCGACCGCTTAGCAATTCGGAGAGAAGGGGCAAGTGTCTCAGGAGAATCGTTTCATAGAGACACATGTTCTCTTCAATCAACTGATGACAATATATACGGTGGTTGGATAAACCTTGATGATACTGAAACACAATACTTTTCATGTGTTCCAGGCACTCATACATGCGCAGGTAGAGGAGGATTTGAAAGAATTCAGGGGGACTACAAGGACACTAAAATTAAACTACCTGTAAAACCTAAACAAGTACTTATTTTTAATCAGAACATCATTCACGAAATATTCAAACAAAAGATTAAAAAGACCAACATTAGGTTGTATTTAGGTTGGAGACACACCTATTCGGATTTACCTTTACTTTCAGATCCAAAAGATCCTCAGAAAAACATAAATAAAATTTTATCAGAACAAATAGTCCCTGTTTTACCAAGCGGCGATGTACCTTTTATGTACTCTAAACAGCACCCTGGGTTACATAGACACATGGTAATTAAAATATCAGATGAAATTAAAGACTTTTATAAAATTGATAATCCTAAATATCCAGGGGGGGAAGTAATCTCTCGCAGTTTAGTTTATCCTATAAATAAGATTACAATACCTAATGAGTACAAAAAGATTTACTACCCGACTCAGATTCCGATGATATGAAGATCAGTATTTATACATAAAATTTCATTTTTTTTCTTTTATTTTTCTCAGTTTTAGTTCTTTTTGTTAAAAAAGAATGATACTTTTCTGCTAATTTATAAGATTTCATTTTTTTATTTTTAAGAACTCTAAGACGAACCATAAGTATCATAGCAACTTGTTTAATACGTTTATGTGTATACTTTCCAGATTTATAAAGACGTTCTAATTTACGGATAGTCTTTAAAGTGTCTGAATAAGTTTTATACTTAATGGGTATTGTGTCTTTTGGATTTTTGTCTATGTATATATCAAAAGATTTTTTAGGATTTTTAGGATTAAATAGAAATTGTTTCTTACCAAAATAATTTAACAAATCTTCATCTGTTAAAAGGGGCCCTTTATATTTTTTTGCGGCGGCGATATCCTCATCGCTAATTAAAAATTCACTCTCTCTATCTCTTTTTAGATTACTACTATAAGATTCATCACAAAATTTTAATTTTTCTAATATTTTTCCTACTTTTTCAAAATTAGCAGAACATACTTCGCTATCTTGATATAAAAAATGGTTATCAGGACCTTTCATTTCAGGATATTTTTTTACAAGATCTTCATATTCTTTTTTTGTAAGCCCTTTAGAATGTACACATTCTATTTTGTCAAAACCTATATTTTTATAAGTTTTTTTAATTGTATCTATATTACGTCTAGGTTCACTTGGAGCTATTATAGAAATTCCTATTTCAGTATCTTTATCAAATTTATCTATATTTTCAATAATTTGTTTTAACATATAATAAAGAGTACACCTTGCGTATCCTGGAACAGCGACTTTACTATAAAATCTGTCTAAATCTAATATATTATTTTCTATATTTTTTATTACAATATATACTTTTTTATTATTAATTTCGTAATAATCTACAGATTTATTTATATTAAAATCGAGAAGTAAATCTTTTTCTTTAAACGATTTCATCCCAAAACGTACTTTTCCTCCCCTTGGTCCTATAAATCCTTTTTCGTACATTTTAAGAGCTATCGCCACTGCTTGTTTATGTGAATACCCATCTTTCATTAATTTTTTAATTTTATGACCAACTGGTGTCATTTACAATTATTACAGAAATTAATT
>Ga0209709_10004682_pt1 | contig 10938 bp, 9 predicted proteins | sample ArcticOcean_MG_C_2_FD_187435 | JGI IMG/M metagenome (GOLD analysis project Ga0209709, IMG submission 187435) | Marine microbial communities from western Arctic Ocean - ArcticOcean_MG_CB4_136 (SPAdes) (version 2) | ecosystem: Environmental > Aquatic > Marine > Oceanic | place: Arctic Ocean...
TCAATAGATTTTGGATATTCTCCTCTGATATATAAAACACCCTCGTCACTTCCAATAACATAACCACAGATGATCATTCCAAATAATACTTTTAGTGGCTGATCTTCTAATAAGTATCTATCAGAAAATGCACCAGAGTCACCTTCATCAGCATTGCAGATAACATATTTTTTTTCAGACTCTGCTTTTTTACAAAAATCCCATTTCATCCCAGCTGGAAAACCAGCACCACCTCTACCTGTTAGGTTTGAATCTAATAGTGACTTTATAATTTCTTGTTTGTCAGTATTTATAAATTTACTTAAAATATCTTTAAATTGATCCAAATTTGAAAGCTTATCATCCATTAAAAAACTTGTTGAAGCAAAACTTTTAGAGAAAAATTTTTCCTGCTCAATTTTTTCTCCTTTAATTATTTCATCAATTTTATCAATATCATTCCCAGCATAGTTTTCACCATCATAATGAAAAGCTTTATTTTCGTAACAGTGACCAAGACAAAACATTTCACCAACTTTGTCATCACCTAATTTTTCTTTTAATTTTTTCTTTAAAGGTTCCTGTGTTCCAGAACACATGCAAGCACTTCCATTACAAACAAAGGCTTTCTTTGCTCTATGAGATGGTCTTAAAAATTCATAAAAACTCTCAGCACCATGAATAGTAGATACACCTATATGGTATTCATTAGCTATTTCTTTAATACCACTTGAGTCTTTAGAGTTTAATGATCTTTCAGAAATTTTTTCAAATAGATTTTTTTTTAAGCCTATTCTTCCTGACAAGTTACTAATATTTTTTGACACAATTTTACCCTATTAAATTTTTCAGTTATTTATTATAATTCTTTCACTATTACTATAAATATTAAAGCTATCTTCTTTTACAAAACCAACCAATGTCATGTCAAATTTATTAGCTAAATCTATAGCGAGACTGGTTGGCGCACCCACACCAATCAAAACACCTATATTAGCCATAAGAGCTTTTTGTACCAAATCAAAGTTAAGTCTTCCAGAGCAGGTTAAAAATTGAGAACTATTATCAAGCAATTGTTTTTTTAAAACGAATCCAATCAATTTGTCCAAAGCATTATGTCGTCCCACATCTTCTTTTACAGCAATAACTTCGCCATTAGTGTTGAACAAGCCACTAGCGTGAATTCCACCTGTTTTTGAAAATTCAGATTGCTTCTGCCTTAATATATCAGGAGACTTCATTATTATTTCATGATTTATTTTAGGGATAGATTTTATTATTTTGTCTTTTTTAATGATCTCTAAAGATTCAAGAGATGTTTTTCCACACACACCACATGAAGAATTTGTCAAAAAATTTCTTTTAATTTTATCAATATCAATATTTTCTGAATTATTTACCGTTACAATAATTTTATTTTTTAATTTATATTGGCCAACAGTTTCACCACTAGCTTGAATATTTTCTATATGATTAATTTTTTCAATTACTCTTTCATTAAAAAGAAAGCCAGTAACTAAATCTTCATCATCGCCAGGTGTTCTCATTGTAATAGATATGGTATTTTCAATCCAATTTTCTTTATTTTTATATTTGAGTATTATTTCAAGTGGTTCTTCAATTGATACTTGATCATCAATTTCTTTTGAATTGTTGGATTTAAACTTTATGACTTTATAATTAGAATTCATTTAGCCAGTATATTTAAACTGGCTAAATTTGAAACAACGAAAAGATTAGCTTTTCCAGCTACTAGGGTAGTTTTTCTTTAAAATGAAACGATTTAGAATAATTGCGTAAACAATTATTATTGTGGAACCAAAAATAATTGGGTTTAATAAAAAATCGTACGAAACTGCACCAAGTATTATAACGATAGGATTTCCACCTGCTGGGGGGTGAGTTACACCAAGCAGTATCATTACAAAAATACCAAGACCTACAGCAATAGCTATTTGTAAAAACTGATCAACTGGAAGGAACTTTAAAATTAATACACCAACCACAGATGTTACTAGGTGTCCAAAGAAAACATTTTTGGGTTGAGCAAAAGGACTTTCTGGATATCCAAAAAGTAAAACCATAGAAGATCCAAATGATCCAGCTAAAAACAACCCATAAGGCGTTTCAAAACTTAAGAATGAAAGAGTTCCAATCGTAATTATTGAAAATATTAAAGCGTAGAAGGCTCTGTTAAAATTTTCTTTTATTGTATTTATCATATATTTTTACCTTTAATGTTATTATTAGTTTAAAGTTTTAGCGCCTTTGAAAGAGTTTTAAATGGAAGAAGTAAACATTCTTTTCTAGAAATATTTTCTGGATTCAATATTTTTTTAAAATCTTTCAAATCTTTTATATTAACCTTTTTTAATTGATCAAAATTTTTATCAAAGAAAAACTCTGCATTTAAGACAAAATCTGAAATTTTTTTTATTTGAGCTTGCATAACCCACTTTGAAAGCAAACTCACAGAAGCTTGGCAGTATACACATGATCTACACTGATACCCTATATCTTGAATTATATTATCTTTGACTATTAAGCTAATTTCCATTTCATCACCACATAGTGGGTTTTTATTCTTTGATTGATGTGTATGATTTTTAACCACTTTGTGGTTTTTTGTGTCAGATGCAATTTCTAAAATCTTTAAGTCCATTATAATTCTTTAATTAAGAGATTAATGTTTTATATTTTGATTTATGGAAGATAACAATATTTTAGCTGTTGTGCTAGCAGGTGGAAAATCAAAGAGATTTGGCGAAGATAAAAACCAGATAAAACTTGGAGATAAAACATTGTTAGAGCATGTTTTGTCAAAAATTAGTAATAAATATGATGAGATACTTATTGTCTCAAGCCACAATCTAAAATTGAAGAAACTAGAAAATATTACTGTAATTCCAGATTGTTTTGATGACTCTGGACCATTGGCTGGGGTGTTAAGCTCAATGAAGTGGGTTAAAGAAAATCAAAAATCGTATCAATGGATTGCAACATTTCCATCTGATACACCATTTTTTGAAACATCAATTATTGATGAATATCAGAAAAAGATTAAACTAAAAGATAGCTTGTTGTATTTTGTTAAATCAAATAATAAAAGACACAATATTTTTGGCTTATGGTCAATTGAATTATTAAAATCACTGGAAAATGATTTGATTAATAATAACTTTAGAAAGGTAGAGGATTGGGCAAATAAAATAGGGGTAAAAACTATTGATATTGAGGCAAAAAAATTTGATCCTTTTTTTAATATAAATACTAAAGAAGATTTAGAAGAAGCAAAAAAAATACTAAAAAAAGATTTAAATGATTAACTATAAAGAAGCCAAAAAAATTTTAATAAAATCCTCGATAAAAATTAAAGATGAAACTATTAACTCATCAAAGACATTTAATAGGATTAATACATTAGATATTTATTCAACTGTAAATTATCCAGCAGGAACTAATGCTGCATTTGATGGCTTTGCTATTAATTCAAAGGATACAAAAAAACTTAATAAAAATAATACACAAAATTTTAAAATTTTAAAAACTATATGTGCAGGCGACAACCCAAAATTAAAAAAAATAAATAAATATGAAACAGTTGAATTGATGACAGGTGCACTTTTACCTAAGGGTTTTGATACAATTATTCCTATAGAAAAAATTGTTTTTCACTCAAGTAATAAATATATAATTATTAATAGTAAGGTGAAAAAAAAACAACACATAAGATATGCTGGCTCGGATTATAAAAAAAAAGATTTGATTATTAAAAAAGGAAATATTATTCAATCATCTCATATCTTAGCTTTTAAAACTTTGGGTATCACAAAAATTAAAGTTAAAAAAAAACCTAATATTTTATTTTTTTCAACAGGAAATGAAATTTCTAATAATGAAAAAATAGTTAATTGGAAGGTAAGAAACTCTAATAGTCATTATATTAAATCTTTATCAAATAATTTTTTGTTTAATTTTATTGATGGTGGAATTTTAAGGGATAAAGATGAAACATTTTTTAAAAAGCAAATACAAAAAAGTATTAAATCAAAAATAGATATTATAATTACTTCAGGAGCTGTTTCCGCTGGAAAACATGATTTTATTCCATCTGTTGTTAAAAAATTTAGTTTATCAAATTTTTTTAAAGGTGTTTCGATTAGACCAGGTAAGCCAATTTTATTCGCAAAATTAAAAGGTTTAGAAAAAGCAATATTCGGCCTTCCAGGAAATCCCATTTCATCATCTGCATGCTTTAGATTTTTTGTTTATCCATATCTTCTTAATATTCTAACTATTAAAAGTGAAAAACCATTTAAAGCCAATTTAAAAAACAATTATACCAAAAGTAAAAAAATAATTAGATTTATTAAAGCAAAATTAACCTCAACTAATGATGGAAAGTTAGAACTTCAAGCCTTAAGAGGCCAAGAATCCTTCAGAATTAAATCCTTTGTTGAAGCAAATGTATGGGGTTTATTTAGAGAGGGTCAGTCAAAATTTAAAAAAGGGGAATTGATTGATTGCTATTCCCCAATTGGACCAAATATTAATATTTTTAAATAGATATAATTTTTATTGTAGTACAAAATAATAAGCTTTAAATATCCTAATATGATTGAACTAAAAAACGAAAAAATTGCAATACCCGTAGTGTTATTTGCTGGTTTGCTTTGGTCACTTGGGCCATTAATAGTTCGCCATATGGACCAGCCAGAATTAATACCTTGGCAATATATATTTGCCCGAGGTTTAACGGTTTTCTTAATATTAAATTTATATTTGTATTTTGAAGAGGGAAAAAAATTTTATAAAAATTATTTAAAAATTGGTATATCGGGAGTTATTGGTGGTGTTGGACTTGGAATGGCAATGGTTACTTTCATTTACTCAATTACCAACACAAGTGCTGCGATAACTTTACTTTGTTTAGCGGCTATGCCTTTTTTTACTGCATTATTAGGTTTTTTATTCTTAAAAGAAAAAATTTCTTTAAACGTTTGGATAGCCATACTGATTGCAACTATTGGAATAATTATAATTGCTATTGGTAATACTGAAAAAAATTCATTTGTAGGGCTAGTCTTTGGTATGATTTCATCGATTGGTTTTTCAATTTTTTCTGTATCATTAAGATGGAGAAAAGAAACCCCCAAATATACAACTGTAGCTTTTTCAGGTATTTTTTGTGCAGTTCTTTCGGCGATCTTTATTCTAAGTAACGAATTAAATTTTTTTTCATCAGGGTACAATGGAGCGATGTTTTCATTACATGGAACAATAGTTTGTATAGGTTTAATTTTATACTCAGTAGGCTCTAAGGTCATACCAGCTGCTGAATTAACTTTGCTTTCACTTACAGAAGTTATAGGAGGTATTTTTTGGGTATGGTTACCTTTATTTGGAATAAATGAGATACCATCGCCAAATACTATTATAGGAGGATTTTTTTTATTTACGTCGATTAGTTACTATAGCCTTACAATCAAAACCAACAGAAGATTTATTGCTTTAAATTAAATACAATGGAAAGACCAGATTTTTTTACACAAAAAAATGGAGAAAAAGCAAAACTACCTTTTACAGACACAGAATATCAAAGAAGATTAGATAATTTAAGAACTATAATGAGTAAAAATAATCTTGATATGGTTATTTTAACTTCAATGCATAATATTGCTTATTACACAGGTTTTATTTATTGTTCATTTGGTAGACCTTATGGTTGTGTTGTAACAGCAAATAAAATTTCAACAATTTCAGCTAATATAGACGCAAGTCAACCATGGAGAAGGTCTCATTGTGGTAATGTTATATTCACTGATTGGAAAAGAGATAACTTTCTAAAAGCAATAGTCTCAATTATAGGTAGAGATGAGCCACCAAAGAATATTGGTATTGAAAATGACCACGTAACAATAGATGTTAAAGATAAATTATCTTCTATTTTTACATTCTCAGTATTTAGCGATGTGTCAAAAGATTTAATGCAAACTAGGATGATTAAGTCTGCAGAAGAAATAGAAATTATTAAAAATGGAGCAAGAATTGCAGACATTGGTGGAGAAGAAATAGTAAAAAATATTAAAGTAGGAGAGAGTGAACTTGAAATTGCAATGGCTGGAAGAGACAGAATGGAGCGAGAAATTGGAAAAACTTACCCTGAAGCTGAATATATGGATACTTGGGTGTGGTTTCAATCAGGAATAAATACTGATGGAGCGCACAATCCGAAAACTTCTAGAAAACTTGTTTCTGGTGATATTCTTTCTTTAAATACTTTTCCTATGATTTCTGGTTATTACACAGCATTAGAAAGAACTCTTTTTGTCGATAAAATCGATGACGCCTCATTAAAAGCTTGGGAAGCAAATATTAAAGTTCATAAACTAGGACTAGAATTAATTAAGCCAGGTGTAAAATGTTCAGATATTTGCCATGAGTTAAATGAATTATTTGCAGAACTTGGCTACCTACATTATAGGACATTCGGTTATGGCCACTCATTTGGTGTATTATCTCATTTTTATGGAAGAGAAGCGGGTCTTGAATTACGTGAAGATATAGAAACTGTATTAGAAGAAAATATGGTTGTTTCAATGGAACCTATGATCATGATACCTGAAGGAACTCCAGGGGCAGGTGGTTATAGAGAGCACGATATCCTTGTTATAGGAAAAGATAGTGCAGAAAATATTACTAAGTTTCCTTTTGGTCCAGAACACAATATTATTAAATCATAAATTATGAATGAAAAAAAAACTATAGTTAATAGTTGGAATGAATGGGATCCTTTAAAACATGTAATTGTTGGTAAGGCTGATGGCACTTGTATTCCTGCACCTGAACCAGCATTAGATGCAAAGGTTCCAGAAGATTCTGATATGCGTGGGCAATTTGGACCAAGAAAAAAAGATACAGTCGATAAAGCAAATCAATTGTTAGATGATTTCTCAAATATATTAATCAAAAAAGGAATTAGAGTAGATAGACCAGACCCAATAGATTTTAATCAAAAAACCTCAACTCCAGATTGGAAAGCTGATACAATGTTTGGCTGTATGCCTCCAAGAGATGTTTTGTTAACAGTGGGTAAAGAAATTCTAGAAGCAACAATGAGTTATAGATGTAGATGGTTTGAATACTTATGTTACAGACCTTTGTTAAAAAAATATTATGATGACGATCCAAATATGAGACATGAGTCAGCACCAAAACCAAGATTGACTGATGCAGATTATAGAAAGGATTATCTATCTGAAAAGATCGGGATTCAAAAAAGATTAAAATGGACTGAGGATAAATTTTTTGTAACCACAGAAGAAGAACCATTATTTGATGCTGCTGATGTTTTAAGATTTGGTAAAGATTTAGTTGTTCAACATGGTTTTACAACAAACCTTAAAGGAATTGATTGGCTAAAACGACACTACAAAGATCATAGAGTTCATGCGGTGAACTTTCCAGGTGATCCTTACCCAATTCATATTGATGCAACATTTACACCTATTAAAGAAGGTTTAATTATCAACAACCCTCAAAGAAAACTTCCAAAAGAACAAAGAAAATTATTCGAAAATAATGGATGGGAAATTATTGATAGTGCACAACCTGCACATAATGAACCACCACCACTATGTTATTCATCTACTTGGCTTTCAATGAATGTTCTAGTATTGGATCCAAAAACAGTTTGTGTTGAAAAAAGTGAAGTTTATCAAGCAGAACAATTAGATAAATTAGGAATGGAAGTAATACCAGTAGACATGAGAGACGCCTATGCATTTGGTGGAGGCCTTCACTGTTGTACAGCAGATATTTACCGAGAAGGTGAACTAAAAGATTATTTTCCAAAACAATAAATATGGCAACAGTTAAAACAAAGAGAGAGCGAATAAAATTTGCCTCTGACAATGTAGCGGGTGCGTGTCCAGAGGTTTTAGATGCAATCATAAAAGCCAATGAAGGAGACAGCACTCCATACGGTAATGATGAGTGGTCAACAAACTTACAAAATAAGTTTTCTGAAATTTTTGAAAAAGATGTAATTGTTTATCCAACTGCATCAGGTACAGCTGCTAATGCTTTAGCCTTATCAGTAATGACACCAGTTTTTGGAAGTATTTATTGTCATAGACATTCGCATATCAATACAGATGAATGTGGGGCTCCTGAATTTTACACAGGGGGTGCAAAACTTGTACCCTTAAAGGGAATTAATGGAAAATTTACATCAGAAGAGTTATCTGAAAATATTGGGGGAGTTGGTATCGTACACCATACACAACCTTCTGTAGTAAGCATTACCCAATTATGTGAAACTGGTGAAGTTTATACATTAGATGAAATTGCAACTATATCTAAAACTGCTCATAAACATAATTTAAAAATGCATATGGATGGAGCAAGGTTCGCTAATGCACTAGTATCCTTAGACGCAACTCCTGCTGAGATGACATGGAAATCTGGAATAGATGTTTTATCCTTTGGTGCAACTAAAAATGGATGTATTGCAGCAGAAGCAATTATATTTTTTAAACCAGAATTGGTAGGCAATCTTCCTTTCTTAATGAAAAGATCAGGGCATTTACTTTCAAAAATGCGTTTTGTTTCAGCTCAATTAGAAGCTTATATTTCGAATGATGTTTGGTTAAGAAATGCTAAACATGCAAATAAGATGGGAAAAAAATTAAGTGAAGGATTAAATTCAAATCAAAATATTGAATTAGCCTATCCAACAGAAGCTAACGAAGTATTTGCTAAATTTCCAAAGCCTATTATTGAGTATCTTAATTCAGAAGGTTATAAAATGAATCAAGAAGAGCTTGATGGTAAAGCGGTAAGACTTGTTGCAGCCTGGAATACTAAAAATTCTGATGTGGATCAACTTTTACAAACTATTTCTGAGGTAAAATAGAACAAAACCTTAAACAAATAAAGCATATTGATCTTTAAGATATGATATATTGAATCGAATCAAACGTAGGGAGATAAAATGGAAGTAATAATAGTATTAGGTGCAGCTTGGTGGGCATGGAACACCTTTATGAGCTAAATTAAAAATTAGCAAGTGCGGAATTTTTTTCGCACTTGTTAAACTTGGGCTCTCTTTCAAAAAGTTAATGTAATCAACAACTTCTTGAAACTTTTCATCAGGAATATCCTTATAAGAGTTCTCAAACTTCTCTTTGACACAAAGAGCGATAGTAAAATAACATCTGACTCTCAACACCCCTTGATACCCTAAAACCCTTATGCTTGCTTAGTTATTAAAATAGACTTGGCGTTAAAACAAAGTAATTTTAAAGAATAAACTGCCAACATACTGCCAACAAATTCGAGTGCTCATAAACTTTCATTCCATCTCCTAGACACCTGATTAGAGGTTTGGTAGTCTTCATTAATGATCAAATTTATTCTGCCAGCTATAATTGTCCTCCTCATTTTAGTATTCTGGGAAAAAATTACTGAAATAGTATTCAAAAAATTTAATATTAGGTTGAATTATATTATTGTGAGTGCTGTGTTAATAACTATCACTATAATAATTTTATTAATCAATTATGGATAAATTTAATTAATGAAAAAGATTTTAGGGATCATGGTTCTGAGTTTGTCATGAAAAAATCTTTATTATATTTCTAGTTTTAATATTTAGTGGTTAATACATTTAATTAATATATAATTTTTTTAAATGAGCTTTAAGAATAACGTCAATTTACATGTAGACAAATCAGCTAAATTACTAAATTTTAGTGATGATTTACTTGAACATCTAAAATCTACTCACTCATTAATTAAAGTTAATGTAGGTGTTGTCTTAGATGGTAAAATAAATAATTTTACTGGATGGAGAGCCGTTCATTCAGAGCACATTCTTCCAACTAAAGGTGGACTAAGATATTCAGAAACTGTTGATCAAGATGACACGGAAGCCCTAGCATCTTTAATGACTTATAAATGTGCAATAGTTAATATTCCTTTTGGTGGTGCAAAAGGGGGTTTAAAAATTAATCCTAAGAATTACACAATGCCTCAACTTAGAGAAATTACTAAAGCGTTTGCAAGTAAACTAATTAATAAAGGTTTTATTTCTCCAGCATTAAATGTTCCAGCCCCAGATGTTGGAACATCAGAAAGAGAAATGGAATGGATTTTAGAGACTTACAAAACGCTTAAACCAGATGATATAAATTATAGGGGTTGTGTAACAGGCAAACCCTTACACAGAGGTGGTATTGCTGGAAGAACAGAAGCGACCGGTAGAGGTATTGAAGAAGTAGTTAGAGAAATATTTAGACATGAAGATGTTGTTAAAGAAGCAGGATTGAAAAATGAATTAAAGGATAATGAAATTATAGTTCAAGGCTTTGGTAATGTAGGGAGTAATTTAGCTAAACATTTATATAATAGAGACAATGCAAAGATTGTAGCTATTGGAGAGTTTGATGGTTATTTATATAATAAAAAAGGCATTGATATAAATGCACTAATTAAATTTTTTCAAAAAAATAAAAGTATTAACAATCCTAAACTTGGAGAGTTTAAAAATAAACCAAGTGAACTTTTAGAATTAGATTGTGATATCTTAATTCCAGCTGCATTAGAAAATGCAATCACCATTGATAATGTAGATAAAATTAAAACAAAATTAATAATTGAAGCTGCTAATGGACCCATTTCATTTGAAGCGGATCAAAAATTATTTGAAAAAGGAGTTATGATTATCCCTGATATTTATGTTAATGCAGGTGGTGTTGTGGTTTCTTATTTTGAGTGGGTAAAAGATATTTCTCATATACGTTTTGGTAGAGTTGAAAAAAGATTTCAAGAGCAAAAAATATTAGACATTATTGATTTGATAGATAAAAAAACTAATACCAAAACAGATTTTGAAACTATTAAAAATATTGTTCATGGTGCTGATGAAGAGGATTTAGCTTTTTCAGGTCTTGAAGA
>Ga0209709_10004683_pt1 | contig 10935 bp, 13 predicted proteins | sample ArcticOcean_MG_C_2_FD_187435 | JGI IMG/M metagenome (GOLD analysis project Ga0209709, IMG submission 187435) | Marine microbial communities from western Arctic Ocean - ArcticOcean_MG_CB4_136 (SPAdes) (version 2) | ecosystem: Environmental > Aquatic > Marine > Oceanic | place: Arctic Ocean...
AAAGTAACACCAGCACCAAAATCTTTAAGAGGTTCAAGTAATCTCTGGGCATCAACTGAAGTGGCAAAAGCTCAAGCCGCCGCAAAACCGCGTAAAACTTATTTGGGTCATTTCGAAAAAGACACCTATCTAGGTCTTGGTGGTCGAAAATCTCGTAAAAAATCCAGAAAGCCTAAAAAAAAGCACCGTCGAAGACGTACTCGCAAAACCAAACGCAAAACCAAACGCAAAACCAGAAAAAAGAGAGGAAGAGGACTAGGGTTCTCTAGACCAGCAAAAGTAGCAGCTGTTGGAGCTTTAGCATTAGTATCAGGTGCAGCAGCAGTAAGCCCCGCCGCTAAACAAACCTACCAAGATATAATGCAAGCACCGTGTGATGCCCCTTTTAGACAAATGATATTGCCACATCACCCCGATAAAGGAGGAACTGTAGAGGGCTTTAGCTTTGTCGAAATGGCAAGACAATCAAGAAAAAAGTCTTGCAAAAAAAATGAAAAAAATGAAAAAACTGCAAAACCTCCAAGTGGTCAATCAAGAAAAAAATGGAAGCAGTGGCAAAAAAAGATAAGACGAGAAGCCAAAGAAGAAGCTATAAAACAACAGCAACGAACTCAAAGACGACAAGCCAAAGAAGAAGCTAGAAAACAATCAGAACGAGAAAACGCTAATAGAAAATCTGGACAACAAAATGAAGATACGACTGATTACGGAGATATGGCAAGAAAAGTAGGAGCTACAGCAGCGGTGCTTGGCGGTTTAGAATATGTGAGAAGAAGACCAGGATATGGTCCTAATAATCCACGTCCAGAGCGTGATCTCACTCCCCCACGCAATTGAGTTAAATCATTCTCATAATCTTTTCCTGTTTAATGCGCATTGGGTTAACCATAATGATAGATTCTTCTGGTTTAATTCTATTTCTTTTTGTTCTTTCTCTCCAAGAAGGAATAATATAACACCTGAAACAACAGAATAATATAAGGACAAGTATTATACCCAATATTACAAATGATATAAATTTATGTTCATATATTTGGTGCATTATTAATACTATCACCTTGTTGTAAAGTCATTTTCATATATTGTCCTAGATTAATAAAATTGAATATTAAAAATTATTTCTATATTGATAGAAACAATTTACAATGAATCCACCGGAGCAAAAAGTGGAAGAAATGACAGAGCAAAAAGAGACGGAGCAAAAAGTGACGGAGCAAAAAGAGACAGAGCAAAAAGTGACAGAGCAAAAAGAGTCAGAAGTGAGTGAGTCAAAGAAAGGAAGAATTTCTTGGCGAGTCCCACATACAACCAACTTCTGTGCAAATCGGGAAACATTGAGATTAAATTTTAATTCACTCAAAACAATAACTAATTTGCGTGATGAAAATAAAACAATCGAATGCACAATCCATAGAAAGTTAAAGCAACTTGAGATAGAACGAAAGGAATTCGCAAAAGAACAGAAAGACGAAGAAAGAGAATATGAGAAATGTAAAAAACAACTAGATATACGAGTCGCTGCAATAGAAAACGCAATCCAAGATTGCAGTGAAGATAAACTGATAAGTTTAAATATAGGCGGTAAAGTATTCCAAACATTAAAATCTACGGTAAGTAATATCAGTCCGTTCTTTGCCAACTTGTTTTCGGACGAATGGAAAGATTCAGGACGCAAAACAATTCGTGACAAAGATGGCAATATCTTTATAGACCGTTCACCTCAATATTTTGAACATCTATTAGATTGGTCAAGGCATGGGGGTGATACAGAAGACTTAATAAATATTATACAAGAAATTCACCGGTCAAGCTGGGGCAACACAGGTTTAAGTACAAAAATAAATGCAAAAACATTTATAAAAACACTGGAATATTATGGCATTGATCATGAAATCATTGATCCAGATCTGACTGTAGGCAATACATTATGCATCTATTGGCGCGGAGATAAACGCACATATAAAGGAACAGTTAAGAAGTCGTACTTTGACAAAGAAGAGCAAGAATCATGTGTCATTATAAATTATGAAGATGGCACAAGTTGGAGATATAAAATTAATCAACTTAGTAAAACAAGCGGACCATATAAACACGAAATATTACACAAAGCGAAGCACAAAAAGGGGTTTGAAACAAAATGGTGGCATTACGGAGAAGATAAGGGTGGAATAATTATCGCATCCTTGAACCCGCGCCCTTCTTGTCAAACATCTTGTGTTTGGGGGCATTTTGAAAATTCCACAGCAGTTGCTTAGATATAAAAACCAATTTCAAAAAAATATTCAAATTTTTTCTTCAGTATACATAAATGCATATTGAAGGAAAGGACTTATCGCAAGGGAGATACTTATTTCATCGTTATCTAACACAAAATGGAGAGAGAGTCATAGTAAATACATATAAAATAGAAAGAACAACAGATGGTTATGAATTTTATGATAGTGAAATTAAAATGACAGATGACATTCGTAGAATAGAATTTAAAAAGAATAAACGGGCATTAATATGGATAAAAGGTTGTCGATTAGGATTATTATATTTAATTATCCCAAAAGATAATTTATAACATATTTAAAAATAAGACTTTATTATTGAATATAATGAGCAATGATACCTGGTCCTTTATTACTAATATGTTTTTCGCCGCTACTGGTGCCGCTTCGGCAAATTTACTTGCTAATGTAGGCTATCGCAGCCGAGATGGTTCGATTGATTGGCGAGATCTAGCAATTATAACATCTATGGGCGCAACACTTGGTGTGCATTATGCAAAAACAGGTAGACCTTTTTTCTTATCGAATCAATAGGCTAATTGGTAGGCATTATGGTCATCACAAACGCATTCGCCGCGATAGCCCACTAAATATTTTCCTCGACGACCATCGCCACATGTGCAACTATCGGGTTCACCGCCTTCAGGTGATTGCAAGCAAAATTCTCTACTGTATCCTTGTGCTCTACAAGCTTGATACGTGGGTATAAAGAAGTCTAACGCATTAATACTCGAGTATGCTTCTTTCGTATTCATTGCATTTTTAATTCCATACAATACAGCTAAAGCGATTAAAAAAACCCCAACCCAACACAATATAATATTCATATACATAAATATGAATATTATTTAATTACAATATTATAAAAAATTGAACCTGTTAATACCAGATGATATAATGGTAACAATGCAAAGAATATTCAAAACACTCTTTCCTTTCAACATGTTTTCAGTAGGAGTTCCTTTCAATTTGGTCGTTGCCTTTATGTTTTCGTGTATATTTTACATATATACAACTAAAATCCGCTATGATAAAGGCGTGTTATGTTTTATTCTGATTCACACTATATTAAGTGCGTTTTATAAAAATTTGTCGGAAACCCAATTTATGTTTTACGAAATTATAAATTTATACAATATGATGTGTGTATATGAATTGTATCTTTCAAACCTCGGAAACTGGAATAAAATCAAAGAATTAAGTCTACATAAATTAAATAAACCCGTAAAATGGTTAAATATTGAAATCAAACATGGAGGAAATCAGGATATCCCAGAATTCGAAGAGGGAAAATCGATCCACATTGAAATGTCCGAAACGAAAACCATCAAAGATATTAAAAATGAAATTGAACTAACAGTGAAAAATGCACCAGCAGAAAATCAAAGTCTGCATTCAGCAATATTTGGAGAATCTTACGAGAATCATGTAATATTGGGCGATATCCCAGTTCATTCTCAAGACACATTACAGTTATTTATTGTATTAAAACGCTAAATTAACACATCCAAACTATTTTCCAACCTGCGTGGTAATAGTTCTTTAATTCTATCATAAACAATGGTCTCATTCTTTAATAAATCCTTCGCCATCGATACAATTAATTTTTTATGTTTCTTTAAAACAGAAAATGTGAACTCTTCTATTTCATCGACCATAACTTTACATTGTGAAAACACAGAGTCGGCAATATTCTCTCCAATAACTCCCATATATTGTGGATTAAGTGGACCAATTTCTTTACTCATTCCCCAACTAGTATTATATAATCTGACAAGGTTGGATATCTTTTCAATGTCATCCGCAGCACCAGTAGATACATCTCCATAAATAAGTTTTTCTGCCACTCTGCCACCCAATAGCACGCTAATTTGCGCCAATACAGCTTTACTTGTATGTAATTTTTTATTTGCAGGTTTGGGTTGTGAGAATCCCAAAGCAGCTTCTCCGCGTGGAATAATGCTGACTTTCACAGGAGGTTCGGAGTCTTTCAATATGTATCCCATAAGAGCGTGTCCTGCTTCGTGATAAGACACGCGTTCTTTTTCTTCATCACTCATCATTCGCTCGCGTTTTTCCCTACCAATCATAACTTCATCAATGGCAATTTGGATATCGCTGTCTGTTAATCCAACCTCTTCTTGCCCGCGTTGAATAGCGTTAATTTTAGATTGATTGGCAATATTAGCGATATCTGCACCAGTCATACCAGCAGTGCGGTCAGATAATATAGCATAGGATAATTCGGTAGGTATAATAATATCTTTAAGATACATTTCAAACATAGATTTTCTTTCTGAGAAATTAGGATGATCAAAATATATTTTTTTATCAAATCGACCAGAGCGCAATAAAGCAGGGTCGAGATATTTAACTAGGTTGGTTGCTGCAAAAACCATAATACCATCACACATGTCAAAGCCGTCCATTTCAACTAATAACTGGTTCAGAGTGGAAGCTCTTTCTGAATTGTTATCAAGATTTCTCTTGCTACCCACCGCATCTAATTCGTCAATAAAAATAATGCATCTACCTTTACCTTTGGCTTTCTTAAACAGATCGCGCACTCTCTTAGCCCCAACACCCACATACATTTCAACAAAACTACTCCCCGCCTCACTAATAATGGGTATATCAAGGGTTTTTGCCATTGTTTTAACCAGCAAAGTCTTCCCCGTTCCCGGAGGACCAGCCAAAAGAATCCCTTTGGGCAATTTAACTCCCCATTTAGTATACTTGCTTTCGTTATTAATAAAATCCATATAATATTTAATCTCTTCTTTCACGCCTTCTAGACCCACGACATCATCTAGTGGTGAAGATACAGTTTCTTCTCTCCATTCCTTAACTTTTCTTGTATTTTTTCCTGTTGATTTGTGTTTATCAATAAACTTAATCACAATCCAAAATAAAAATAGATATAGTAAAATATTAGGTTCTGGGGGAGGTGGTGCAGGAGCCGTATTACCAAAAAATCCAAACATATTTCTTAATATTATATGCCATGATGCGTTAAAACCATTTTCATTAATTATTTTCTAAATTAATTATATAATGGATGTAGAAATGAAAGGAATTGCTGTAACAGCAGAACATGGTAACGAGCGAGGCGTGTTACCAAGACCAGGACCAGCAGCACCAGCAGCAGGACCAGCAGCAGTAGCAGCAGCACGAGCGCCAGTGAGATTACCCCACGCCGACCTCCAGGCATTACAGCCACTAGAAGATGAAATAAATAGGTTGGGTGCGAGTCGCCAAGACTTAGCAAATTTAAGGAAACTATATTCCAACAAAAAAAACGGCAGACTCGCCGATAGCTTTTTAAGACGAGGATCATCAAAGCATCATCGTCAAAAAGCCAAAGATGTTTTAAAAATCACAAGCCCTCAACTTCGAAATATCCCATTCGACAAGATATCAAAAGCCCATACTGATATTGCGAATAGCATAGAAAGTGTCAGAGCAGCTCACGAAGATCTCATCAGGACTCACCCGCACTTAGCTGAAAAAGTGGGTAAAATCGGAGCAAAAACTAGATTGTATAAAACTCCTTCTGGTTTGACGATGCAAAGCTTAGGGAACTATCATGGAAAAGACATTACCGATACAGACCACACAAAAACTTTTGAAAAAGGAGGAAGAAAAACCCGTAAACATAGACGAAAACACAAACGTAAACACAAAAGAAAAACCAAAAGAAAAACAAGAAAACGCAAACGCAAAACAAAAAGAAAAACCAAAAGAAAAACCAAAAAGCACCGTCGTTAATTATGTTTTAAGAACTATAATTAATAATTTAAAAAAATTGAATTTGATAATTGACAATATCAAATAGGTATCACCAGAAATCAAAATGTCAAGTCCTCAACTAATCAATAAGAAACTCTCCTGTTTAGATGCTGTCAAGCGCCGCAAAGATAGCGAAAATCGTCCTGCTATACCATCCATTGCAATCATACAGTCAACGCGCGACCGTAGCGGCTCTATGGCTAGCTTCCAAGGATCGGCGGCATCGTCATTGTATACCTCAATCATTGATCACAAACAAAATTCAAAAGATAATAATGTAAAAATTACATACTCGCTGACCACATTTGATGACAAGGTCGAACATCCATTCCAAAATGTAGACATCCACGAGGTGGTTCTCACAGAAGATGAAGCAGTAAATATTGTTCGGCCGCGTGGTCTAACGCGTCTCTATGCTACGGCAATTGAAGATCTTGCTCGACTCCGCAAAACAGTCAAAAAAGCAAAATCCGAAAATCCCAACTCAACAGTTAAAGGTATATTTGAATTGCACACAGATGGAGATGATAACGAATCGCGACCCTTAACATCCAGAGATTTGAATGCGGCGGTCACGGCAGCGCGGTCAGAAGGAATTGTCTGCATTTATGCAGGGGCCAATCAGGACGCAATTACAACTGGAACAAGTTATGGATTTAGCGCAGGTCTATCGTTAACAACGGATAGTACCCCAACGCGCGGCGCCGAAGGATTGCGCATGTGTTCACAGGCAGTAATGCGCGCCTGCTCTGGGAATGCACCTCAATTTACTCAATCGGAACGTAATGTCAGTGCTCCTACACCGAGTGTTGGCCTATCTTCATCACCAAGCACAATGGCAGCTGGTGCTGCACTATTGGCTATGAGAGGAACACAACCAGCTCGGAATATCCTACAGCGTCCCGGATTCCAATATTATAACCAAAACACTCCGCCGCCACTTACGCGTCAACCAAATCGTTGATTAATGCGAATTTTACTTATTTATATTTTAGTAAACTAATTTACCAATGAAATTAAAAATTTTAACATGGAATTTAAATTTTTTTTATGATAATTGGTATAATCGAATTCATTCTATAAATAAGGTTTTAGAAAAAGAAATCAAAAACAATGATATAATTGTTTTACAAGAAGCAACTATTCCCTTTCTTAAGAGTGTGGACACAATTTTTGATTGTCTAAAATCTCCATTAATATCCTATACATCACATTATACATTTTCAGATGAAATAAAAATCATATTTGATAAAATTTCTTCCTATTTTCCAGAAAAACAAGCAAAAATTATATTTGTTTTAAAATTTATGATGGATAAGGTTTTTGGTATAGTAGGTTGGACTTTTTCTCATTTTGGTCATACATTTCAATACCTTTATTTTAATTATCCATTGGTATTGGGTTTTTTATTTCTTACTTTATTACCACTAATTTTAATGTGCGGGTATCTTTTCCTAGGCATGGTGGTTATAGTAAATAAAAAACTTAAAACTGTTGTAAAATCCAAATTTGTGGGTAGATTATTTCAATATTCTCAATTCACATTTAATAACAAAGAAATTCTATTGTGTAATCTGCATTTAAATGAAGCAAGCGATACGAAAGGCTATAAAGAGCTTATAAAAATTATATCGTTTACAAAAACAATACCACACGATATTTTAATTCTCGCGGGAGATTTTAATTCATCTCCCACATCAAATGTTTATAAATATTTAACACGCAACGGTTTCAAAAGTGCCATTAAAGAAAAACATAACAAAGATATTAAAACTTGGCCAGCAATAAATCCTCAGACCTGCATTGATTATATATGGATCAAAGGCGAGGGTGTTGAAATATGTAGTGCTAATATTTTCGGAAACGCTTTAAATACAGACCATAAAGGTGTGAAATGTTGTTTGGATATTCTATAATATTTCGATAAATAAATTGAAATATAAAATTAAATACATTATTACAAGCATTAACCACAATGACAACTTATATCACAAACGAAACGAATGTTGAAGAGAAAGTCAAGGACGCAACCAAAGAGCAAGAGCAAGCCAAAGAGCAAGCCAAAGAGCAAGCCAAAGAGCAGGATGAGCCAGCCTGCGGCATTTGTTATACAGCTTTGAATAACAAAAATACAGTAATTACTACTTGTAATCATGCCTATTGCACATCTTGTTTCTGTTTCTTCAAATGGCTTAACAGAAAAGAAACTTGTGCTTTATGCAGAAAAGTATTACTTTCCGATACAGTAGTTGAGGAGCGTTTAACCGCTTTACAAGATGTTCAATCAGAATTAATGGATAATTATAGATGTTTGAGAGTCTTGGAAAGAAATATTAAAAAAAAGAAGTGTAAAAAAAAAAATTTAACAGACGATATTAATTCTCTTTTAAATCGTCAAATAAGAATGCGTTATTTACTCCAGGAAACAAGAACGGTATGTAGAGACACGCTTTCCAATAGCAAGCTTTTAAAGAAATCACTGGAATTGCAAAGACTGGGATTGGATTTGATGCAAAATTATAAAAAAGAATGGGAGGATTTACGTGCACCCGACCAAGTATTAGCAGAGGAAGAATCAGAGGAGGAAGAAGAGATTGATGTAGTTAACATGACATTAGCATTAGATAATATGATAAGATTAGAAAGCAGAAGAGCAAGAACGGCACTACGACGAATGCGAGAAACAGAACGCGCTGCTGCGGAAACGATTGATGCAGGAAGTTCTGACGAAAACGATAATAACGAAGAGGAAGATGCTGAGGAAGAGCGCATTGCGATGGGGTTTTCAGATGCAACTGAAGACGCAACTGAATATGAAACCGAAGACGCAACTGAAGATATAGAAGTTGATTTAACAGTATTTGGTACAGGCATACCTACTTTTGATTTTACGCCACTACAAACAGTCGTCACTGCTAGAAATCATCGCCAATCACCAATGTTTGTATTTGGTGCTACGGCTTCTGAAAGCGATTTTGAAACATCACCCCCAATTATAGAAATGGCTGGAACGACAGTTGAACTCCAAGAAAGCGGTTTTGAATCGACTCCTATTAATCTAGAAGCGTCAAGAACAAGCACAGAAGAGACAATTACAGACGAATAAATTTACTCAACTTTCCCAATAAAAAAAAAATTGATTCGCGGGTTTTCAATAACTTATAATAAAATTGAAACGATAATGTAGAGACTTTTTATCTTAAAACAACTTAAAGAAAATGCACTATTCTATAATGTGGAAGAGCTCTGGTAGCTCAGTAGGTAGAGCGCACGACTGTTAATCGTGAGGTCACAGGTTCGAACCCTGTTCGGAGCGTTATAATAAAAATAGATAAAAATAGACAAAAATAAACCAAATGGTTTCAAACAGCAACCCATCTTTGCATTATTAGCACGAGGTCGTAGGATCGAAACCTACTCGAAGCGTTCAGCTTCGGTAGCTCAGAGGAAGAGCGCGTAAAAGAAACCAGCACCAAATAGCCTTCTTAGCTCAGTAGGTAGAGCGCATGACTTTTAATCATGTGGTCGTGGGTTCAACTCCCACAGAGGGCACTTATGATTTTAGAATTTTTTTTATTTAAGCAAATAAAAAAATTGAAATGATAACTAATATTAAAGAAGTATGTATTCTTATATCAACATCAAAGCCATGTCAACAACATCGAACGAATCCTACTTTAACTTCTTAACAGAAGGGATTACAGGTAATCAATGGGGATACGGCATTCGTCGCGTAAAACTTACTGCTGACCCAAATTCACCAGAATTTGTTACGAAAGTTCCTTATGCATTTACTAGTTCAGGATTCAAAGACCAAGAAGGTAACTGGTTTGCATGTCTGCGTATGAATGTTGATCAATATAGTCGAAAAAAAATGCGACCAATGAACCAAGATTCACACATCCATCAGTTGTGGGGAGAAATGATGCTAGAATTTGCACAGGAATATGCGCATAAGAATAATCAAATATCACATTAATCAAATAATATGTCCTGAATAATGACATTAAAGTGTTCGTATAAGCGACGTGGCGCAGTGGAAGCGTGTTTGGCTCATAACCAGAAGGTCGGTGGATCAAAACCACCCGTCGCTATTATAAAAATATTGCCTATTTCCCGTAGTCTGGCCGATCGGGTCGGGTTCAAGACCTGATGAGCGAAAGCTCCGCGTCGGTTCAAATCCGACAGTAGGCAAAAATAATAAATTTAACAGTTGATTTGTCCGAGTGGTCTAAGGAGCCAGGTTTAGGTCCTGGTATGTTCGCATGCGTGGGTTCAAATCCCTCAATCAACAGTTATATGACCAATGTCAAGGAGCCTGTCTGCACCACAACAGTTGGTTATATAAATTTTTTTTCTAGTAATTTATTAATGGGATTTAAACCTTTATTATCTTTCCGAGGCACAACCATAGCCAGAGCTTTTTTATTAAATGCTATTCTTATTGGTATCACAACTGCATTTACCATTGAAGTAAGAAGAACTGTTAATGAAAGTCAGTATACAAAAGATTTCCCTGATATACCTCATAAAGTTTTAGCAACAGCGTTTGCTTCTACCCTAATAGGACTAACAGCATATATTTTGCTGAGACTTTTATTTGGAACAGGAGGAGGGATGTTAGCACCAACCAAACCTTATCCATCGTTCTTCTAATTTCATTATTTAATCTCAAATACTTATATAATGAAAATCAAGCCAATCCAATTCATATTAACAGCAGTGGTGTTGTTGGTCATTGATGCCATTTATCTTAAATTTATAGGAGGTCCTTTCTATAGTTTAGCCGTAAAAAAAATTCAAGGAAGCGAAATAAAATTTAGAATGTATTCCGCATTTATCGTATATATTATATTGATAACTGGTTTATATT
>Ga0209709_10004684_pt1 | contig 10934 bp, 10 predicted proteins | sample ArcticOcean_MG_C_2_FD_187435 | JGI IMG/M metagenome (GOLD analysis project Ga0209709, IMG submission 187435) | Marine microbial communities from western Arctic Ocean - ArcticOcean_MG_CB4_136 (SPAdes) (version 2) | ecosystem: Environmental > Aquatic > Marine > Oceanic | place: Arctic Ocean...
TTGATTTCTGTATGGAAGGTCGAGATCGTGTGATTGCCTATGTGTCTGAGCAATATGGTCGTGACGCCGTATCGCAAATTGTCACATTTGGCACCATGGCGGCCAAGGCCGTCGTGCGCGATGTGGCGCGCGTGCAAGGTAAGTCTTATGGCCTGGCCGATAAACTGTCCAAACTAATTCCCTTTGAGGTGGGTATAACTCTTGAAAAGGCGGTGGAGCAGGAGGAAGAACTAAAACAGTTTTTAGCTCAGGATGAGGAGGCTGGTGAAATTTGGAGTATGGCGCTGCAGTTAGAAGGCGTGGCTCGTAACTGCGGTAAGCATGCGGGTGGTGTCGTTATCGCCCCTACTAAGATCACCGATTTTGCACCGATTTACTGTGATGAAAGTGGCGCCGGAGTGGTCACTCAGTTTGATAAAAATGATGTCGAAGAGGCGGGCCTAATTAAGTTTGATTTCTTGGGTCTGCGGACTCTGACAATTATTGATTGGGCGGTGCGGATGATAAATAACACCCGCGCTTTGAATGATGAAGAGCCCCTAGATATTAAGCGTATCCCCCTTGATGATGAGGCCACTTTCAATCTGATGCAGAGAGCCGAGACGACAGCGGTGTTCCAGCTTGAATCACGGGGTATGAAAGAGTTAATCAAGAAGCTGGGTCCAGATAGGTTTGAGGATATCGTTGCTCTAGTAGCATTATTTCGCCCTGGCCCGCTGCAATCGGGCATGGTCGACGATTTTATCAATCGTAAGAAGGGTCGGGCTGAGGTCAGCTATCCTCATGTTCAGTATCAGCATGAATGTTTAAAGCCTGCATTAGCGCCCACCTATGGCATTATTTTGTATCAGGAACAGGTGATGCAGATCGCCCAGGAAATGGGCGGATATACTCTAGGTGGCGCTGATCTGTTGCGGCGGGCCATGGGTAAGAAAAATGCCGTTGAAATGGCCAAGCAGCGCGAATTATTTACCGCGGGCGCCGTCGTTAAGGGCTTCACGAAGGAACTCGCGTCCAATATCTTTGACTTAATGGAAAAGTTTGCGGGCTATGGCTTTAACAAATCTCACTCCGCCGCATACGCACTTGTTGCCTATCAGACTGGTTGGTTAAAGGCGCACTATCCCGCTGAATTTATGGCGGCAACTATTTCCTCTGATATGGATAAGACCGACAAGGTCGTGACCTTTATCGACGAATGCCGTGCAATGGGGCTCGATCTTCTGCCTCCCGACGTCAACCAGAGCCAGTTCCGCTTTAGCGTGGATTCTCAGGGCAGAGTGCTATATGGCCTTGGGGTTATCAAAGGTCTGGGCGAGGGGCCTGTTGACAGTATTATTGTGGCCAGAACTGAGGGTGGTCCGTTTAAGGACATGTTTGATTTCTGTGCCCGTATTGACGGGCGCAAGGTGAATAAGCGGGCCCTTGAGGCCATGATCCGAAGCGGCGCGCTCGATGAGATTGGCCCTGAGGGTGAAATTGGTTACCGTCGCGCGGTCATGCTAGCTGGGATGGATGAGGCGGTTAAGCTGGCCGAGCAGCATGCCCGTAACACCAGTGCCGGTATGGGGGATCTGTTTGGTGATTCGATTGTCGACAGTGCCTCCGATATTAACTACAGCAGCTACAATGCTGCACGCAGCCTGTCACTTAAGGACCGGCTCATTGGTGAGAAAGAAACGCTGGGGCTGTATTTGACGGGCCACCCGATTGATGAGTATGAGATTGAACTCAAGAGTATGGTTGCCAGCCGCATTGCTGATTTGCGCCCGGGGAAGAGCGGCACGACGGTATCGGGGATGGTTGTGGGCATGCGTATTATGAAGAATAAGCGCGGCGAGAGCTTTGCGTTTTTAACCTTGGACGATAAGAGCGGGCGGGTAGAACTGTCCGTGTGGGCGGAAAAGTTTAATGCCTACCGTGAGATACTGGTCAAAGACGCATTGCTGGTAGTTCAAGGTATTGTTTCCGAGGATAGTTTTACCGGTGGATTAAAGATGGCCGCTGACTCTATTCAATCCATTTATGAGGCGCGCTGCAGTAAACTGAGTAGTCTGCAGCTGAATATTACGCAGACCGCCGCGGACTGGGTGGCCAGGTTTCATAATACGATGTCGGGTTATAGAGATGGAAACTGTCCTGTGACTGTAGAGTACTCGGCGGCCAGTGCCTCGTGCCAGTTAAAGCTGGGAAGCGAGTGGATGGTTCAGCCAAGAGATGAATTAATATACCGACTTCGCGAGCAATTTGGAAAAGATTCCGTTACTTTGCACTATCATTAGGATAAGAGTTGGCGGGGACACTAGCAGAAGCGCTCAGAAATGTTAAAATGTTCTGCAAAATTAACAGTCAATGCAATGCGAGATGCCCACAACATGAATTTAAATTACCTCTCATTTGAGCAGCCAATAGCAGAGTTGGAAGGCAAGATTGAAGAGTTACAATTGGTTGGCAACGACAACGATCTCAATATAGCAGAGGAAGTTACCAAGCTGCGCGAGAAGTCACGCAAACTGACAGAAAGCATCTACAGCAAGTTGACAGCCTGGCAGGTGGTTCAGGTTGCTCGGCATCCACATCGTCCGTACACCCTCGATTATATTCAGCGCATCTTTACCGACTGGGAGGAGATGCACGGTGATCGTCACTTTGGTGATGACAGCGCAATTGTGGGCGGTGTTGCACGTCTAAATGGCAAGCCGGTCATGGTTATTGGTGAAGAAAAAGGTCGAGGTGTTAGTGAAAAAGTATTGCGTAATTTTGGCATGCCTAAAGCCGAGGGGTACCGTAAGGCCCTGCGTTTGATGGAGACAGCCGAACGCTTTAAAATGCCTGTGCTGACATTGATTGACACTCCCGGTGCCTACCCAGGCATTGATTCCGAAGAGCGTAACATCTCAGAAGCTATCGCCCGTAATCTAGCCGTGATGTCACGTCTAAAGACACCTATTATCTGCACCGTCATCGGTGAGGGTAGTTCCGGTGGCGCGCTGGCGATCGGTGTGGGTGACAGGCTCAATATGCTGCAGTACAGCACCTACTTTGTTATCTCGCCTGAGGGCTGTGCAAACATTATTTGGAAGACCACTGATAAAGCCCCTGAGGCAGCCGAAGCTATGGGTGTTACCTCAGATAATTTAGAAAAACTGGGTATCGTCGACCAGACTATTCCCGAACCCATGGGCGGCGCGCATCGTGACATCGAGACCATGGCAAGTACCTTAAAAGCGCATCTTAGTGAGCAGCTTGATGAGCTTCAGGCGATACCTCTGGATGATTTACTAGAGCGTCGTTATCAGCGCCTAATGTCCTACGGGAGACCAGAGTAAGATCTCCACAGGTCCCTTTTGACCGCTAAAACGATATATTGGCATCCCCTGTTAATAAAGTGTCCCTGAGAAAACACAAAGAGCGACTCAAAAAGCGTCGGTGATTGGGCTAATGGTGCCAGTAATGGCGAGTTGAAACCGCTTAGGGGTGTAAGTGCCAGAAGTGCCCGGCTACTGGCTGTCCCTTTAGCTTTCGTCCAGCAGTACGATCGCCTCAGGATCCTGTAGTTTCAGTTTGTTGGCAGTAGCATGCTGAAAAAAGTAACGGAAATCGCCCGTTTGATCTGCAGCGTAGAGACAGTCATCCCCAGGTAAAACCGGTGTATTGAGAAATTTTGACTCGTCTATCAACATCGCATCTATTGACCCATCACTGGGTAGACGCCAGCTGACAACCTCTTTTGATGTAATAGAATGCCGGCTACCCCCTCACAACACTGCATGGATGCCTATAGTGTCGGGGATCTCTTGAACAATACTTGGGTCCTCGTCATATTGGAACTCATAGTAGTCCGCGGCGGTCTCTAGCTCGACAACCTTGTGCAGGGGCGCGGCAAAGAACACCTCATCGACACCCTGATCATAATAGCCCTCCCACTGACCACTAAGCGGATCGTCTATTGCACCGCAGGCAATCAATCCATCAAGCCAGGGAGCGAGGCCAACCACCTCGCCACAACGTCGCAGTCCCCAGGCTAAAATTTTAATAGAAAATAGCTTGTCTGCGTTTTCCGAATTGCTGTAAAGCATCTCAAGACCATCTAGTTCAGCGGCTACACGGATTATTTTTTGATCGGAAAGTTCTGAGGTCGGTTTACCGGTGAAGATATCAATTACTTTATCTATCGGGTGATTAACTGTTTGGGAGGCCATAGCTATATCTCCCTTCACGCGATTGCTAGTGAAAAACACTAACGCTACATAAGGTACCTTAGATGTTTTTAAAGCACAACAATTTGTGTTTCGCTGTAAAAATTGAACTGCTTATTACCGATGCGTTTTACCAAGATTGACATTTTTCCTGTAAAATTGTCTCGCGCTAATCAGTTAAATTAAGGGAGCGACGACTCTTGGAACAAAGACACGCAGTTAGATGTTATTTTGCCTATGGATCAAATATGAATGTTGCGCGTATGACCGGAAGGGACATGAATTTTACGTCTGTTGTCGCGGGATGTATTCAGGGGTTTGGTTTGCGTTTTAACAAACGCTCTCGTCGCGATAATAATTTGGCCTGCGCCAATATTGTCTATTCCCCTTCTGAGCGGTTAGAGGGTCTGCTCTATAAGCTGGATGGTGTTGATGAAATTGCTAAGTTAGACGTTCATGAGGGGTCGCCGCGAAGATACAGCCGGGAGGTATTTGCGGTAGACACAGCCAACGGCGTTGAGTACGCATGGATTTATGTCGCCAACCCCGCGGTCATCGACAATCAGATCAAACCAGCTCGCTGGTATGTAGAGCACTTGTTAGCGGGTCGTGAATATCTCAGTGACGAGTATTGGCGCGGTATTGACCTTGTCGAGTGTGGCGCTCATGGTGTGGAGTGGTCGTAATATGTCGCAACCAGTAATGGCGCTGGATCAACGATCTAAAGCCGTTTTGAATGTTCAGGCAGTGGCAGATGTTTTTCATCAGACGTTTCTGATCCCATTTAATACTGAATTGATTGGCGGTGCAGATGAACCGATTTATCGGCCTGCAGACTCGCAGATTGGTCGCAATCGACTGTTTTATCGGCAGGACTATCTGTCTAGTGCTCTGCATGAAATTGCCCACTGGTGCATTGCTGGCCCTGAGAGACTAAAGTGGGAAGACTTTGGCTACTGGTATCATCCAGATGGGCGAAGCCCTGCGCAGCAGCATATTTTTGAGGCGGCCGAGGTTAAGCCCCAGGCGCTAGAGTGGATTTTTTCAATGGCTTGTGGGCACCCATTCGGTATAAGTGTTGACAATCTTGAGGGTACAGGGGTGAGCAGCAGTTCGTTTAAGCAAGCTGTGGTCAATCAGGCGCTAGCTTGGTGTGACAAGGATGCATTGCCGACCCGTGCAGAGTGTTTTTTACCTCAGTTATCAGACAGGTTTGGTGTCTTACAGGGTACTCAAGCAGGTGCGCTTAATCGGGCGCATTACCAACTCAGTAAACTGGGGTAAACTGTGACCATGCAAGCGTTTCTGATCGATTCCTCAATTTATATCTTTCGCAGTTATTTCACTCTGCCTGATAACTGGCGCACTCAAGAAGCCAAACAGTCCACCCAGGCTGTATTCGGCTGGACCGGGTTTTTATTGGACGTGCTGCGGCAAAAAACGCCTGACCATATTTTTTGCGCTTTTGACGAAAGCCTCGGCTCTGGATTTCGCCATCAACTCTGTCCCGATTATAAAGCTAATCGCGAGCTTCCAGATGAGGCCTTGGCATTCCAACTCAACGCCTGTCGCCAGCTCTGTAGGGTATTGGGCATTACTGAAATGGCCTCTAGTGTCTACGAGGCTGACGATCTGATTGGTGGTGTGGCTCATAACATCAGGCAGGCCGGCGCTCAACCAGTTGTTGTAAGTCGTGACAAGGATTTAATTCAGCTTATTCAGGCCAATGATCTTTACTGGGACTTTGGCAAGTCCCAGCCCAAAAATCAATCTGAACTCGAGGTACAGCTAGAACTGGGCTGCGGGCAGATGGCCGATTATTTGGCGCTGGTTGGTGATAGTAGTGACAATATTCTGGGGGTTCCGGGGATAGGTGCTTCGACTGCGCGGCAGCTGCTCTCGCATTATGCGAGCGTGGACGTGATTCTGGAGCACCTAGATCAGCTACAGGACTTGCCTATTAGAGGCGCAAAACGATTAGCGGACAAACTCGATGGGCATCGAGAGCAGTTATTGTTATCGCATAAACTGGCAACGATTATCACGGATATCGAAGAGGCGCCTGATCTTAATGCCATTAGCTGGCAGGGTATTCACAGCGATGCTTTTTCCATATTCTGTGAAGACATGGGATTCGGCAACGCCTTTATGGGTCGGATTGCGGGCCTGAAGCAGCGTCAGATGGGTGCTGGAAATTATTCTTAGGGGCTGTGTTGTGAAAATTGTCGCCGATCAAAATATGCCCAGGGTACGCGAGATGTTCTCGGCCTATGGTGAATTGCATCTGCTGTCTGGCAGGGAGATTAGTGCCGCGGATGTTATAGATGCCGACATACTGCTAGTGCGCTCGGTTACGATCGTGGGTCGGGCTTTGTTGGAGGGCTCCAGCGTTAAATTTGTCGGTTCGGCGACCATAGGTACCGACCATATTGATCTGAATTACTTAGAGACTGCGGGCATTGGATTTGGCCATGCGCCAGGTTGTAATGCTGAATCGGTCGTTCAGTACGATCTCAGTGTTATGTGCCGATTGATGCCAGACTGGAAGGGTAAAAAGATCGGTATTGTGGGCTGCGGTAATGTCGGCGGAAGACTCTACAAGCGATTGCAAGCTCTGCAGGTTAGCTGTACGGTCTATGATCCCTTTCTATCTCAGCACCAAATTCCTGATCTGGGGTGTCTCGATAACGTTCTAGAATGTGAAGTTATCTGTGTGCATACGCCGATCACGGTTGATGGTGAGTTTCCTACACAGCATCTTATTAATGCCCAGATTTTGGCGAAGCTAAAGCCTGGAACAGTGTTAATTAATGCCGGTCGTGGTGCGGTGGTGGATAACAAAGCGCTGTTAGCGTCACTTAAAGCTGATTCTGGGTTGCAGGTTGCTCTTGATGTTTGGGAATGGGAGCCATTGTTAGATATTAATCTGATGAATCTAGTGGCTCTGGCGACCCCGCATATTGCAGGTCACAGTTTTGAGGGCAAGACTCAGGGTACTCATATGGTGTTTGACCGCTTTTGTCAGTGGGCAAATATTAGTGTTGCGGCTGAGGTGGCGGCTGATGAGGACATGATTCTCAGACTTGAGGTGGATAGTCTAGAGGAGGCGATATTGGATTGCTACGATGTCTCCCTTGATGACCAGCGTCTCCGTGAGGCGATGCGAGGGCTTGATGAGGGTAGTCAATCGATTGCGGCCGCTTTCGATCGCCTGCGCAAAGACTATCCGGTGCGGCGTGAATTTGGTTCCTATACGGTGGACTATGCCACAGACAACCTCGCTCAGTATCAGAGCCTGGGATTTAATCTTGGATAAAGCGGTAAGTCCTAATCTTCCAAGCTGTCAAAAGCAGTCAGAATCATCTCTTCGGTAATGGGTACCTCTTTACCATTTTCATCAATGACTGCAGCACCGTGAAAGTCAACCGCCGGCACATCCCCTAGCCCTGAGACGGGGGACTTGCCTGTTATATGTGCTGATTTATCTTCTCGCTTACCAGTTGGTGTATCTCTGCTCATCAAGCTAGCCTCGTATCCGCGCAAGAAAGTTAGAAAACCGCTCGATTGATTCGGTGAGCTGTTCTCTGTTGGGTAAAAAAACAATTCGAAAATGCTGTCTGTCCATCGCATTAAATGCCGAGCCCTGTACTAAAAGTACGCGTTCCTCCTTGAGTAAATTGAGCACCATTTCCTCATCGTCGTCGATGGGGTAGACCGTCGGATCCAATTTCGGGAACAGATACATCGCCGATTTGGGCTTAACACAGCTAACACCGGGAATGGCGGTGACCAACTCATGAGCTAAATTACGCTGTTCTACGAGTCGTCCACCGGGCAGTATTAAGTCGTTGATGCTCTGGTAACCACCGAGCGCGGTCTGCACCGCTAGCATCGCGGGTGCGTTGGCGCACAGGCGCATAGACGCCAGCATCTCCAGGCCTTCCAGATAGCTCTTAGCACGCTCCTTGGCGCCGGTAATCATTAGCCACCCAGAACGGAACCCAGCCAGGCGATAGGTCTTAGATAGACCGTTAAAGGTCAGGCAGGGCACTGCTTCCACGAGACTTGCCATGGGTGTGTGAACAGCGTCATCGTAAACAATGCGGTCATAAATTTCATCGGCAAAGACAACCAGATCTTCACGTTCTGACAGCGCTACAATACCCTTCAGAATTTGATCCGAGTAAACGGCTCCAGTGGGGTTGTTGGGGTTGATAACAACAATCCCACGTGTCTTGGCGGAGATTTTAGATTCGATATCCTCAAGATCTGGCTGCCAATCGTCGATTTCATTGCACCGATAGTGAACAGGCGTGCCACCCGCCATAGAGACAGCAGCAGTCCACAGTGGGTAGTCGGGGGAGGGGATGAGTACCTCATCGCCAGGGTTTAATAATGCCTGCATGGACATGACTATCAGCTCACTAACACCGTTGCCCATAATAATGTCTTCTATGCCCACACCGCCGATGCCTTCAGACTGGCACCGCTGCATAATGGCCTTTCTAGCAGAGAAAAGACCCTTGCTGTGGCAGTAACCCTGCGCTTCGCGAAGATTGCGGATAACATCATGAATAATTTCGTCGGGAGCATCAAAGCCAAAAGCCCCCGGATTACCGATGTTAAGCTTAATGATTTTTTGACCCTGATCTTCAAGCCAGTTGGCATGGTCGAGCACAGGCCCGCGGATGTCATAGCAGACACCACTCAATCTATCGGATTTTAAAAATTCGCGCATTATGGATAATCGTATCGTTAGACTGTCACCCGAGCATTATAACCAGAAATGCTGGCCCAGTTGGTATTCAGGCCTAAAATTCTCAGCATAATCGTGCTAGGGATTGCCCCGCGTTTAAACTTTAAGACCTGGGCTTAATGGTTTGTGTGTCTAAAGGGCATATTTAAAAGCGGGAATGGTCGAGCTTAATGATCACCGTAGGAGATAGGTAAGAGCAAATGTTAAAGAGTCCCCGAAAGACTGTAAGCCAATCGTAGCAAAGGCTTGCTGCGAGGGACATACGTACTAATCATTAGGACAAAGCGCAGTGGGCTGGTTTTTTTGCGGTCTGGCATTATTTGTCAAAAAGGGATTGCGAATGGAGGTTGTCTGCGTATAATGCCCGCCTTGCTTAGTGAAAGAGAGCAGGCAGGTTTAATGTAAATAGGCATGTGGCTGGATTAGTGAGTCGCCAGGCAATATTGTCTAAGATCTGAATAGTTAGCCTCGTCCCGTTCGTCTAGAGGCCTAGGACACTGCCCTTTCACGGCGGTAACAGGGGTTCGACTCCCCTACGGGACGCCATTTTACAAGTCGCTTATGGATTAAGCTTCTGCGGGAATAGCTCAGCGGTAGAGCACAACCTTGCCAAGGTTGGGGTCGCGAGTTCGAACCTCGTTTCCCGCTCCATTTACACAAATCCCCATTGGAATCAGTGGGTTATAAGGGGCTAGTGGTAGTAAAACCCTGTTAAGGTTGGGCTTTCGGCAGCTTTAAGGTTGGACTTTCGGTTTTCTAAAAGCGTTTTACTACCCCCTATTCGAACTAGGGGGCAAGTCTATTCACTTTAAAGTCCGATGTTAATCGCGTCCAATCTTCCCGATACCGCTTTCTTGTGTTCCCTATCTTGGTGAGAGTAACGCGCAACCGATGCGGGGCTAGACCATCCACCTGCCTCCATAATATCCCCCTCAGTACTACCCGCCTTCACATGCCATGTCGCAAACGTGTGACGCATGCTATGAAAACGCACCCAAGGCGGCAATCCAGACAGTCTGACAGCCCGTTTCCATGTCAGGTTGGTGATCGACCCCTGCGAAAACGGATTGCCCAATGACTGCAAGCAGTCCTGTACAAACACATAATCAAGCGTTGGCTGATGCTTTCTTAGCTTAGGATAGGCTTGCAATAATATATCCCGTGCTTTCAACCGCTCTTTGATCACCGTCACAGCCGCCTGACTCATTTGGATGTTATGAAACTTACCATCCTTCATATACTTACGAGGGATATTAAGCTCCTTTAAGTCAGGGCTGACCCACTCCCAACGCATCAGTCTCACGTTGGCATTGCGAAGGCCTGTGGCTAACGCCATCCTCACCATACTGCCTCGAAGAGGATCAAGCCACCGGATTAACTTCGCCGCTTCTTCCGGCGCTAGCCATTCCTCGCGCTTTACCTCTTCTTCCATCTCTTCAAACTCAGGGAAGTCATCAAACTTTACACTCAGTCTCTTCTTGGCAAAATTGCACAGCGCCCTCAGATACTTCGTATAGTTGTTGATGCCAGCAGGCCCAAGACCCTTCTCATTTCTCACAGCTTCAGTCATATCAAAAGCATCTAAAGAATTGATCGAGGACATTTGCCTGTCCTTAAAACGTCCAGACGTTTCATCCCAAACAATCACCAACGCCGGTCTTTTGGCGTGGTATTTTTTTGAGTACACAAAGACTTTGCCGGTCTTCTTTTCTAACAATCCCTTCGGCTTATCTTCCGCCATCCATGTAAGAACATGCACGGCTATCGGGGATTTTTTATTACCTGCTTTTTTTGTAGGCGTTTTCAAATACCGCCTAGCAGCTTCTTCAAAAGTCATAATCTTCTCCTTGTAATGGACTTTTCAGAGTAGAACCACATCGAATATAACGTGTGCACTTCCACCTATCAAGATGGCAGGAGATAAGTTGGGCAATATAGGAATGGCAATATTAGCCCTAGTCAGGGAACTGAATAGCTAC
>Ga0209709_10004685_pt1 | contig 10934 bp, 8 predicted proteins | sample ArcticOcean_MG_C_2_FD_187435 | JGI IMG/M metagenome (GOLD analysis project Ga0209709, IMG submission 187435) | Marine microbial communities from western Arctic Ocean - ArcticOcean_MG_CB4_136 (SPAdes) (version 2) | ecosystem: Environmental > Aquatic > Marine > Oceanic | place: Arctic Ocean...
GTGGATTAAAAAAAACAAATAGAAAAATTAAGAAATTTGAAAAAGGTAATTATAAAGAACAGTTTATGGCAACTCATAAGATTTGGAACAATGTTGAATATTGGGTTGCATTAAAAAATACTGCTCCCAAATGGTCTTATGCTAAATACTTGAAAGGTGTAGATCTAAAATTAGATCCAGACAGAAATATAATTCAAATGCCTGAAGACAGAAAAATTTATAAAACTTTATGGCTTAGGACTTTAAAAGTAGCCTTTTTTGTCACCATATTTTGTTTTATACTTTCATATCCAATTGCCCATTTACTGGCAACTTTACCCATGAAATATAGTAATTTATTAATGATTTGTGTACTGCTACCTTTCTGGACTTCACTACTGGTAAGAACATCTAGTTGGATGGTTTTACTCCAACAACAAGGTCCTATTAATGATTTTATAGTAATGCTTGGACTCACAGCTAACGATGCACGACCAGAATTAATGTATAATGTTGTTGGAACATTTGTTGCTATGACACAGATATTATTACCATTTATGGTGCTTCCTCTTTACAGTGTTATGAAGACTATATCTCCAAGCTTAATGAGAGCGGGTAAATCTTTAGGTGGCACACCATTTGTTGCTTTTAGAAAAATATATTTTCCCCTAACAGTTCCAGGAATAGGTGCTGGATCATTATTAGTATTTATTTTAGCAATTGGATATTACATCACGCCAGCATTAGTTGGTGGAGCTAGTGGATCATTAATTAGTAATACAATCGCTTATCATATGAAAAGTTCTTTAGATTGGGCTTTTGCTTCAGCACTAGGTGCGATGTTACTTGCTGGAGTTTTAGTAATTTACTGGCTTTATAATAAATTAGTAGGAATAGATAATATTAAACTAGGATAAACTTATGTCATTACCAAGTTACACACCTTTACACTATAGAATATGGCACTATACATATTTAACTATATGCGGGTTGGTATTCTTCTTTTTAATAGCACCGCTATTTGTAATACTTCCACTTTCGTTTAACGCTGAACAATACATTCATTTTTCTGCAGGAATGATAGCACTTGACCCAGATGCATTTTCATTAAGATGGTATGAAGATATGATTTGGGGAACTAAAAATCCGTGGGGACTTGCTGCAAAAAATAGTATTATTATTGCTTTTTTTGCAACAATAGGTTCAACAATTCTTGGAACAGTTGCTGCATTAGGATTAAGTAGTAGACATATGCCACACAAAGCAGCGTTCATGGCTGTATTGATTTCACCCATGATAGTTCCGCTTATTATTTCTGGAACAGCAATATTTTTCTTTATGGCAAAAGTCGGATTAGCCTCGACATTTACTGGGATTATTTTAGCTCATATTATTTTAGGTACACCATTTGTTGTAATTACAGTAACAGCAACATTAACTGGGTTTGATCACAGCGTGACAAGAGCGGCGGCAAGTTTAGGAAGTAACCCAGTCAATACATTTATGAAAGTAACATTACCTTTAATTTTACCAGGCGTTATATCGGGTGCTTTATTTGCGTTTGTAACTTCTTTTGATGAAGTTGTAGTTGTCATGTTTTTAGCAGGACTTGAAAATACAACGATACCTATTCAAATGTGGGTAGGATTGAGAGAACAGTTAAGTCCAACAATTTTAGCTGTTGCAACTTGTTTGATTATTATGTCTACTTTAATTCTAGTTACAGCTGAATTATTAAGAAGAAGATCAGAAAGACTAAGGGGAATTAATAGATAACTAATTTATTGATTCAATAATAGTTGCAATGCCCATACCATAACCAATACATTGAGTTGATAGCGCGTACTTTTTATTTTCTCTTCTTAGTAATTCAGCAGCTTTACCTGTAATTCTTGCACCCGTTGCACCAAGTGGGTGACCTAAAGCTATAGCGCCACCATCTAAATTAATTTTTTTGTCTTCAATACCTAGGTCTTTAATGCAAGCTAAAGATTGTGATGCAAATGCTTCATTTATTTCAACAATATCTATATCCTTAATGGATAAGTTAGCTCTGCTGAGAGCTTTTCTAGATGCTCCTATAGGTCCTAGTCCCATTAAGTCAGGATCGCACCCCTCAACTGCAGTAGAAATAATTCTTCCCAATATATCTAAATTATTTTCTTTAGCGTATTGCTCCTCACATATTAAGGTAGTAGCTGCCCCATCTGTTAAAGGTGAAGAGGTAGCCGCTGTAACAGTTCCATTTTTATCAAATATAAGTTTTAGAGCATCTAAGGTTTCATGACTAGAATTTGGTCTAATGCCTCCATCTTTAGAGCAATTATTAATTATAGTAATTTCGTTATCAAAATATCCTTTAGATTGAGCTGCATAAGCTTTTTGATGGCTCGCTATAGCAAATTCTTGTTGAGCACGTCTTTCTATTTTATATTTTTTAGCAACATTTTCTGCAGTGATGCCCATAGTAAAATATAGGTGAGGATTTTCATCTTTTAATTTAGGATAAGGTAGTGGATTGAAGCCAGCTGTTATTCTTGACATACTTTCAACACCACCGCAAATAAAAGCTTTTCCTGCACCCATCGATATCTTTCCAGCAGCTATATGTATGGCCTCCATTGATGAACCACACCATCTGTTAATTGTCGTGCCTGCAGTTTTAATATTCATATTGCTTAAAAATGTTACAATTTTACCAATGTTGAAACCTTGCTCTCCCTCAGGGAAGGCGCACCCAATTATTACATCTTCAATATCATTTTTATTTATTTTTGATTTTAAAATAAGATTTTTTATTACTTCAGATAATAACTCATCAGGCTTAACATCAATCAAGTCACCTTTTTTGGCGATAGTAAATGGAGATCTAGAATAACCTGCTATAACTGCTTTAAACATTTATTAAATTTTTTAATTAATATTAGTATTTATCTTATCAACATTAAAGAGATTATAATAGCAATTGTCTTTATATTATTTTGTTATAGAGTTTTTAAAAATTATGAAAATTAAAAAAGTTGTTGTAATAGGCTCAGGAACAATGGGAAGTGGGATTGCAGCGCACTTATGTAATGCAAATATCCCAGTAACGTTATTAGATTTAAAAACAGAAATAAGCGAACAAGCTAGAGATAAAATTCACAAGTCAAAACCGCCTCTTTTATTAGATAAATCAAAGATAAATAATATTAAAGTAGGTAATATTTTAGATAATTTTTCAGAAGTAAAAGAAGCAGACTGGATAGTGGAAGCTGTTGTCGAAAGAATAGATATTAAGCATGATATTTATCAAAAAATATTTAAAGAAAGAAAAAAAGGAGCAATAGTATCTTCAAATACATCATCAATACCTATTAAAGTTTTATCTCAACATTTGTCAGAAGAGGAAAAAAAAGATTTTTGCATTACTCACTTTTTTAACCCCGTAAGATATATGGGTCTTTTAGAGATAGTAAAAAATGAAAATAATGATTTAGAAAAAATAAATGCGTTAAAACAGTTTTGTGAAACAGAGTTAGGAAAAGGAGCAATAGTTTGTAACGATACCCCAGGATTTCTGGGAAATAGGGTAGGTGTTTATGCTATGCAAGTTGCTATGACGGAAGCATTTAAAATGAAATTATCAGTTGAGGAAGCGGATGCAATCTTTGGAAGACCAATGGGCATACCCAAGACTGGAATATTTGGTCTTTATGATTTAATTGGAATAGATTTAATGGCTGATGTTCTTAAAAGTTTTATCAAAGAATTACCAAAGTCAGATAAATTTCACGAAGTAGCAAAAGAAATCCCTCTTGTAAAAAAATTAGTTGAAACAGGATACACGGGCAGAAAAGGTAAAGGTGGTTTTTATAGAATTAATAAGGCTGATGGTAAAAAAGTGATGGAAGCATTAAATCTTGAGACAGCTGAATATTTACCAATTAAAAAAATAAATGTTAAATCTGAAAAAGTTGATCTCAAATCATTAATTAATAGAGAAGATAAGTATGGAAAGTATGCTTGGTCAGTTGTTTCAAAAATTATTAAATATGCATCCTCTTTAGTTCCAGGTATTACAAAAGAATTTAATGATATAGACGAAGCTATGAGGTTAGGGTTTAATTGGGCTAAGGGTCCTTTTGAAATGTTAGAAGAAATTGGTGTAACTAATTTTTTTAATAAAATTGACGAATACCAAAATAATAATTTTTTAGAAAATCTTGCAAAAACTAAAGATGAAAATTTTTATGGAAAAAGACAAAAATATACAGATATTGAAACATTAGGAAAAGTTAAAAAAACAGCCTCGAGCATTGATGGAAATAATTCTGCTCAAATTTACAGATTCAAGGATTATAATGTTGTTGAATTTACGACTAAAGCAAATGCTCTTGATTACGATTCAATGGACGCTTTAAAGAAAGCTACTGATAAACCCTTAATAATTATAAATGAAAGCATGCAATTTTCTGCTGGTGTAAACTTAAGTTACACAATGGACTTTGCTAACAAGAATGACTTTAAGTCGATAGAAAAATTTATCAGATATTTTCAGGAAACTTGTAAGCACTTAAAATATTCAGATCATCCAGTAATTTCGGCACCTTCAGGACTCACTCTTGGTGGTGGATTTGAAGTTATGGTACATAGTAATTTTGTAGCCTCACACACAAATATAGTTGTTGGATTAGTTGAGACTATTGTTGGATTAATTCCCGCAGGTGGAGGATGTAAAGAAATGTTGGCCAGATGGCTTGATACCGATGAAGCTAAAAAAGACCCACATTACGCTTCATTAAAAGTATTTGATATTATTGGAAATGGAAAGACAGCAACTTCACCTGTAGAAGCAGAGCCCTTAAAATACTTAAGACCTGAAGATAAAAAAATAATGAATAGAAATAGTTTATTGGAAGTTTCAAAAAATATATTGGAAGCTAATAGAGATTTTAAAGTTCCATCAGAGACAAAATTTAACCTTCCTGGAAATTCAGCAAAAGAGGAAATGTTAAAAAGCTTAGAAAAACTTTACAATGATAAAGTAATTTTAGATCATGGCATGGTAGTAGGAAAAGAATTGGCACACGTATTAAGTGGAGGTGATACGAATACAGATAAAATTTTATCAGAAGAGGATTTATTTAAACTAGAATTAGATGCTTTTATGAAGCTAATAGAAACTAAAGAAACTCAAGATAGAATTAAGCACACATTATCTACAGGAAAACCTTTAATAAATTAATATTTTTTGTTTTCTTCTTTTATTACTTCATCTTCTATTTTTTCTTCTATCTTTTCTTCTTTTTTAAATTCTATTATTTTTTCGCTTTCTTCTTTTTCTTTGGTTAATCGATCATTAAATTTTTTTATTAATTCTTCTTCTTTTCTTATTTGGTCCTTATCAAATCTTCTTTCCCAATCTTTTATTCTTTGTTCCTCATCTTTAATTCTTTTATCTTCAATAATTCCTAATTCGATTATTTTCTCTTCTTCTAATTTTTTTAATCTCATCTCTTCTTCTTTTAATTGTAATGCCTCTTCTTTTTTTCTGTGATTAAGATCTTTTAATTTTAATTCCTTAAGCTCTTCTATTTCTAGCTGTTCTTTTAACCTGAATTCTCTCTCTTTTTCTCTTAATTCGTCAGCTTCTTTTAATATTTGTATTTCTTTCTCTCTTAATCTTTGAGATTCAACTCTTTTTATATTTTGTTCTATTTCTTCAAGTTTTTGTTCCTGATATCTTAATTTATGTTCTTCTTCATTTAATCTTTGTTCTTCTTTTTTTTGTTTATTAATTTCTATATCTTTTAATTCTTGCTGTTCATCTTTTAGTTTTTGTTTTAATTCTCGAGCATTTTGTCTCTCTAAAGCCATCAATTTATCATGTTCAGCTTTTGCTTTTTGTTGCTCCTGCCTTATTCGTTGTTTCTTAAAAAATTCTAATCTTAATTTTTCTTCTTTTAACTTTAAATCATCCTGTCTTGCTTTTTCTTCGCTCTCATCTCTTACTTTTTGTTCTTCAGCTTTTATCCTTTGTGCTTCAAGTTTAATTTTTTTTCTTTCAATTTGCTGTTCTTGTTTTATAATTTTTGTCTTTAGTTTTTCCTGTCTCTCTACTCTTTCTTTTTCTTCATTTAATACTTTTAATTCATTTTGTTTTATTAATTTTATCTCTTCTATTTTTTGTTTTTCTTGTTCTAATTTTTCTTTTTTTAATTCTTTAATTTTTTCTTTTTTAATTAATTCAATCTTATTTTTCTCATTTTGTTTAATTTTTTCTTTAATGTTCTTATATGTACCTGTTAAAGATAAAGAGGTAATTTTTGTTAATTTGTTTATATTGATTTTATTAAGAATTTTTAGTGGTTGTTCAATTATTTTAATTTTACTAAAATTAAATTTTTTTTTATTCATAACTTTCGTATTATTTTTCACAACCTCAGTTCATCAATTTTAGATTAATAAAAATAGTACGAGACCGACTAAAATGGGTTCAACTTGAGATTTAATTGCTTATTAATTGAGCATTTTAAAGGAATTAATGAAGTCTGGTCTTAATATATACTCTGAATTTCTTTGATTTTTTATCTTTTTTAAAACTTCTAAGCCATAAAGCACCCTACCAACAGGTGTGTACTCACCTTCAAATAAAGGTTCATCTTGTAGTATTATAAAAAATTGACTGTCTTCAGTATCATTTTTAAAAGTTCTTGCTAATCCAACAGCTCCTTTAATGTAATTAAATTTGTTATCTGTTTCTGACTTAATAGTCCCTAAGCCAGATTTTCCAGTACCAATTTTACCATAATCTAACGATCCTTTTTTCCCAAACTCTAAGTCGCCAGCTTGAACAAGTTTATTTTTAATAACTCTATGAAAAGCAATATTTTCATAAGCATTAGATCTGATTAAAAGTTCAAATCTTGCAACTGCGTTTGGCGAGATCTCTGGGTAAAGTTCTATAATTACATTTCCGCAGGGCACATTTAAAATCGCAATATGCTTTGAATCTTTATAATTATTACTTTTAGGATCAAAATTTTTGACAAATAAGCATTCATTTTTAATAAAAAAATATGTACCAAAAGTAAGAATTCCCAATAAAACTAAAAAAATTAAAATTATTTTTTCAGATCTAGAAGCTTTAATTTTTTTTAACATCTAAAAAGTAAAAGAAGTATGTAATTTTTTTATCTTACTCTCGATGTATGAAATTTTATTGTTTAAGATTGAGTCTAATTTACGAATTTGGTCAATTTCATCTTTTTTTAAATAAATCATATGTGAGTAAACTTCAGCCATGTCTTCTGAGGCTGTAGATTTAGAGTATTCTGTAAAAAAACCTTTTGTTTGTTTATATTTCTTTAACCCTATCTTTTTTGTGCACGTTGAGCATTTAGCATATTTAAATTTAGAATCATTAAATTTGATCCACTCTTTGTCATTAAAAATTTCTTTATGCTGAAGATATATTATATGAAAAACCTCATGATGAATCACTCTTTCAAAGTAATCTTCATTAAATTTAATATCTAGTATTAATGTTTTCATTATATTGTCGGGAATACCTGCCGTATATATCTCTGAAATAGATAAATTTTCACACATAATAATATATTTAAGATTAATTTTCTTTAAATAATCATAAGAATATCTACTAAGATTTTTATGAATAGTTTTATATTTTATTTCTAAATCTTTTTTATTTGGATTTGAACAAACAATATTTTTTTGAATACCTAGCCTAAAAGGTCTAGCTGCATAAAAATACTTAAGTTTATTTTTAGTATTAATTTCATATATCTCTAAGTTAGGTATCTTAATTATATTGTAGATAGTGTTTGCTTTTATTGGGGTAATAAAAACAATTAATAGTAAAATAGCTCTTATTAAGATCATATTATGATGAATAGAATATATTCCAATTTGATAGAATATGGTACATTTTATTTATAAATGAAAAAAGAAAAAAATAAAAATCCGATTCAACCTGTTAGTGGCACTAAGGTTCCAAGATTTGCAGGACCATCAACTTTTGCAAGACTACCTGAGTTGAGAGATGTGGAAAGCTGTGATGTTGCAATTGTTGGAATACCATTTGACGCAGGTACAAGCTATAGACCTGGTGCAAGATTTGGTCCAATGAGTATTAGGCAAGCATCAAGACATTTGAGAACTAATTATCACCCAAGTTATGATGTTGAACCTTTTAAAGTCCAGCAAGTTGCTGATGCGGGAGACATAACTTGTAATCCATTTAATATAGAAGAAGCTATTAAACAAATTGAAGAAGGAGCCACAGAACTTCTTAATAAAGTTGGTGGTATTATTAGTTTGGGTGGAGACCATACAATCGCTCTTCCATTATTAAGAGCAATAAATAAAATGAATAATGGCCCAGTTGCTTTGGTGCATTTTGATGCGCATTTAGATACTTGGGACACATATTTTGGCGCTCCTTATACACATGGAACACCTTTTAGAAGAGCAAGAGAGGAGAATTTATTTTTAGATGATGCTTCAATGCACGTTGGAATTAGAGGACCTCTTTACAGTCGGGACGATATTAAAAATGATGAAGAATTTGGTTTCAAAATTATTCACTGTGATGAATTCCAAACACAGGGAATAGATAAAATAGTAGAAAGAATTAAAAATAGAGTAGGAAATAACCCCCTATATCTGTCAATAGATATAGATGTTCTGGATCCTGCTTTTGCACCTGGAACTGGTACGCCAGAAATTGCAGGCATGACCACTAGAGAAATGGTTAATGTAATAAGAGGCTTGTCTGGTTTAAATTTAATTTCAGCAGATGTTGTGGAAGTTTCCCCGGCATACGATCATGCAGAAGTTACATCTTTAGCGGCAGCAACTATTGTATATGAGTTAACTAATTTGTTTGCAAAAGTTAAAAGATAAGATAATTTTCAAAAATGTTAGATAAGAAAAATTTTTATATTAACGGCGAATGGGTTTCTCCAAAAAAATCAAATGATTTAAAGGTAATAGATCCTTCAACAGAAGAAGATTGTGCGGTTATATCCTTAGGTGGAGCTGAAGATGTAAATGATGCAGTTAATGCTGCAACAAAAGCATTTGAAACTTGGGCATTTTCTACAAAAGAAGAAAGATTAAAATACCTAGAGGCTTTGTATAATGTTTATAAAAGAAGATGGGCAGATATGGCTAAAGCCATATCTCTTGAAATGGGAGCTCCTATTGATTTCTCAACACAGTTACAAGCCGGAACAGGTGCAAGTCACATAAAATCTTATATAAAAGTTTTAAAAGAATATACGTTTGAAGCAAAATTAGGAGAGCACGCTCTTAATAATAATATTCTACGTGAACCAAAAGGAGTTTGTGCATTAATTACACCATGGAATTGGCCAATGAATCAAACTTGTTTAAAAGTGATTCCAGCAATAGCAGCCGGTTGTACAATGATACTTAAGCCTTCTGAAATAGCACCACTCTCATCAATGATATTAGCAGAGATGATTGATGAAATTAAACTACCAAAAGGTGTATTTAATTTAATTAACGGAGATGGAGCCATTACTGGAAACGCATTAACAAGTCACCCTGATGTAAATATGATTTCATTTACAGGATCAACTAGAGCAGGTGCTTTAATTTCTCAGAATGCAGCAAGTGATTTCAAAAGAGTAAGTCTTGAGCTTGGTGGAAAAGGAGCAAACATTATATTTAAAGATGCAGATGCTGAAGCTGTTGAAAGAGGAGCTTTAAGATGTTTTAGAAATTCAGGTCAATCTTGTAATGCTCCAACAAGAATGTTGGTTGAAAAATCAATTTATGATGAAACTGTAGAAAGAGTAAAAAATTTCGCAAATTCAATGAAAGTTGATGTTGCAACAAAAGAAGGTGATCATATTGGACCCGTGGTATCAAAAGTTCAATTTGATAAAATTCAAAAACTAATTCAAGTAGGTATTGAAGAAGGAGCCAAGTTAGTTGCTGGTGGACTAGGAAAGCCGGATGGACTAGATAAAGGTTATTTTGTTAAACCTACGGCATTTGCAGATGTTGACAATCAAATGCAAATTGCAAGAACAGAAATATTTGGACCTGTTTTATCAATTATACCTTTTGAAACAGAAGAAGAGGCCATCACTATTGCCAATGACACACCTTATGGACTGTTAAACTTTATTCAAACTCAAGACCAAAAAAAAGCAAATAGAGTTGCAAGAAAACTTAGATCTGGAATGGTCGATATTAATGGCGCTGGCCTAGCTCCAGATGCGCCATTTGGAGGGTATAAGCACTCTGGAATTGGTCGTGAAGCTGGTAAATTAGGTTTAGAAGAGTATTTAGAAGTCAAAGTTGTAAGTGGCTGGAACGATTAAATTCATCTAAAAAATTTAAAACTGCTCATAATGGTTTTTAAAAGTTAAATAAGGTATATTTTTCGCTATTAATTAACACTCTCAAAATTATATTAAATTATTGTTTACAGTTCTCTCAAAATCCATAGTGTCACAGTTGATCTTTCCGTAACTTATTAATAGTTGCGAAAAGTAACAAAAAAATAAAGGAGGATAATATGGGTAGATCGTCAAAACTCTACAATTCAGATTTAGCTCCAACTCCAAGTAAAAATAAAAATTGGGGATGGTTCGAAATCTTTAACGTGTGGGCTAATGATGTTCAAAGTTTATTTGGTTATACTTTGGCAGCATCATTATTTATATATTCAGGACTAAATGGTTGGGCTGTATTTGCTGCATTAATTCTTGCAGGATTTTTTATAATGTGGCTAGTCAATCTTTCAGGTAAACCAAGTGTAAAACATGGAATTCCATATCCAGTATTTGCCCGTGTAAGTATGGGTGTATTTGGAGCAAACTTTCCAGCAATGGCTAGAGGAATTGTTGCAATGTTTTGGTATGGAGCACAAACTTACGCTGCATCCACAGCAGTAGCACTTTTAATTACTGGTGTTA
>Ga0209709_10004686_pt1 | contig 10930 bp, 10 predicted proteins | sample ArcticOcean_MG_C_2_FD_187435 | JGI IMG/M metagenome (GOLD analysis project Ga0209709, IMG submission 187435) | Marine microbial communities from western Arctic Ocean - ArcticOcean_MG_CB4_136 (SPAdes) (version 2) | ecosystem: Environmental > Aquatic > Marine > Oceanic | place: Arctic Ocean...
ATTCCAATTTTAACTTCTTTAATTTTAGATTGTCCTCCTATCTTAATTATTTGCTCCAAAGCTGGTATTAAACTTTCTCCACCATCTAATCCAAATCTCTTTGTTCCAACATATTTTTTATGTAAAAATTTTTCAAAACCTTCAGCTTGAATTAATTTGTTTAAAATTGCTTTCTTTCCATTTCTAGTAAATTGTAAAGTATCTTCAGATTTTTCAACTCTATCTCTAAGCCATTTTCTTTCTGTGGGGTTTGAAATATGCATATACTCATATCCTATATGTCCACAATAAGTTTTTTTTAAAAAGTTTAATATTTCTCTTATGTTAGAATATTGTTTATTAATAACTCCATCTAAATAAATTTTCTTTTGATAATCTTCTTTTTTAAATCCATAAGATTCTGGATGAAGTTCTTCTAGATAATCTGTCTTCAACAAATTTAATGGATCAAGTTTTGCTATCAAGTGTCCTCTTTGTCTATACGATCTAATTAATGCAACAGCTCTTATTGAATAACTATTTAATTCAGATACATTTTTATTATCAAAATTGATTTGAGTTTTATTTTTAGATAAATCTTTATCTTCTTTATCAATTTTTTTTTGAAGCTCATCTATATCAATTTTTTTTTTTAAACTCCAAGATGGTCCATTAATTTCTCTAGCTATAATATTTACTTTTTCATCTATGCCATCAAAATAATTTGACCAGTCTTCTGGAAGATCGGCATCTTTATTAATAAACTTTAAATACATTTGTTCTATAAATGAACTATTAGATTTACTAAGGAATGAAGTTTTTTCAAATTCAAGATTTTTTGATGAAGACATCTATTTATTTAATATAATATCAGAAAAGTATTTTTCAATTAGACAATTTATTAAATAATGTTTTACCTATCTTTGAAGGTGATTTAGCAATAGTAATGCCGCATTCTTCCATTTTTTTAATCTTACCTTCTGCTCCACCTTTTCCACCTGAAATTATAGCCCCAGCATGCCCCATTCTTCTTCCTGCGGGAGCTGTTAATCCGGCTATAAAACCAACCACTGGTTTTTGAATTTTATGATTTTTTATAAACTCTGCTGCTTCTTCTTCTGCTGAGCCACCAATTTCACCTATCATAAGGATTGATTTAGTTTTTTCATCATTTAAAAATAAATCTAGACAATCAATAAAGTTTGTTCCATTTATTGGATCACCCCCAATTCCAATACAAGTAGACTGGCCTAATCCATTCTCTGTTGTTTGTGCAACAGCTTCATAAGTCAACGTTCCTGATCTTGAAACAATTCCAACAGAACCTTTTTTATGAATATTTCCTGGCATAATTCCAATTTTGCATTCATCCGGAGTAATTATTCCAGGACAGTTTGGTCCTATTAATCTACTTTTTGAATTATCTAATTTTTGTTTAACTCTAAGCATATCCTGTATTGGTATGCCTTCTGTAATACATACTATTAGTTCAACTGAAGCATCTATAGCTTCAATTATAGCAGTTCCAGCAAATTTTGCTGGAACATAAATCATTGTTGCATCCGCACCAACTTCTTGTTTGGCCTCTGCTACTGTATTAAAAACTGGACGATCAAGATGTTTTTGTCCTCCTTTCTTTGGAGTAACTCCTCCAACCAAATTAGTTCCATATTCTATTGCTTGTTCAGAATGAAATGTGCCATGTGTCCCGGTGAACCCTTGGCATATAACTTTAGTATTTTTATTAATTAATACAGACATATTATTTTATAGCCTCTACTATTTTTTGGGCAGCATCATCAAGATTATCTGCAGAAATTAATTTTAATCCTGAATTATCCAATATTTCTTTTCCTTCTTTAAAATTTGTTCCAGCAAGTCTAACAACTAAAGGAACACTAATATTTACTTCCTTAGCAGCATCTACAACTCCTTGTGCAAGAACATCACATCTCATTATGCCACCAAAAATATTTATTAAAATACCTTTAACATTTTTATCTGAAAGAATTATCTTAAGTGCAGCAGAAACTTTTTCTTTTGAGGCACCACCACCAACATCTAAAAAATTAGCTGGTTCTTTTCCATATAGCTTAATTATATCCATGGTAGCCATTGCTAGTCCAGCTCCATTAACCATGCAGCCAATGCTTCCATCTAGTTTTATATAAGCAAGGTCATGTTTGCTTGCTTCAATTTCTGTGGGATCTTCTTCATTTAAATCTCTTAGTTCCATAATTTCTGGATGTCTAAATAAAGCATTAGAATCAAAATTTACTTTTGCATCTAGACAGATTATTTTTTCTTCTTTAGTTAAAATTAAAGGATTAATCTCAACCATGTTGGCATCAGTATTAATAAACATTTCATATACAGATTTAATTGTTGATATTGCTTGCTTTTTTGCATTATTACTTAAATTAAAAATTTCAATTATTTTTTCACAATCTATATCTGAAATCACATCAACTATTTCAACTTTAGTTGTGATAATTTTTTCTGGTGTTTTATTGGCTACTTCTTCAATATCCATCCCACCTTGATCACTTGATATGAATGCAATTTTTGAGCTGGTTCTATCCACTAAACATGATAAATAAAATTCTTTATCTATGTTTGAAGACTCCTCTACATATAATCTTTTAACTTCTCTTCCTTCAAGACCTGTTTGATGTGTTACAAGAGTTTTGCCCAATAATTCTTTAGCAGCGACACTTAATTCCTCTATCGTATTTAAAATTTTAACCCCTCCAGCCTTACCTCTTCCACCAGCATGGATTTGTGCTTTTAATACAAACTTTTTTGTCTTTAATGATTTTGCTTTTTTAACTAATTCATCAACTGTAAAAGCAAAAAATCCCTCTGGTACTATTGCTCCATATTTTTTTAAAATTTGTTTTGCTTGGTGTTCGTGAATATTCATTCTTATTTAATAAGATCAGGATCTATTTTTGATGCTCTATCCCATAATGCTTTAACAGCATCAATAGAGCTCATAAATTCTTTTTTTTCTTTTTCATCTAAATCTATTTGTTCTATTTTTTCTACACCATTTTTTCCAATTATAACTGGTACACCTGCATAGACATTGTTCACTCCATATTCTCCATTTAACTGAATAGCACATGGAAGTAATTTTTTTTCATCATTTAAGTATGCTTCCGCCATTTGTACTCCTGAAGCTGCTGGCGCATAAAATGCAGATCCTTTTTCTAAATATTTAACAATCTCTGCACCCCCATCTCTTGTTCTTTGGTTAATTTCTTCTAATCGTTCTGGAGATATTTTTCTCTCTTTTACCAAGTCTAGAAGTGGTTTGCCTGAAACTTTTGTAAATCTAGGCATTGGAACCATTGTGTCTCCATGACCTCCCATTACCATTGCATCTATTTCTCTTACTGGAACATTAAGCTCTTCTGATAAAAATAATTTAAATCTTGAGCTATCTAAAATCCCTGCCATTCCAACAACTTTGTTAGCTGGTAAACCAGAAAATTTTTGAAAAGCCATTACCATAACATCTAGTGGATTTGTAATACATATAACAAATGCATTAGGTGTATTTTTCTTAATACCTTCTGCTACTTGTTTAATAATTTTTAAATTAATACCCAGTAAATCGTCTCTGCTCATTCCTGGTTTTCTTGGAACACCTGCTGTTATTATAATTACATCTGAATCTTTAATATCTTCATAGTTATCTGTACCTGAAAACCTTACATTAAAGCCATCAACAGATGATGATTGAGCAATATCTAGAGCTTTTCCTTTAGCTATTCCACTCACAACATCAAATAATACCACCTCGTTAGCCACTTCTTTTGTGCCTATTAAATGTGCTAGTGTTCCACCTATTTGACCTGATCCTATTAGAGATATTTTTTTCATAATTATTTCCTATTTCATTGTTGGCATGACGAATTCTGCATTAGATCTTATGCCAGAAGGCCATCTTGAAGTTACTGTTTTAAGTTTTGTATAAAATTTAATTCCTTCTGTCCCATGCATTGCACTATCTCCAAATAATGATCTTTTCCATCCACCAAAGCTATGGAAAGCCATTGGAACTGGTATTGGAACATTAATTCCAACCATACCAACTTGTATTTTACTAGCAAATGTTCTGCCTGCATCACCATCTCTTGTATAAATGCTTACTCCATTTCCATACTCATGGTCATTAATCAATTTGGTTGCTTCTTCAAAAGTTTTAACTCTTATTACCGATAAAACTGGTCCAAATATTTCTTCCTTATAAATTCTCATATCTTTTTGAACATGGTCAAATAAACATCCACCTATGAAAAAACCTTTTTCATAACCTTGGAGTTTTATATTTCTTCCATCAACAACTAATTTGGCACCTTCTTCAACACCTAAATCAACATAGCTTTTAACTTTTTCTAAATGGTCTTTAGTAACTAATGGACCCATTTCAGATGTTTTGTCCATACCAGGTCCAACTTTTAATGCCTCTGCTTTTTTTGATAATCTTTCAACTAATTCATCTCCAATATCTCCTACTGCTACAGCAACAGATTGAGCCATACATCTTTCTCCTGCTGATCCATATGCTGCCCCCATCAATCCATTGACTGCACTATCAAGATCGCAATCAGGCATTACGACTAAATGATTTTTTGCTCCACCCAACGCTTGAACTCTTTTTTCATTTTTTGCAGAATTTTCATAAATATATTTTGCAATTGGAGTTGAGCCTACAAAGCTTACAGCTTTAACATCTTTATTTGTTAAAATAGCATCAACTGATTCTTTGTCTCCATTAACAACATTAAAAACTCCATCCGGTAGTCCAGCTTCTTTTAGTAGTTCAGCTAATTTTAATGGACATGATGGATCTTTTTCTGATGGTTTTAAGATAAAAGTATTTCCACAAGCTATGGCTATAGGAAACATCCACATAGGTACCATTGCTGGAAAGTTAAAAGGTGTAATACCCGCAACAACTCCAAGTGGTTGACGCATTGACCAGCTATCCACATTTGTTCCTACATTTTCTGAAAATTCTCCTTTAAGCAGATGTGGAATTCCACAAGCAAACTCAACTACTTCTAGTCCTCTAGTTAAAGAACCTTTAGCATCTTCATAAACTTTTCCATGTTCAGAAACTATTAGTTTCGTAAGTTCATCAGTATTTTTTTCTATTAATTCTTTAAATTTGAACATTACTCTTGCTCTTACAAGTGAGGGTTTTAATGACCAAGTTTCAAAAGCTTTTTTTGCAACTTCTACAGCTTGATCAAGGTCTGTTTTACTAGCTAATCTTACTTCAGATTCTTGCTCACCAGTAGCTGGGTTGAAGACTTTACTTTTTCTATCAGATGAGCCTGAAATAAGCTTACCACCAACAAAATGTTCTAATAAATTCATGAATACGATCTTTTAGATCATAATATAATATTAGTCTATTATTATTAAGAAAATTAATTAAAGATTAGCAGTAACTAACATTTTTTTTAGTTCTGCTATTGCTTTTGCTGGATTTAGTCCTTTTGGACACGCACTAGTACAATTCATAATAGTATGACACCTGTATAATTTAAGTTCATCAGCTACTTTTTTTAATCTTCCTTTTCTTTCATCATCTCTACTGTCTACTATCCATCTGTAAGCTTGAAGTAAAACTGCAGGACCTAAATATTTATCACCATTCCACCAATAACTTGGACAAGATGTTGAACAACATGCACACATAATACACTCGTAGGCACCATCTAATTTTACTCTATCTTCTTTAGTTTGTAATATTTCTGTAGTTTCAACTTTCTGATTTGTTTTAAGCCAAGGTTCAATTGACTCATACTGTTTATATAATCCACTTAAATCACCTATTAAATCTCTCTTAACTTTTAAATGAGGTAATGGATAAATATTAATATCTCCATCTATTTCTGCATGAGGCTTTGTGCATGCTAAACCATTTTTTCCATCCATATTCATTGCGCATGAGCCACAAACACCATGTGCACATGATCTTCTATAAGCTAGTGATGGATCAATTTCATTTTTAATTTTATTTAAAATATCTAAAACTTTTGAAGGACAATTATCCATATCAACCTCATATGAGTCTAATCTTGGATTTTCTCCTGAACTAGGGTCCCACCTGTATACATTTACTTTTCTAATATTTTTGGAACCAGTTTTATCTTTGTAATAAATGCCTTTTTTAACTTCTGAGTTTTTAGATAAACTTATTTGAACCATTAATATACTCGCTCTTGTGGAGGAAAGTATTGTACTTCATTAGTTAAAGTCGTTTTATGAACTGGTCTATAGCTAATTTTTGTTTCCTTACCATCACACCAAGAAAGAGTATGTTGCATAAATTTTTCATCATCTCTCTTTGGGTAATCTTCTCTCGCATGAGCACCTCTACTTTCTTTTCTATTATGTGCAGAGTCCATTGTGGTAATTGCCTGTCTAATTAGATTATCAAATTCTAAAGTTTCAACTAAATCAGTATTAAAAACAAGAGATTTATCTTTAACAGAAATTGACTCCATGCCATCATAAGTTTTTCTAATTTCGGAAATACCTTCTTTAAGAGTTTTATCTGTTCTAAAGACTGCACATTTTGATTGCATAGTTTTTTGCATCGCGAGTCTCAATTCAGCTGTACTGTTTTCTCCATTTGAATTTCTAAGTTTGTCAAATCTTTCTAAACATTTTTCAGTTTCAGAATCTCCTATATCTTCATGAGGTGTTCCTGGTTTGACTAATTCTGCAGCTCTTTTTGCAGCAGCTCTTCCAAATACCACTAAATCTATTAAAGAATTAGACCCCAATCTGTTAGCTCCATGAACTGAAACGCATGCCGCTTCACCGATTGCCATTAATCCAGACACAGTTTTTTCAGAACCACTAACTGTCAACACTTCAGCTTTATAATTTGTAGGAATACCACCCATATTATAGTGAACAGTTGGAACAACAGGTATTGGATCTTTTGTTACATCAACATCTGCAAATAACCTTGCAGCTTCAGAAATTCCTGGAAGTCTTTCTGTAATTACTTTTTTATCTAAGTGACTTAGATTTAAAAGAACATGGTCTTTGTCTTTACCTACACCTCTTCCTTCGCTAATTTCAATAGACATTGATCTACTTACTATATCTCGAGATGCTAAATCTTTTGCGTTAGGAGCGTATCTCTCCATAAATCTTTCACCTTTAGAATTTACAAGATATCCACCTTCTCCTCTAACACCTTCTGAAATTAAAGTACCATGACCATAAATTCCAGTGGGATGAAATTGAACAAACTCCATATCTTGTAATGGAAGTCCCGCTCTTAAAACCATTGCATTTCCATCACCTGTACATGTATGAGCTGAAGTTGCAGAATAATAAACTTTACCATACCCACCAGTAGCAATTATAGTTGTGTGAGCTCTAAACCTATGAATTGTTCCATCATTTAAATTCCAGGCTATCAATCCTTTACATTTCCCATCCTTCATTAATAGGTCTAGTGCAAAGTATTCTATAAAAAATTCTGTATTATGTTTTAGTGCTTGCCCATAAAGTGTGTGAAGAATTGCATGTCCAGTTCTATCAGCTGCCGCACAAGTTCTCTGAACTATTCCATTACCATAATTTTTTGTCATTCCTCCAAAAGGTCTTTGATAAATTTTTCCATCTTCTGTTCTACTAAATGGAACTCCATATTTTTCTAATTCAATAACTGCTGCAGGAGCCTCTTTGCAAAGATACTCTATGCTATCTTGATCACCCAACCAGTCAGCACCTTTGACTGTGTCATACATATGCCAACGCCAATCATCTTCACCCATATTTCCTAACGATGCTGATATGCCTCCTTGAGCTGCAGAAGTGTGACTTCGCGTTGGAAAAACTTTTGAAATACATGCTGTTTTTAATCCAGCCTCACTTAAGCCTACAGCTGCTCTTAAACCAGAGCCACCAGCTCCTAGCACTATTACATCGTATTCATGATCTATTATTTTATATGAGCTCATTAGTTTAGATTAAATATTATAATAATTGTGATTAATGGCATTATTATAGCAAAAATATTAAGTGCTTTGTTTGCGGCATTTTTGATTTTTTCATCCTGAATATAGTCTTCAAATACTTCACTAATGTTTAAAGCAGAAAAAAAGTAAGCAAATACAAGCATTAAGGAAAATAAAACTTTCGATGGCTGAGTAGTAAAAAAATCAACAACCTCAATATAATCTTTATCAAAAATTGAAACCAGGTTTAAGATAAACCAAATCATAAAAGGTATTAGAATGGCTGAACTAGTTTTCATGAACATCCATTTTTTTGTTACAGAATTCATTTTAAATAAAGTTCCTTCCTAATAAATAAAATAGAATTGTTAAAAAAACAGACCCAAAAATAACCAATAAACCTGTAATCTTTGTTGTCTTTAATTCAAAGCCATAACCAAGGTCCATTACAAGGTGTCTTATTTCACTCAATATCTGAAAACTAAAAGACCAAGTTAAACAAAGAATAATAAATTTTCCAAAAATAGATTGTAAAGATAATCTTATTAGGTCGTAATTAGATTCTCCAAGCAATAAAGAAAAGATCCAGAAACAAATTACTGTTATTGCTGATATATTAACTATTCCAGTAATTCTGTGAGAGATAGAAACTAAAGAAGATATATGCCATCTATAAACTTGAATATGTGGTGATAAAGGGTTGTTATTATCCATTATTTTTTTTAATTAAAAGCTCAGCTATTTCAACTGCATTTAATGCAGCACCTCTTAATAAATTATCTGAGACTATCCACATATTTATCGTATTTTTTTTTGTTTTATCTTTTCTAATCCTTGAAATATATGTTTCATTTTTACCTTCTGCCTCCAAAGGTGTTATATAACCTCCATCTTCTCTTTTGTCATATACCTCACACCCTTCTGCACTATTTATTAATGAATATATTTTTTCTAAACTAAGTGGTTTTTCAAATTCAATATTCACTGACTCTGCATGAGAAACTAAAACAGGAATTCTTACACATGTTGCTGTCAGTTCAATCTTATCATCAAGAATCTTTTTTGTTTCATTTACCATCTTTAATTCTTCTTTTGTATAACCATCGTCTGCAAAAACATCTATGTGTGGAATTGCATTAAATGCAATTTGTTTAGTAAAATTTTTAGAATTTATTTTCTTTTTATCTAACGATAATTTAGTTTGTTCAATCAATTCATCCATCGGTGCTTTACCACCACCAGATACAGATTGATAAGTTGATATAACTACTCTTTTAATATTAAATTCATCATGTAGCGGTTTTAAAGCTATCACTAATTGTGCTGTAGAGCAGTTTGGATTAGCAATAATATTTTTTTTTAAAGTATTAATTGCCTCTGGATTTACCTGAGGAACAATTAAAGGCACATCTTCATCCATTCTAAAAAAACTAGAACTGTCAATTATTGTAGTATGTTTTGCAGCTTTTTCTGCATATTTTTCTGATATTTTTCCACCTGCTGCAAAAAATGTAATTTCAGCTTTTGAGAAATCATACGTCTGTAAGTTATAAACCTCATGTTCTTTACCATTAAAATCTATTTTTTGACCTGTACTTCTTGGAGAAGCAACTAAATATAATTGATCAATTGGAATTTTTTTCTGCTCTAATACTTCGAGCATTTTTCTTCCAACATTACCTGTGGCTCCTACAATTGCTATATTCATGATATTATTTAACTTTTATACTAGATGAAAGGTAAATCGCAAACGTTTCCATTAAAGGTATTATCATTTATTTGAATTTTAAAGCTTTGAGATGCTTCCCAGTGGAACTTCTGCATCATTGCTATTCCAATAACCATTTGAAAATGAGGTGAATAGCAAGCCGACCTTAATTCACCAATTATATTATTATTTTCATCATATAGATTTTTTGATCCTGAAAGAGTAATTTCCTTTATATCAATTTTAACTCCCATTAACTTTTTTTGCGCTCCTTTTAATTTTACTTGTTTTAATTTTTCTTTTCCTAAAAAATTTATATCACTATCTAAACTAACATATTGATCAAAACCACATTCAAATGGATTGTCATTGTTATCAAAATCATTACCATAAGATAGTAATGCACTCTCAATTCTCTCTATTAAGTTTGGACATCCGGGTCCTACGTTAAATTCTTTTCCAACTTCAAAAAGATGGTCATATAATTTTTGTCCTGACTCTGTATTTTGAACATAGACTTCATATCCACCTTGCTTGGACCATCCTGACCTTGCTATTAGATGTTTAGTCCCTTTAAAATCAAAATAATCAAATCCAAAAAATTTTAGTTCAGTAATTTTTTTTGCAAAAACTTTTTCCATTAATGCAAATGATTTTGGACCTTGTATTGCCATTATATCAACCACTGGTTCTATAATTTTAACATCAAATTTATGCCCTGATGCCAATCCTTTTGCAAAAAAAATTACATCTGAATCTGCTATTGATATCCACCATTTATTTTCATCTAGCTTTAGAACAACTGGATCATTAACTAAATTTCCATTTTCATCTATTATTGGACAATAATAACATCTGCCAATTTTAGATTTTGATAGATCTCGACATGTCATCAATTGCACTAATTCAGCAGAGTCTTTTCCTGATATTTCTACTTGTCTTTCTGCAGCAACATCCCAAACCTGAACATGCTCTTTTAAATGTTTGTAGCTATCTTCTATGGAACCAAAAGCAGCGGGTAACAACATATGATTATAAATTGTATATGCTGTAACTCCTTGCTTCTCTATTCTTGAGGTATAGGGAGTACTTCTTAATCTTCTAGATTTTGCTATTAAAAAGTTTTTCATTTTTTTAAAAATTCAGAGATCTTTTCTCTCATTTCAAAAGCTTTTTCAAACATAATCATATGTCCACAATCTTTTATTATATGAGTTTTTGAATTAGGAATAAGTTCAGCAAA
>Ga0209709_10004688_pt1 | contig 10928 bp, 8 predicted proteins | sample ArcticOcean_MG_C_2_FD_187435 | JGI IMG/M metagenome (GOLD analysis project Ga0209709, IMG submission 187435) | Marine microbial communities from western Arctic Ocean - ArcticOcean_MG_CB4_136 (SPAdes) (version 2) | ecosystem: Environmental > Aquatic > Marine > Oceanic | place: Arctic Ocean...
CATTATTATTGATCATGTTAACAAATTTAAAATATCTTAATCCCAAGGTTTATCCGCTTATAAGAAATCAATAGATCTAAATTTTTAAAGTTAATTTTCAAAAAAGCTTAATGCTTTCTTTCTTCATTAGTTCCCAATAGTCGTCAAGTTCGTACTACACGACGTACTACACATTAGTAGATATTATATGGCTTCAATCAAGAGCTATTCGCTAAAAGATGTTGGGGTTAGTCGTCTTGGGTCGGTCAGGGTCGGTCAGTGTATAGTACTAATTGTTTTCATTAACCAGTAATGCATCTAATTGTTTCTCCAATGTTTATTTATCTTTTTGAACATAGCACTTTCATTTTCCTTGGTTTTTTACAAACACGTACCCCACAATGTAACCCACATCTTAGAATATTAAAATAAACAATTTTATAATTTACAAATGCTGAAAATATTAAATCATAAACTGCCTATGAATAAAAAATTTTAAAAAATAAGGCTTTTTCCAATATTTGTAAAATTAGATAGTCTATCAATAAGGCCTGTTCTTGGATGATATCCACGATCTACTGAAACAAAGGTGTCTAGTTGTAAATCTATAAACGAGTATTTTTTTTGAAGAAAGATTGCTCTTTTCAATCTTGTTATTAATTTTTTATTATCAAAGGAGGCTACCGCTGGACTCGGTCCTGCAAATCTAATGACTAAACTAATTGGCCGATTTATTTTCTTTTTGAGTTGTAGCAAGTTTTTAAAAGCACTTTCTAAATTCTCCGAAGCATTTATCTGAAATACATATCCTAATTGAGAAAAGTGTTCCCAGTAGGATTGAACTTTTTTGATATCACTTAAAGGAAATCCATAGCTTACGGAATGAGAAAACTGTGAACCCCTGACAGCAGCAGAAGCTGAGGATACAATTTTTCCAACCCTAATTGGAAAAGGTAATTTCCATCTTATTCTGGTGTCGAATTTTTCTGGATTTTTTAGGGCAAAATCGAAGGATGATATTATGAACTTATGTTTTTTTAAAATAGACAAATCTTTTTTATTAGGTAACCCTTCTTTAAAAATAGAAAATTTGATTCCAGTAGCATTCCAATCGTACATTCTTTTTAAAAACTTTTTATCTAGCAGGTCTGTAAGTGGAGTTCTTACTGTTTGAATTCCCATTTGCCATAAGCGCATCAATGGATAATCATTTCTAGCTCTTTTTCTTGAAAATTCCTCCATGGGTCCATTGTATGGAAGGTCAAAACTACCAGCCCAGTCATGTCGTAAGTGTGGAGTAATAAGTGATTTAGCGGATATGAAGTTAGAAATATTTTTTGTTTTTTTAAATTTTCTAGTTTGGCCTTCTGTTGGCAAAAAACTTAATTTGTGATCTTTTTTTGTTAGATCTACTAAAGCAACAAAAAATTTTCCAATATCATTTCTGCCAAATTCTAATGCTGGTTCTACTGGAAAAATTTCCGCATAGTCTTGTCTAACAAAACTAGTAGCTGGAAGCGTATACATTTTAATTTTTTTGTACCTGTTATAAAAAAAATGATGAACATGTCCTGAAAAAATTGCTTCAACTCCTGCTTTAACACAAATATTTAATAACCACTTTCTCCCAGGCTTTGCATAATTATCATAATGCTCAGGTTCTTCAGGAGAATCGATAAAAAGCGGATAGTGTGAAAATAAAAAAATTCTTTTTTTTTTATACTTGTGAAGCTGCTTTTCTAGCCAATTTCTTTGTATTTTTTCTTCTTCTAATCCAGAGTTTACTAAAGAAGAATTGATAGTAATCATTACCACTCCTTTGTGAACAAAAATATGCCAAGAAGGACCAAAGTGATCTTCGTAAATTTTAATCGTAGATTTATCTAAAGGTCCCGCTGGAGACGCATTATGTAATTTATCTCCTATGTCATGATTGCCTGGCACGAAGTGCATCTTTAAAGACAGTGGCTTTAATATTTTTTTAGCTTCAAGGCAGGCAGATTTATAAGTTGGTAAAGTTGGAAGCGGGTGAACTACATCGCCTAAATGAATTGTAAAATCTTGTTTAAAAGATGACAATAAACTTGTTGCGTATTTGGCTCTTTTATTAGCTAAGCCATTAACTTTAAAAGGAGATGATTGATCCACCTTTTTTGGCATAATGTGTGTATCTGTTATAATCCCAAATCTAAAATTCATTTTACTATTTTATTTGTTTTTAAAAAAGTTGTACCTTTTGATTTTGCATAAGCCCATGCTGCCAAACTTATAATAATAACTGTAAGGATCCAAAAAAACCAACAGATAGGAGTTGAAAAAAATATACTGTAAGAGCCACCCGATATTAAAAGAGACTGTCGAAAACTATCTTCCAACATAGGTCCGAGAATAAAAGCAATTAAAAAAGGTGCGCTTGGAATTTTTAATTGCAACATTCCAAATCCTAATAAGCCCATTAGAAACATAATACTTATATCAAAAGCGCTGTTATTTACCGCATAAGATCCAAAAATGCAGAGAACCAAAATGATAGGAAATAGGATTCTGTGAGGAATATCTGTAATTTTACTAATGAACCTAATAGACGCTTTGCCGATTGCAAAAAGATAAATTGAGCTAAGCATAATACCCATAAAAATTGCGTATATTAATTCTATATTTTGGGTAAACATTAAAGGCCCTGGTCTTAAACCATGAATCATAAATGCCCCTAAAATAATTGCAGTGATAATATCTCCAGGTATTCCAAGTGCTAACAAAGGAATCATAGTGGCTCCCGCAACCCCATTATTCCCAGCTTCAGCTGCTGCTACTCCCTCTATTTCTCCCTTACCAAAATTTTCAGGGTTTTTTGAAGTACGACGTGCTTCAGAATAAGATAGGAAAGCAGAAGGAGCAGCACCAATTCCTGGTATGGCCCCTAATATTACGCCTATAAAGCTACCTTTTACAATTGTTTTAAAACACTTTAGAAAATCTTTTAGTGTAGCACCTACTCCTGCAAGGGGATTCTTTTTCAGTTTAATTTCTTTTTTACAAAAAAAATTTAAAATTTCTGGAATTGCAAAAAGGCCTATTAATACAGGTATAAAATTTAAACCTGCTAACAAATTCGTTTGTCCAAAAACAAACCGATTAGTTCCATAAATTAAATCCATCCCTACGGTGGCAAGTAACAAACCTAGACAAGCTGAAGCCATTCCTTTTAAAAGCTGGGATCCTGAAACTCCTGAGATTATTGTGAGAGAGAAAAAAATCAAAGTAAAAACTTCCGCTGGGCCAAATTTTAATGCAAAACTAGCTAAAATACCGGCAAAAAGAATTAGAGAAATATTTGAAATAAAATCTGCAACACAAGATGAATAAAGTGCCATGTCCAACGCACGCTTAGCCTCTCCTTTTTTTGCCATGGGATAACCATCGAGTACGGTGCACGAGGCTGCGGGAGTGCCAGGGGCGTTAATTAAAATTGCAGTTATAGATCCTCCATAAATTCCACCTTTATAAACACCGAGTAACAAGAGTATTCCAGTGACTGGAGGTAAAGTAAAAGTAAAAGGTAATGTTAGTGCTACAGCCATTGGAGTTGTTAACCCAGGTATAGCACCGACAATAACTCCTATAAAAACTCCTATTCCAAGTGCAACAAAACTATCAATTGTCGCAAATAAAAAAAATCCACTAATAAGATTTTCCATCATATTCTACAGCAAACTTTCTAACAACCCATTCGGGATTGGTATTTGAGCAACTTTTGTAAAAAATAAATATATTAGCAATGGAACTAAAGTGGATACGAGAAAAATAATGATGGGTCTACGTTCACCACCCAACATCAAAAGAAATAACAGGGCAATTCCAGATGTAAGAGGGATACCAAATGTCGGTAAAAAAAATACTATCGTTAGAATTGTAATAAAAATAATCAATATTCTAAATAAATATTTTTTTTCTATTTTTTCTGATTCTTCAAAAAACCCGTTAGGGAAATTTTTGATAAATATTCCAAGCCCTATCAAAATCAAAATATATGAGATTATTTTGGGATAATAAGAAGGAGATAATATAGCTAACTCAACATTTCCAGGCTCCACAACTCCTCTGGGTATTAATAACAATATTAATAATAAGCCAAAAAATACAAATACACTCGCTGCCAATATATCTTTTTTAATTAACTTTATGCTTTTCATATTCATTTATTATTATCCATTCTAAGTCGCTCAATATCAAAAAGTTTTGAAAAAACAAATTCATCTAAAGCAACACTCTTAGCGGCCTCATCAGAAGTAATGCTACTAAACTTTAAAAAATCTTCAATATTTTTATATTTTAATTCATGTAACATGCTTCTTGCACCTTTGGAGTAATCTTTTTGTCTGCCAACTTCTCCTGCCACAATAACTGTAGAGGGATTAAGCAAAGTCATAATACTGTCGACTCCTTTTGCAAGGTTTCTTCCAGCATTAAAAAAAATTTTTTTAATTTTTGTATTATCGTTATCAGCTTCTGAAATAAGAGAGTGAAGTTGCTGATCTTTATTTTTGTTTGAATTATCTAATTTTTCTACAAGGTTCACAATTGATATTCCAGAAGCAAGTGTTTCAAAACAACCTTTGCGTCCACAGTGTAAACAGAGAGGTCCTTGTGCATCTAAAATTAAATGTGAAACAGATCCAAATCCGTTAGACATTGGATTAAAAATATTTCCACCAAGGTAAGCACTTACCCCTGTATTTAAAGCTACATTTATTAGGTACATATCCTCAGGCTTTTCTTGTTGAGAAATCTCGGCTTTTAATAGCGCGGATGACCTTGGTTCAATTTTAATAGGTAGATTTAATTCACGCTCTAATTGTTCACGAAGATTAACTTTCTTCCAACCCAAGGGTAATGAAACCAAAAAATCTGCTGTGCTTCCGGGCGATGAGGCTGCTGATATGCCAATACCTAATAATTTTTTTTTATCAATTGAGTTATCAAATACAATATTTTTAATTCTAGAAACTATAGTTATAATTGTTTTATTTATTTCCAAGAAATTAAGATCAGATAGATTTTGTGAATCCACGGTCTCACCTATTGCATTGCATAAAACAATATTGGGGCGATTAGCAGTTAATGAAATTCCAATTACATATGCACTGTCAGGATTAACACTTAAATTAATTTCTTTTCTGCCAACTTTACCTGTAGACTCTGCAGTTCCTGCCTCCAATAAAATACCGTCCTCAATCATTGCCCTAGTAATTTTAGAAACCGAAGGAGGTGTTAAACCTGTTACACTTGAAAGCTGAGACCTTGATATAGATCCTGATTTAGCAATAAGATTTAAAAGATTTTTTTTATTTTGAAGCCTAGTGCCCATTGATGGATATGATCTTAAAATAGTATTATTAGTTTCCATAAGAAATTATTGCCTATAGTATGTTTTTTAGTCAAAAATTGATGAATTTACAATACATAAATTTAACAATTGACTCTTTACAATTAATAAATTAACAAAAGAAATCAATTATTATAGAAAGGGTTTAAAATGATAAATAAAATAATAAAAAATGCAGTCTGTCTGTTATCTGCATTTTTTCTAATGTTCTCTACTAACTCACTTTTGGCAGATAACTATCCAAGCAAGCCCATTACAATGGTAATACCGTATGGACCTGGTGGCCTAGCAGATGTTTCCGCAAGAATTCTTGCTGGTACTTTACCTACTCATATTGGTCAAACAATTTTAGCTATCAATAAAGCAGGAGCAGCTGGAGTTATTGCGTCTACCTTTGTTAAAGGTTCAAAACCTGATGGTTATACTTTATTATTAGCAAGAGTTGGATCTCAAATGGGAGTTCCTGCAATGAATAAAACTATTCCGTACAAGTGGGATGATTTTACAATTATAGGAATGCTAGAAACAAATCCCTTTGTTTTGGTAGTGCCTAGCTCAAGCGACATTAAAAACTTTAAAGAATTTGAAAAAAAAATAAAATCAGGAACACCTATGACTTATGGATCGACTGGTGTTGGTACATTGTTACATATAGCAACTGCTGTTATGGCAGATACTATGGGTGCAAAAAAAGGATCTCTAACACACGTTCCATTTAAAGGTGGCGGAAAAGCTAGTGCTGCTCTTATGGGTGGTAAAGTAGATTTTATGTGGCAAGGTCTTTCCGGTGTTGTAAATGGAATTAAAGCAGGTAAGCTTAGAGCTCTTGCTGTTGCGACTCCAAAACGTCAACCACTATTACCAAGTATACCAACAGGCACAGAACTAGGTTACGCAAATATGGAACAAATTGTTGGATGGTCTGCAGTGTATGGTCCTCCAAATATGCCTGATGCAGTTGTTAAGGTTATAGCGGATGCTTTAGAAAAAAACAAATCTGATAAAACTTGGATAAAAATGAATAAAGCAATGGGTAATGTCATCGATGTTCGTAGTCCTGCTGCTACCAAAGCTTTTGTTGGCAAACAATACAAAGTATATGATGCTACACTTAAAAAAATGGGTATGCGTATAACAAAATAATTAATACAAAAAAGTCCCAGCCTTAAAAGCTGGGGCTTTTTATCTTTTAAAACTTTTTATTAAAATAATAATAAATAAATGAAAAAAAAGCAGGCTCCCAATTTTTTATTTATCATGGCAGACCAACTGGCTGCCAATGCGCTTTCTTTTTATGGAAATCAAACATCAAAAACACCTACATTAAACAAACTAGCTAAAGAAGGTGTGGTTTTTGAGAATTGTTACTGCAATCTTCCAATGTGCGGCCCCTCCAGAGCTTCATTGCATACAGGCCGTATGCCTTTTTCAATAGGAATGTATGATAATGCCAGTGAATACCGATCTAGCATCCCCTCTTTTGCTCATTATTTGAGAAACTTAAATTATAGAGCGGAACTAAGCGGTAAGATGCATTTCGTTGGTGCGGATCAATTACATGGATATGAAAAAAGACATACCACTGAAATTTATCCTGCAAATTTTGGGTGGACCGTAGATTGGAGCAAAGGAAGAGAATATCGACCGACTAATTTGACTATGGCGTCTGTAATAGAAAGTGGTCCTTGCATAAGGTCTATGCAAATGGACTATGATGAGGAGGTTGCAAACGCAGCAAAGCAAGCAATATATGATTTGGCTCGTAAAAAAGACGACAAACCTTTTTTTTTGACAGTGTCATTTACACAACCACATTCTCCTTTTACAATATCCCAGGATTATTGGCACAAGTACAACCACGATGATATTGAATTGCCAACTGTATCTGAAATACCTCTAGAGCAGAAAGATCATTTAAGTAGAAACTTACATTACTGCCAAGGTCGTAATGAATTTTCAATTACTGACGAACACCGTCGAAATGCACGTCATGGATATTATGGAATGATCTCTTATATTGACGATCAAATCCTTTCATTAAAGAACGTTTTAGAAAAAACGGGATTGGCAGATAATACTATCATTGTATTTACAGCTGATCATGGAGAAATGATGGGTGAACGAGGCATGTGGTACAAACAGCACTTTTTTGAATGGGCTTCTAAAGTACCATTAATTATTCACGCTCCAAATAAATTTCAACCTTCTAGAATAAATAAAAATATTTCGTTAATTGATCTTTTGCCTACTTTTATAGATATCGCCACAGAAGGAAATCATAATAATTATCTAAGTAAAGAAATTGAAGGACAATCTTTATATCCTGCTCTTCAGGGAGATTCTAAAAATATTTCAGATATTGTTATTTCAGAATTTGCTGCAGATGGCTCTACTGGTCCTAGTCGAATGGTTAAAAAAAGTAATTGGAAGTATATGTATTTAGAAGGGGTAGATGAACTACTTTATAATCTAGAAGAAGATCCAAATGAAATAAAAAATCTTATTGGTGACAAAAAGCATTTAAAGATAGTTGAAGAACTCAGGGGAATTGCCCTTCACAACTGGGACCCTCAGCGGATGAAAGAAATTATTAGAAAAGACCAAGAGAGAAGACTTTTTATTCATAAAACTACCAATGGGGAGCCGACTTGGGTAAATATCGTTAGGGTAGATGATGGAAATCGCTACGTTAGAAATGGAAGCGCTGCAGACACAAAAGCTCTTGCTAGATTCCCATTTGTTTCTCCAGCAAAACCAGATATTAAAAAATAAAGTAAAAGCTGGTGAAAGCCAGTAGGGGTTTATCGAAGTAGTAGAAGTGTTGGTTTCATTAGCCAATATTGCATTATAATTTTAAGCCCGGTCCCTTCATATATGGAGCGTTTGCATCTAAGGGCCATCTTGATTTTGCTGGAAAATTTATGTCATTAATTAAATTTTTATTAAATCTTTTTATTCCAGCCCAAGCAATCATCGCCGCGTTATCTCCACAAAATTTTAAATCAGGAAACATTGGTTTAAATCCCATTTCTTTTGCAGCACCAGACAAATTTTCTCTGATTGAGCTGTTCGCAGCAACACCTCCCGCAACTATAAAGTAAGGTTTTTTTTCACCAGTTTTATTTAAAAACTGTTTCATTGCTTCTTTAGTTTTTTTATTTAAGATTTTATTTACCGTATGTTGAAATGAGGCAGCTAAATTGTATTTTAATTTTATATTGTCATTAATCTTTTTTGACTCCCTTAAAACTGCAGTTTTTAATCCAGCAAAAGATAAGTTACAACCAGCTCTATTTATTATCGGCTCAGGTAATTTAAAAAAATTTTTATCTCCTAATTTAGAAAACTTTTCTACATTTGGTCCACCTGGGTAGCCAAGATTTAACATCTTTGCTGTTTTATCAAAAGCTTCACCCAGCGCATCGTCTATCGTAGTTCCAAGTTGTTCATAACTATTAACATCTTTAACAATTAAATATTGAGAATGACCACCAGATATTAACAAAAGAAGATAAGGAAATTCAATTTTATTTTGTAAACCAGGACTTAGAGCATGCCCTTCTAAATGATTTACAGCAATAAAAGGCTTTTTAGCAAAAGCAGCAATTGATTTTCCAATATTTAAACCAACTGTCAAACAAACTATTAAACCTGGACCAGCTGTCGCTGCAATCCCATCAATTTTATCTATTGAAAACTTGCTCTCATTCAGCGCCCTATCAATAATAAAATCTATATTTTCTATATGAGAGCGTGCAGCTAGCTCAGGAACTACTCCCCCAAATTCTTTATGTTCTTCAATTTGACTAGAAACAATATTGGACAAAACATTTGCAGTGCCATTGTAATTTTCTTGTATTACTGCGGCAGCTGTTTCATCACAACTAGTCTCGATTCCCAAAAATGTACGTTTTTTTCCCATTATAAAAATATGAACAAAATATTAGAATAGTATAAAATATATTTACCAATTATATAAATTAATAATGAAAAAAATTACAATCGGAGCCAGAGGAAGTAAATTATCCTTAGCCTATGTAGCTAAAGTAAAAGGACTTCTTTTGAAAAAAAATGGTGATTTAAAAAAAGAAGATATAGTTATAAAAACTATAAAGACTTCAGGTGATATATTTTACGATACAAAACTCTCAAAAATAGGAGGAAAAAATTTATTTTGTAAAGAAATTGAAGAAAACCTTTTAAATAAAAAAATTGATATAGCTATTCATTCATTAAAAGACATGGAGTCGGAAGAAAATAAAAATTTAATAATTGGGGCTTACATAAAAAGAAACGATCCAAGAGATGTCTTTATTAGTATTAAATATAAAAACTTAGAAGAATTAAGAAAAGACTCAAAAATTGGATCAAGCTCCAGGAGAAGAGAGTTACAACTAAAATTGATTAATCCAAATATTTCTATTTTAAATATTAGAGGAAATATAGATACTCGTATTAAAAAACTAGAAGAAAGTAAATTAGATGCAATAATTCTCGCTGCCGCTGGAGTTAAAAGTTTAAATTTTGAAAATAAAATTACACAATATTTTAATGTCAAAGAAATCCTGCCTGCGGCGGGGCAAGGAGTAATTGCTGCACAATGTAGAAAAAATGACTATGATATAATAAATGTTTTACAGAAAATTAGCGATCAAGAAACTAAGTATTGTGCTGTTGCGGAAAGAGAAATGCTCAGAGTTATAGGTGGAGATTGTGAAACAGCAGTAGGAAGTTTTGCTATTTTAGAAAATAATATAATAAAATTAAAAGCCCAGCTCTTTTCAGATGATGGAAAGAAAAATTTTAATTTTGAAGAATCTGGAAATAAAGAAGAATATTTAAGAATAGGACAAATAGTTGGAAAAAAAATTCTGAAATTGGCAGGGGTAGAATTTAAAAAATGAATATCTTGATAACAAGACCTTTAATTGATTCAGAGGATTTAATGGGAAAACTTTTTTCATTAGGACATAAAATTACACATATCCCTACATTAAAAATTACTTCAGCAAATATGAAGCAAATTGATTCTGATAATTTTGATGCTTTTATCTTTACAAGCGCTAATGCATTTAGAAATCTTAACACTAAAAATCCAAATAAAAGCAAAGCCTGCTTTTGTGTAGGATCAATTACTGAAAAAATTGTTAGACTAAAAGGATATTCAAACACAATATCTGCGGGTGGAACAGTTAACGCTTTAAAAAATTTGATAATAAATTCAGACCAACTAAGTAAAACTTCAAATATTGCTTATTTTTGTGGTGATAACTTATCGTCAGATTTAGACCTTGACCTTAAAAAAGAGGGGTTCAAAATTAATAAAATTATCAATTATTTTTCAGAAAAGATAACCGATCTTAATGACAGCAATAAAAAAATAATTGAAAATCACCCCCCAGACACAATCTTTGTTTATTCAACAAGAAGCGCACAAAGTTTTATTGAAATAATCAAAAATTATTCACTATATCCATTGATGACAGAATCTAAAGTTATGTGTATAAGTAAAAAAGTAGCAAATATTTTTACCAAAGAAGGTTGGAATAAAGTTGAAATTTTC
>Ga0209709_10004692_pt1 | contig 10927 bp, 16 predicted proteins | sample ArcticOcean_MG_C_2_FD_187435 | JGI IMG/M metagenome (GOLD analysis project Ga0209709, IMG submission 187435) | Marine microbial communities from western Arctic Ocean - ArcticOcean_MG_CB4_136 (SPAdes) (version 2) | ecosystem: Environmental > Aquatic > Marine > Oceanic | place: Arctic Ocean...
AAAAAAAATAAAAATCTACACAATATTTAATGGATTTAAGAAAAATTATTTTGAAACAAAAAAAGAAAAATAAAACAAGAAGGAAAAAAAAGAAGAAAAAAAGCATAATAAAGAAAAATAAAAAGAAAGAGACCGTAAAAGAATGTTTAAAAAAACATATGTTGGTTTATATAACTTTTATAGGGTGTTTTTATGTTTTAAGTAAAAGATTTAATAAAAATATATTTACATTATTAGGAACATTGATATTTGCCAGTTTTACAGGATATTTAGTTCATCTTATTTCACATTTAATATATTATAGAGAGGTGTATAATAAAACTGATAATATTTTAAAACATAATAAATATACAGATAGGATAATGAAGAAGGTTTGTAGATTTATGGATTTTCATAGGATAACTCATCACGACACTAAAGTAAATAAAAAGAAAGAGAATATTTTTTATGAAGCAATAAATAATGCGTTTTTCCAAGGATTAGGGTTAATAATTTTAATTCATTTTATTCAAAAAGTAGATTATGTTATAATTATATTTTGGGTGTTATTTTATGTAACTGTTCATAATATAAATTTGTTTTATATACCATCTTGGACTCATAAAGACCATCATACTACCCCATTAACAAATATAAGTTTTGGTTTTGATTTTTATGATTTAATATTTGGAACGGGTGATGAAACTGAATATAGACCTGATATAGTTATAAATATAATAACTATAACAGCATTGTTATATTATGTAGTTCCTTATTTTACAAAAATAAAGAATTAAATATTATTTAAAACAACTTTTTCAAGAGCTTTTTCTTCTTTTTTACCCTGATATGCAACCTTCATATTAGCAAAAATTAGTAATTTTCTAACAAAGGAAACAAAATTAAATTTAGTTAATTTATGTATTTTTTCAGCAACTTCTTCATAGGATAATATTATAGGTTTTTCATCTGGATTATATATTTGATTGATATATTGGTTGCCGTAGAATGTGGTCAAAAAATTATTATTTTGACAAGTTTCATAATGTGATACCATATATGCTTTTTTAACATGTTCTAAATAACTTTCTTTAAATTTACCGAAAGCAAGTTTTTTTAATATTTTTAAGGTATGTTTGACAACATTTTTTATATGTTTATTTTTTGTGGATATTTCAATAACTAAGAAACTGCCATATGGATTTGTATAATTATCAAGACCGACATTATATATCCATTGTTTTTTTTCTCTTAATTCTTCCATAAGCATAGATGCAATACCGCTTCCAATAAATTCTTTAAAGAAATCAATATAAAATACCTCCATATCTCTTTGATATATTGGTGAATGAAAGGCGAAAGCTAATGTTGTATTATCAACATTTTTATTTTGATAATATTTTACTTCGATACCTGATTTAAATATATCAGAGTATTTTGGGATAACTTTTATTGGTCTGGCTTTAGTTAATCTGTTTTTTAATAAGTTAATACATTTTTTTTTAGAAAAGTTTCCAGAAATAACAAAAATCATATTTCCTGACCCATAAAAACGATTACACCAAGATTTTAATTCAGGAATAGTATATTTTTTAAGATTTTTAAGTTGTAAAGACATATCATCTTGATAAATTAATCCTTCTATTCTAAATAACATACTGTTTAATACATTATATAAGCCCATATTTGGATGATTTGAATGAATCATTAATTCATTTTGAACGGCTTTAATTTCTTTTTTCATTCTTGAAACGCTTAATTCTGGATTTATGCTGATACTAACAATATAATCAAGCATTTCAGTGCTAAATTGTTTGAGACCATGCATATAATATTGAATAGTTGTTTGTCCTGTACTGGCATTCATTAAAACACCTCTTTTTTTCCAATAAGCTTGACATCCTTTTGACCCACATCTTTTCCATCCATCACATACAAGATGCTCTAATAAATGTGAAATACCAGCATTTTCTTTATTTTCATTTATAAAACCACTACTTATAAATGATTCAATCATAGTAGTTTTGGATTTGGGATTGTGATTTAATATAATTTTGAAATCATTTATATCAATAACTTCGTGTTTAGACATATATATATTTATTACGGAAAAAATTAAAATTTCCTTTCTAAAATACTAATAACAATGATCAAATATTTTGTAGCCATATTTATATTTTGTGTAGTATTATTTTTATATTTACACGTTACCTATCATTTAAAAACCGGAGAAGATTTGGAAGTTTATACTATAGAAAGACCTTCAAAGGAAAAATTGGAAGAAATTTGCGATATAAGACAACCCGTTGTCTTTGATTTTTATAATGAACCTTTATTAAATAATTGTAATTTAGTTAATTTAGATGATTTATACGGGGCATTTGATATAAATATGAGAGATATATCCAATAAAGATGAGAATTCTGAATTATATTTGCCATTTTTACTAAAAGAGGCAATTAATATTTTTAATGATGATAAGAATGAAAAGTTTATTAGTGAAAAAAATCAAGATTTTTTGAAAGAAACAGGAGCTGTAAAAAATTACAGTTATAATGATGGGTTTTTAAGACCACCTTTAGTAAGTAAATGTAAGTATGATTTTATGACTGGTTCAGTAGGATCAAAAACACCATTGAGATATAATTTGAATTATAGAAATTTTTATTATGTTACATCAGGTAAAATAAATATAAAATTAATACCTCCTCATAGCAGCAAATATTTATATTCTGTTAAGGATTACGATAATTTTGAATTTATATCACCATTAAATGTCTGGAATGTTCAAAGTCAATATAAATCAGATTTTAATAAAGTAAAGGTATTAGATGTAACATTAGAAAAGGGACAAATTATACATATACCTGCTTATTGGTGGTATAGTATCGAATATGAAAAAATATCGAGTGTTTGTTTATTTAAATACAGAACTTTTATGAATGTTTTAGCAATATCTCCTCATCTTTTCTTAACAATGTTACAAGGACAAAATATTAAAAGAAATATTGCAAAAAAAATTGAGGAAGAACCAAAATCTTCTGTTAAATCTGTATCTGTTCCCGAGACTAAAGTTGAAGATAAATAATAGAAATTAATTTATGAAAAAAATAGAGTAATAGCGAAAGCAAATAAAAATTTGATTGATAATTATCTCAATATTCTTTTTGATAAAGGATGGATATAAAATTGAAATTACTAATATTAAATAATTAATATTAGTAATTATGCAGTATACCTATAAGTTGAGAATAATAGATAGAAAAAAAAATGATTTTGGATTAGTTAATGCTTACACATTAGCAGATTACCCAATTCCACATAAATTTAATCCCATAGAGCATAAAATGTTCAATCAAGATATATTTACACTTCAAGATGATGTTGTAAATATATTGCATTCTTCAGCGAGATGTATGAAGGTAATCCCTGCTGTATTAGCATTAGAAAACACTCAAACTTATGGTAGAATTAAAGATAAATTTTTCTATAAATGCATTCCAGATGATAAAAGATTGCCTATTTTCTTAGTTCCTTATAAAATAAAATTAGGATTTTCTAAAAGTATTAAAAATAAATATGTCGTATTTCAGTTTAGAAGTTGGGAAGGAAAACATCCAATTGGTTCTTTGACTCAAACATTGGGTGATGTTAATCAACTTGATTCATTTTACGAATATCAATTATATTGTAAAAGTCTTTATGCTTCTATTCAAAATATTACAAAAAAAACAATGCGAAAATTAAAAGAAAAAACAGAAAATGAATATATTGATATTATTAAAACGAAAAGTGATTTGAAAGATTATCGCGATGTAAGAAATATTTTAAGTATAGATCCAACAACAAGTAGAGATTTTGATGATGCTTTTGATATTGAAAAAATAGATGATGGTTATAGAATCAGTATCTACATTTCCAATGTATCCTTCTGGATGGATGTTATGGATTTATGGAGTTCATTCTCTAATAGAATTTCTACTATTTATTTACCCGATAGAAAGCGTCCAATGCTACCAACTGTATTATCCGATGCTCTTTGTAGTTTGACAGAAAATGATATTAGATTTGCATTAGAATTGTCTTTAACTGTTAAAGAGTTTAAGATAATAGATTTTGAATTTAATAATTGTGTTATTAAGGTTAAAAGAAATTTAAGATATGATACAGATGAACAAGAATCAAATAATGATTACAAAATTTTATTCGAACAAATAAAAATGATGAATCTAAAAAATAAATATGTAGAGTCGATAGATACAAGTCATGATGTTATTGCTTATCTTATGATTACTATGAATTATATATCAGCAAAAGAATTAATTCGATTAAAAACAGGTATTTTCCGTAGTGCCCAATTTGGTAGTAATTTTACTCCTCCAGAACATATTCCTAAGGATGTCGGGAAATTTTTGAAACATTGGAATAGTCTTGGAGGTAAATATTCTAAAGATTTTGGACAACATGATATGTTGAATTTAGACGCATATGTTCATATTACAAGTCCAATTAGAAGATTGGTTGATTTACTGAATATTATGATACTTCAAGATAAATTAGGACTCTATAAAATGACTAATGAAGCCAAAGAATTTTATGAAAGATGGACCAATGATTCAAGTATTGAATATATTAATACATCTATGCGTTCTATTCGAAGAGTTCAAAATGATTGTTCATTACTAAAGATTTGTATGGATGATGAAAATGTTTTGAATACGGTTTATGAAGGTTTTATCTTTGATAAAATTATAAGAAATGATGCTTTATATCAATATATGGTTTATTTACCGCAATTAAATATGGTTAATCGTTTCACAAGTAGACATTACAAAACTAATTTAACAAAACAACAATTTAAAATTTATGTATTTACAGACCAAGTTTCATTAAAAAGAAAGATAAGGGTAGAAATGCAGTGAAGAAAATTGAATCGTAAACAACAGTTAATTTTTTTTATATATATATTATGATGTCTTTGTGGAATAAATTACCTACTGATATTATTCAACATATTTATGAGTATGATTCAACATATAGAGAGAAAATGAATCAAAGTTTAAAGTTTGTTGAACACGCTTGTTCAACTTGTTGTTGTGATGGGGGTAAAAAAACTCGTTACAGACATTTTTTGGAGGTTTCTTTTTGGAATTGGGAATGGAGACGTAGAAATTCTTGTCCAAAACATAATCCTTGTGAATTCGATAAAAATGGGTTTCAAACTGAATATGATTTTACTGAGGAAATTGCTGAGCACGAGAGGTACATAAACGCTCTCAACACAGTCCAACAGTTTTGGGTTCATTATGAAATCCGTACAGGACGTACGTGGTATAGATATAATGAAACTATTAACTATAATTTTATTATCTTGGGTTTGTGGGTATTTTGTACTCGCAATAAAGATATTTACCCGAGTCCTATCAAAACTTATTCAAGAAAAAAACTCACAGGAGCAAGATTTATGGATATGACTCACGCCCAGCGACCCATTACAGCTTAAGTAGTTGAAAATTGAATATTAAGTTACAGATTATATTTTTAATATTAAAAATATAATGTGTTGTAAATCAAACTATAATTCTCTATCTTTATGCATATGCTGTTCAGTTGGTATAATGTTTTTCCTTTGTTCAGTTGTATCTATGTGTTTCTATATTTATTATGTTGATAATAAGAAATATGAATTTATGGGAGAAGTTGCAGTATATACTGTTTTATTATCATTCTTGTTTATGGTGATAACTTCAGATATTAGGTCCGAAAATAAAGGAAAGTCAAGTAAAATTACACCTATTTAATCGCTATCTGTATCATTATCATCAACAAGTCTATCTCTACATATATTTTTACACATTTTTATGCCATTTGTTACCCAATCAGGAGAACCACATTCTTCTAATCTTACTGAAAATACTACAAGTGTAAATACACTCATAACAATTATAATAGATATTAATCCGATATTATTTGATGCAATATACATATATAATAACATCATTATCACAATAAAAAATGTTAATAATATATTATCTATACAACACTTTGGTGATACCTTTTCTCTGCACATAATTAATTAATAATGTATTTATCTCTTTAAAACTCTTTATAAATTAATTAGAGTTTATTTTGATGTGAATTTCACTATATGGTGTACACACATCAAAGGCAATTTTATAATATGTGATAGAGAATAAAAATACTTTGATTTAACTTTATCCCAGAATATTTTTGAGTTAATTATATCATTATTTACTTTATTTAATAAACTTTGACGATAATATGAAAATATAGGTCTGTAAATTTTAGGGTCTGTGGCTAATTCATATCCTATACATAATTCATAATTATTAATCCAAAAAGCAATTCCATTATATACTAAATTATGATTCCACCCCTCTTTTTTTACCCTGTTGAAATTCGCATAATAATTATCTTTTCTATAAATGCTTCGTTGTTTGTGACTTCTAATTATTATCCTATTAAATTTATTTTTACTCCAATTTGTTTGTAAATATAATTTCCTATATTTTTGTATATTCATATAAGTATAATTTATTATTATATATATATATATTTTTATGTTCATTTATTTTAATATTATTCCATTCAAATACTGTAACACTATATAAAATTGATTATTTATTTATATTCTTATAATTGTATAAAAATGAACCGTTTCTTTGTGTTGCCTCAAGAATTAATTAATTATATATATAGTTTTGATTCTACAAGTAAAGAAAAATTTAAAGCAACATTAGATGAAATAAATAAATGTAAGAATTTTGTTATTTGGAGAACATATAATAAACCAGTAACTATTATTAAATATGCTGTTAAATGGAAAAAGCAAGAATGTTTTGAAAAAGGACATACAATAGAAATAAGTAAGCCTTTTGGTGTTTTGTGTAGATGTAGAGATTGTGGTGTATCTCAGGGATTTAATTATAGAGATAGTTCGTATCATTATAATCATTTACCCAAACACTTACGTTGTGGTGACTACCTGAATTATATTTAATACCAAATATAATATAATGGACGAATGGTGTTGCTATATAATAAAAAATAAAAAATATACATATGTGGGTGTTTCAAATAATGCTGAAAAAAGACTGAGAGCTCATAATGGTGAAATTAAAGGGGGTGCTAAATATACAACAAGTAAAGGTAGTGGTTGGAAACATATATGTATAATTAGGGGTTTTCCTACAAAAATAGAGTCATTACAATTTGAATGGGCACTTAAACACGTTGCACCAAAAAAAGCGGGAGGAATTGAAAATAGAATAAAAAAACTGGAGATACTATTAAATAAAAAAAGATGGACAAGTAGAGCACCTTTAGCAGAGACTATGCCTTTAATAATAGAATGGATAGATGAAAAATATAAAAAAGAATATATGAAGTTACCAATATTCATAGATGAAATTATTAATCCTTCTTCACAATGTTGTTAGATTCTTTATTAAATAATAACTCAAATGCTGAATATCCAACGATATATAACAAATAAAGTTCTCCTAAATGCCATGGAGCTCCATACATTCTTTTACCATATAAATATCCTATTCCACCAACTAATCTAAAAACCCAAACTATAGAACCGGCAATAGCAGCTTTTATTGGTTGGAAAATACCTGCTATTAAAAACAATGGCATAAATACAGACATAGCTTCTACATTATTTTGATGAACCCGTTGTGCTCTGTAATATTTCAAAACATCGTCTTCACTTAGGTTTAATTTTTTAATTTCACTGTCTCTTGGATATAATGTGGGCGCTTTTATTTTTGTAGAACTTCTTTCTCTCATTACCGGAATAACCATTAAAACTTGTTGTGTAATATATAGGAGTAACGCTATAATTAATACATAACCGTATTCTTTTTTAATATTCATTATAAACAATAATATTATTTATAAAAAATAATATTAACTTATTTATTTTTAAAATAAAATTATACATTGAGTTAGATACAGGCTCTGGTTTGTTGAACATTTATATAATAATATTTCATAAATTTGAAATTTAAAAATATAAAAATATAAAATTATATATTAGATAACTATGGGTGAAACAAAACAAATGAGTAGTGTAGAATTAAATAAAACATTTAATTATACAATTGAAAACTATGGATTTGGTAATTATCCGATGAAATTTGTAGAGAAATATGGAAGGATGGTAGACCATTCTCTCATTTTATTGAAGGTTGGCTTGCAGAAAACTATCCCTTAACATATGTAAAAGGATGTAAAAAATATGACTTTACGGATAAAAACATTCCCGAAATTTTATATGATGAAAAAACATTTACTAAAATGGGATGCAAATTTTGCCCATCAAATATGTTAGGACAGGGAAGAAAGTTTGATAAGTCTGTATTTGAAGAAAAAACAAAAAAATTAGTATTTTGTATAGTTTCAAATGTTGATTTTCCAAATATTAAGGTGCGATTTGTAAAAGGTTCTGATTTACTTGTTAACTATCCAAATGGTAAAATATCATCAAAAGACCATATTAAATTCTTTAATTAATTCTTGTTTTGATATTGATTTTGGACCACAAGTATTATTTTTACAATTATAAATAATTTTTTTTAATTTGTCAAATAACGCATCAGTTAATTCTATATCAAATTTAATAAAGTAGTGCGATTGAGTAGATTTTTTTTCAGTTTCTTTATCAATAACTCCTGCATTCACACCTACACGTCTAAACGATATATCGTGCACATCCGTTTTTTTTACAAATTTATAATTATTAGGTATAAGTTTTTTAGGGGGTATTCGCTCAACATCTTTTTTAACCCATATTTGGAATACACATGGTACATTATATTCTTTTTTATCAACTATAAATGAATTTTCAGGTAAATCATATTCGTATATAAGATGGAAATTTAGTGGCCAACGTTTTTTTAAACTGTCTTTTTTAAAACTTTTAGGTAATATAAATGAAACACTATCTCCATATTCGCACGATTTTTTTATAAATTTAATAGCCAGAGAAGATTGACGACCAAAAGGTGGATTACCTATAATATGAATCTTACTATTCGGTTCTCTAATTAGTGTTTTATAATCATATTCTAAATAATCTTTCTTTATTACTTCATCATTTTCAGGTTCTAAATCATAAAACATATAATTTTTAGTTAAAGATTTTATACCATTAATAAATGAACCATTTCCCGCACTTGGTTCAATACATATATCATTATTTCCTATATTAATATTTTGTTTTATAGAGTTAATACATTTATCTACTATAGTATCAACTGTATAAAATTTATCTATTGTTGTTCTTTTTAATCCTGTTTTTTTCATAGTTTATATATTATTTATATGTTTATTAATTAATCAATTTTATAAAACAATAAAAAAATTTTTTATTAAATCAAATATAATTAGATATATAGGCTCTGATTAGTCGCTATGCTTTTAAGCACACAATCCTTAACAAAACTAAGTGTATGTAACAGTTTCATATTTTCTTGAATAATACATGCTTTTTCCAATTCATTACAAATATTTACAATTTTTAAGATAGCTTTTACAAACTCACCAATATAAATGTTATATTTTTTGGCATCAATATAAATTTTATTACAATCCGCTTCATTTTCTGCTGAACACCAATTATACATATATTCACACATATCATACTGAACATCATAAGAATCTGTAAAATTTGTTTGATATTTAGATTCAATATCATAATAATAATTTAATCTACCTTTAATCTGTTTAACTGCTGTTTTAATTTTATCATTTACAGATGTGCTTGAAATATTGGGATATGCATCTTCTTGACTAATACGAATAGATGAAAATACACTTAATACACTTACAAGTTCTTCAACTCTAAGATCATCCAGACATCTATCTTTTAAAATATCAGTTATAGCCATAGGATGAATTTCGTGAATATTGGAAGCCATTAATCCTTTAATAGTTGGTACTAATTGACTATAATCTTCCTGAGTGAATTTTCCTTCAATAAAATTTTCTTTTTGCAGAATACCAGTATGGAGATAAATTTCTCCTTTAATATAAGAATTAGTATTGTTAATTTTTTTTGTGACTTTATCAAGATTATCTTGTATTTCCAAAAAACTACAATATTTTTTGTAATCCGCGTCTAGTGCTTTGTAACTTTCTTTAATATTAGAAATTTTACGTCGAATTATTTTCTGTTTTTTTTTAGATAACATTTGTAATTCTTCTTTATCATTATGATACTCTTGTAGAGTATTAAAAGGAGTTATTATAAATTTAAATCCTTCTTCTTTACCTTTTTTTTGTTTAATAAGTTCAGATTGTTTCCTTAAATATCTTGATAATTGAGCTGAAATTTCATTAGATAACATACTTTTGTTTGCATACCCAATAAAATCAGTATTACCACTGGCTAACATTGATACAATAAGTTTATAGTCTATACAGAATTTAGATGATAATATTTCTGGTTTACCACTTAACATGTTTCTATAAACAGACACAGGTGGCATACTATCTCTATTATCATAAATATTTGTTAAATGAATAATGGTTCCTTTATCATCTTTACCTCTTCTCCCAGCACGTCCAGAACCTTGACCATATTCATGACTACGTAGGAATCTAAATCCTTTACCATCATATTTTTGAAGACCAGTATAAATAACACTTTTAATAGCGACATTAACACCAATTGCAAAAGTTTCTGTTGCTACGAGTAATTTAATATATTGTTTTCTATACAAGATTTCAATCATTTCGCGGAAAACAGGAGTAACTCCGCTATGATGAACGGCAATACCTTTTTGTAATAACTTTGAAATTTGATGAAATTCTGATAAAGCGACATACTCTTTCCAATTTGATAATTTACTGATTAAAATTTTTTTTGCTTCTTGTTCAATAATACTAGGAATTTTTGAATCTGCTTCAAACAAAGATT
>Ga0209709_10004693_pt1 | contig 10926 bp, 19 predicted proteins | sample ArcticOcean_MG_C_2_FD_187435 | JGI IMG/M metagenome (GOLD analysis project Ga0209709, IMG submission 187435) | Marine microbial communities from western Arctic Ocean - ArcticOcean_MG_CB4_136 (SPAdes) (version 2) | ecosystem: Environmental > Aquatic > Marine > Oceanic | place: Arctic Ocean...
CTGATTATTATCCTTATGAGCAGAGTTTTTTAGCAAATGTCAGTACTAGGATAATTAATGAAGTAAAAGGTATTAATAGAGTTGTTTATGACATTACGTCAAAGCCTCCAGGTACTATTGAGTGGGAGTAGCGAAACCCTCTGAAACCCTTATTCTATAAAGGTTCTTCAACAACACACTCACGACACACTTTCTCCTAGATGCTTGTTCTTTATGGCATCTGGCATTAGCGTAAACACACACCACAACACACTACGGTGACTATTGTTAACCGTAAGTGACTAAACACCCTAATTGATCCATTGGGTGTTGGGGATGTTTAGTTATGAGGAAGGTATAATGGGTACATGTATAAAGATAGCGCAAAGCAAAAAACTAACAATATTTTTCCGATTTTTAGCTCAGTGAAGATTGGTGCCAGAAAGCTCATCACCGAAAATCAAAAGATTACTGACTGTCATGAGATATTCGATGGTAGAGCTACTATTCGAAGAAACCAAAGAAGTGGTGGCGTTTGGCAGTTCAATTTGTGGCTGCGTGCCGAGAACAAGCAGTACCGAAAGTCATTAAGAACTTCTCATTTTGAAACAGCCGTTGAGCGAGCTGAAGAGATGTATATGGCTGTAGTGAGTGCTCAAAAAGCGGGGCGGAAAATTTTCTCCCCAACAGTTAAAAACAGCATAGAGATGTATTTAGAAAAACGAAGAGAGGAAGTTAATAGTGGCTTCATCACTATTGGAAGATTTGGAACCATTCAAACCCATCTCAAGCATTTTGCAGACTTTATTCATAGGGATCGAAACCTCAACGAGTTAAGTAGAAGTAGTTTAGTGAGTTATCACAGTAACCGGAAAAAGAGTACTAATAACAGAATCGCCAATTCCACTATCTTGAACGAACAAGCAACGATCAATGCGCTTGCGAGGTTTCTGTATAGAGAAGGCTATGTAGCTTTCGAAAGCTTTATATTTGAAAAAATTAAAAAGGAAACTAATAAAGACAAAAGCCGTAGAGATGCCTTTACCCTCGAGGAGTACAGATTGCTCACTGACGAATTTAGACAATATGCAGCCAAAAAGAATGTAAAAGACGAGAAGATTTACATTCAACGCCAGTTCACTCGCTATGCAATTTTAATACTGGCAAACAGCGGGATGAGAGATGGAGAGCTAAAGCAATTACAGTGGAAAAATGTCGAGATTTTTGAAGACAAGGATAAAAATGGTGAGCCAATTACATTGGCTCGGATATTCGTAAGAGGGGAAACCAGTAAGGTAAGAACCGATAGAACGTTTATTGCTCGAAAAGGTAAGTATTTCGAGCAAGTTAAAAAATTGAGCAAATACACACAGCCACATCATTATGTATTCCAAGATACCGAAGAAGGTGATGTAAATAGGATACAAAGAATTTGGCGAAAACACTTTAAGAAGATAATGCAGAAGTTAGCTTTTGACGTCGATAGTGATAGGAAATTGGCTCTTTACAGCTTACGACACTTTTTCATAACGATTAGAGTTAAAGAAGGCGCTAGTTTAGCAATGCTTGCTAACTGCTGTGGGACTTCAGTCACTCAGATTGAAAAAACCTACTACCATGTTGATGAAGAAGCCATGAAAATGGCAATCATGTAAGAAGTTCTATACATGAATCAGACGATTTAGAGAGTACTTGAATAGAACGGAACTAACTAAGGAAAAACTCCATAGAATAATAGAAAAGCTTCAAGAATATCGTCACATGAGCTTAAAAAGTATAGCGGATAAGTTAAATTCATTAGGAATTAAAACTCATAGAGGAAAATCATTTTCTAGTGGTTCTATTCATTCCATTCTCAAAAGAAAAAAAGAACGAGATATATGGATAGAGGAGGTTCGTAATAAAGAATTCCCTGTTAAAATCCAAAATTTCGATTTATCTTAATTAAATGAAAAAATTAATCCTAATATTGATTGTGTTTACTTTATTTTCTACCTCAGGCTGGTGTCTGGCTTCTGAATGCATCCAAGGTGATTGTATAAATGGAAAGGGTACTTACATTTTCCCTGGTGGCGGTGGACAAACATATGTCGGAGAATTTAAGAACAAAAAATTTCACGGATCAGGCATGTTAAATTTGGGTAGTGGACATATTTATATGGGTGAATTTATGTATGGTAAATTCAATGGGAAAGGTAATGTGGTGGTGCCTGGTATTGGTTTTTACCAGGGTGAATTCAAGAATAATAAATGGCATGGAATAGGAATTTTAACATCCTATAAAGTTGGCTGGGTTTATAGTGGTGAATTTAAAGAGGGTGAGATAAATGGAAAAGGAATATTTACTTATCCAGATGGCACAGAAAAAGCAGGAGCATGGAAAGGAACAGAATACCTAGGGGCTGAATAGAATGAATATGAACTTTAAAGAATTCCATATTAAAATCATAAATTTCGACTTATCGTAATTAAATGAAAAAATTACTTTTTATAATTCTTATTCTTTTTGCCGATAATGCAACGGCATCATCTCTACCTAACTGTCCTGATCCATCTGAAATATGGCATAATTGTTTTGGCACTGTCGCTTTTGCTAGTGGAACAAAATATGTCGGTGAGTTCAAAGCTGGATTGGAACACGGACAAGGTACTTACACTTGGGCTGATAGAACAAAATATGTCGGTGAGTTCAAAGCTGGCGAGAGACACGGACAAGGTACTTTCACTTGGTATAATGGAAACAAATATGTTGGTGAATACAAAAATGACAAAAGAAACGGACAAGGCATTTTCACTTGGGCTGATGGAGAGAAGTATGTCGGTGAGTACAAAGATGGCAAAAGAAACGGACAAGGAACTTATACATACTTCAATGGAGAGAAGTATGTCGGTGAGCACAAAGATGACAAAAAATACGGACAAGGAGCTTACACTTATGCCAGTGGATTTATAGAAATTGGGTATTATATTAATGATGAATTTGTTCCCGAGATCTGTGAAAGCAAGGGCTTAACAAAGGGATCTGATCTTTTTGAAAGTTGTTATTTAGAGTTAATAAAAGAGATAAATAAAGATGATTAAACGTATTTAAGTAAATGAAAAAGTTATTCCTTATTTTTGTACTTTTAATCTTATCTCCCATAATATTTGCACAAATTCCTGATGATTTAGAAACACCAAATGATATAGGTATGGCTTATTTATTGGGTATAGGCGTTGAGAAAGATTATAAAAAAGCTATGGAGCAATTCATGATATCTGCCAAGGATGGAAATGAATTTGCTCAAGCTAATATTGGACTAATGTATTCTGAAGGAAAGGGAGTTAAGCAAGACTATAAAAGTGCAGCTGAATGGCTTAATAAATCAGCTATTCAAGGAAATGCCTCTGCTCAGACAAGTCTTTGGTATCTTTATAATCATGGCAAAGGTGTAATACTAAACTATGAAGAGGCTGTAAGACTTTATAGATTGTCTGCTGATCAAGGTTATCCAATAGCTCAAAGAAATTTAGGCTATGCTTATAAAGATGGGACTGGCGTTAATGTTAACTTAACTTATGCATTAATGTGGTTTTTCATTGCAAATACAGATGACTTAGAAAAATCTGAAGGTATTTCGTTAAATCAAGCAAAAAAACTTATCAAAACTCTTAATGAGGAAGAGCTTAGTGAAGCAGCACAAATGGTATCGGATTGTATTGCTAAGAATTTTAAAGCTTGTTAAATGAAAAAATTACTCCTTATTTTAATATTATTTACCCCTCTTAATGTTTTTTCCAATGAAGCATTTACAGGAGAGAGAAAGTATTTTTGTCTTGTGAATGATGTTAGGACAACCAAGGATGAAAATTCAAAATTTATTGAAGAAAACAAGAAAAAAAGTTTTTTAATACTTATTAGTGAATCTGAAATTTTTGTTAAATCTTTTTCGGAATATTACTCAAGTAGCGAGGATATTTATAAAATTATAGAAAACAAAAATATTAATAAAAATTCTATTACTGGAGTATCATCTGATGGTTACACTTTCGAAACATTTTTTTTTGATGAAGTAACCAGATCTGGAAATATCACAAAACATCTTCATTTTAGTTTCGTTACTTGGCTGATAAGCTGTAAAAGAGATTTTAATTAGAATGAAAAAATTACTTCTTGAATAATTCAACATTAAGGAAACACTAACTGACACACATCCTCTAGTCGTTTCCTACCTTTCACCAAATGTCTACTAACACTCTGTTCATATCCAAATATTTCCTGTTTGTATTTCTCATTACACCAATCGAGTATTTGTGTTCCAGTTTTACCATTAATATTCATAACGAGAGAATTGTATTGGTAATGACAAGATAAGTATGGAGTACCACTATTACTAAATGGATATTTTGCTACATCTTCACTTAACTTTCCTTTCAACTGTTCCTGTATTTCTCTAAACAGTTCTTGTTCATTACGATTAGTAGGAACTTTCAAATACAAATAGTCTTTTGTATCGTCAATTTTCTTAACTATTTGTACTTGTTCCAATACGAACAAATGTCTGTGTTCTATCCACCATTTATCGAATGGAGTAGTGAGTATGGTATTCAAATTCCATTGTTTGTAAGCAGTTTTATTAACTTTAAGTAACTTGTTGTTTACCAGTATTTTCTTCTGTTCCAGTTCCAGTGCTAATTTAAGAAATGTGTACCACATTCGATACCATTGAATGTTCCGTTCTATTGTTTCTCCACCTTGTTTTTTCGAGTATTTGTCAAAGTGCGAGTAATCAATAAATTTACCTTTACTCGTTTTACCACTTTGTTTCGGTGTGATGGTTTTGTTGATTGTTAGCATCCAGAAAATATAGCCTAAACAACCTATCAAGTCTACTGGGTGTTGGGGATGTTTAGTTCTTACTTACCTATAATAGTCATATGTTAATCAAAAAAAGGAAACAAAAAATGAAATTAGTTGAAGCAATGAAAGCAGTGTTGAAGGAACAACAACCAAATTTTTGTAACAAGATGAGAGCATATGAAACTGGGGAATTTAAAAATTTTACAGATGAAGAATGTTACGAATTTATGTGTCGAAATTCGAATTTATGGCAAGAAGTCTTGCTGAAGCAGAGAGGGGAGTTAGCATAATGAATAAATTTGATGATTTTATATTCACTAAAGCATTGAGCAATAAACTGGAGTGGTGGTTAAAAACAACTACTATTTCACCACTTTGTTTTTACGGTAATCCTGGAAACGGCAAAACATCATTCGCTAAGTTTATTAGTCAAACAAAAGGTGATTCAGTTTTGTATGAGGATTGTAATGAAGTTAAGTCATGCTTCAAACAAATGTTCGATAGGATAAGTTCATTTGCTCGAACCATATCATTGTTTGAGGAAGATAAAGCATGGAGCAAAGTATTGGTGCTAGATGAATTTCATAATCTTACAGACTTACAAATGAATTACTTCAAAGTTCCGTTTGAGGAATGGAGTGACTTAGGGATACAAATTATTGTTTGTTGTAATACAGGTAGGAGATTACCGATTGAAAGAACACTTATTCCTGCATTAATTAGTCGACTGGAACTAATAAGTTTTGATACTGATATTAATGATAGGAGTGAACTCACTACAAAGGTATTAAGTAAGTTTCCACAACTTGATAAACATACAGTTCACCGATTATTACCTGACTATCGCAAGATTGTTAAAAGTACAAAACTGTATCGCTAGTTCTGTACCAAAAGAACATCTAGAAATACGTATACGTATAAATAAAAACATGAACAAGTTAAGACATGAAAGTGAAAATTGGATAGAAAGTTCTAGTAACTGGGATAGGGGACTATTAGTAACAATTCATTTAGCAGAGTATTTGAAATGGGGAACTGGAGAAAGAATACTTGATGCTATTCACAAGAGAATTAGTTGGCTGAAAGAGAGAATTGAGAAAAGAGTATTTAAAGATAAGAACAAGCAAGTTGAGATATTTCCTGTAATCGAAAGAGGAGGGGGAAATCACATTCACATACTAACGAATACACCAGAACACATGCGACGCAAACATTACGCAAAAGATATAGAGAGAAGTATTAAACAAACTTACGGATTAACATTAGCAACAGACAACTATGACAAGTATGGCAATTTGAAAAGAGGAATTGAAACTATGTACTCCTCTGGAGTTGTTGGATATGTACACAAAAAAGTACAAAACTCATATGACAATATTAGTGGTGAGAACATCTATTTTAGAGATGTTAACTAACTCACACTAAGAAATAATTATGTTTTACCGAACGTGAAATATCGTGTGTTAGTTGAAGTGTGGTTGAACATAAATATACATACCCCAGTAGGCAGAAATGAATATAAGGAGCTATTAATGAAACCAAAGACACTAGAACAACAATTTAAAACAGCAAGAGTAGATATGCTTATGTCTCCAGATGACAAATCAATGTTGAGAAGGATTGCTAAATTGCACAACACTTCAATGAACGAATTATTAACGGAAAGTTTTAAGCAAAGATACTCACTAGAAATAAACAAGATACGATATTCCTAATGAAGGAAAAGTTAACATTCGAGAAGTTCCGTTTAAAACCAAGAGAACTTTATAAGGTAATTAAGAATGAAAAGGAAAAACATGATGTATACCAAAAACACTTCGAGTGGTTGTTACTCAAAAGGAAAAATGAATTATTGAAGAATGGTATCGAAAATCAAAATGATAGATTAGGAGTATTTAAATGAATTTAACGAAACAACAAGTATCTACAAAACTACAAACAGCAAAGACGATAGATGCCATTAAGTTAGATAGTGATGAATCTACCCAGTTACTAATCAGAAAACTTGATGAAAAAGTACGACAAGCAAAAATGAAACTCCAACAGAACAAGGAAGTAACAGTTATTTTCCTCAGTTGACATATGACTTTCATATTAGATGTCGAACAATAAACGGGTATGTACCACACAGGGATTTTTCTTACGAAATTCTTGAGTGCTAAAAACTCCCTAAAATAGTTTCTCAGACGTACACAGTTACCCTGTAAACAAAAAGATCCCCAAATACGTACAAATACACTCCAAAACAGTTCTGTTTCTGCATGAACTGCTAAGAAAAACACTCATTTCTGACAAATTTGAACACTCGTTTGGTTTTAGTTAATACCACACCAGTTCCTCTTAAACCCATACAAAACAACGACTTCAAATCTTTCAAAAGAAAGGATGACGGATGACTCGTATGGAAATAGCATTGTATGTAACAAAAACAAACGAGTTGAACATGAAAAAACAAACTGAGAAGGAAACACAATTAAAAAGAATGCTTAAAGTTTCAAATGTTCGTGTCGGTAAAGTATGGAGGAATACAAATTATGACAAAAAAAGCAAAAGTATTAAACGAGAAGGAAGTAAGTAAGTTATTCAAAGTATGTGAGTTAACTAACTACCCAGTTAGGAATAAGTTGATAGTCGCATTTTCATTTTATGGAGGATTAAGAGCAGTTGAGATAGCGAACTTAAATGTAAGCGATATCTTATCCCCCACAAATACAGTTAATGACATTATTCGATTAACTAAAGAACAAACTAAAGGAAGTAATAGTAATACTGTACATGTTGGTAAAAAATTACAGAAAGAGATTTTACGATTTATCAGTAAGTATCCAAATACGATTTACAACAAAGATAAACGATTGTTTCAAACACAACGAGGAACTTTTAGTTCGCAAACAATACAAAATCTATTCCGTAATCTTTATCAGTTAGCGAACATACCAAATGCTAGTTCACATAGTGGAAGAAGAACTTTCATAACTAATTTAAGTGAGAAGGGTATTAGTACTCGTGTAATACAAGAACTTGCACGTCATAGTAGTATGGTTACTACACAAAGATACATTGATGTTTCAGATGACAAGTTGAAGAACGCTGTTAACTTAATATGATTAATAAGTTACTCTGATGTTTATAGGGATTTGTTACGAAGTTCGTAATAAAGAATTCCCTATTCAAATTCAAAATTTCGATTTATCCTAATTTAGCGGGAGAGTTTACATGGAATTTTTGAATTTTTTTTTTAGATGGCTAACTAAATGGTTATCTATAAGCATTTTAATAATTTCAGTAATTTTTATTTTTTCATACTTATCTTTAACATTATACGAGAAATGGAAAAAGACAGAAATAACTGTCATTGCTTTGGAGTGTAAATATAAAAAAATTGATATGAAACCAAAATGGTATCTTTTTAAACAAAGGCGTGACGGCTCAAAACCAATGAAGCTTTATAGAGGAGCTCACGCATTTCATGCTGATAAATCTTTTATACCTAAAGAGAAAATTATTGCTCAATCTGAGTTAAAAGATTTAAAAGGTGAAAGGTATTATTTTGGAATGACAAGAAGTGAATTTAATAGTCAAGTTAGTTCAAATGAATCTTTTGTAGATGAAAATAAAAAAAGGGGACATGAATTTAACAGAAAGACGTTAGCTGTTAGATATATAAGCGATACAAGATACATGATTGGCTCTTGCAAAGAAATTTCTAAAAAAGAATTTTATCAAAAAATTAAAACGGCAAGAGAAAATATGCCTGAATTATATAAATTTTAAAATGTTTAAGAAAATTTACCCTCTAATAACATTAGTATTTTTTCCTTTTTTAATTTTAACATCTTGTACCGAATATAAGGAAGAGACATACGATCTTGACGATCAGCTTCAAAGCGATGGTAAATATCGATGGGTGGGTTATGCTACAAGTAAACGAAGTAATGAATTAGAGTATTTTTTAATAAAAAAGCCATCATACAAAATATGTATAAGAGACATGAAAAGACATTTAAGTGGAAATGATGGTAAATACTATAAAGAACCAATGGGTTGTGGATATATGGGGAATAACAAATATTTATCATTATTTATGTTTATATTTGTATTAGAAAAGGATCATTTTTCTTGTTTACTTGAAATCAATAATCAGAAAATGATTGATGTAAGTGCAAAATTCAACTCTATTCTTAATATAAAAAGAAATGCTTGTTATGATAATAAAAATCATAAAGTTTTTTGGAGTAATCATGAAACAAATAATTTGCCTTATAATACTTTTAGCGCCCCTTAGTGTTTTTAGTAATAGTTCTTCCGCTGAAGATCTTACGGTTGAGTCTATTGTATGTGCATCTGGATATTCCATTAAAGTAGCTGGTACTAAGGAAGAATTTGAAAATAACGATTGGTGGGAATATCGAATTTACAAAGATGGAAAAATTCTTAACGATTACTTTAAAGACGAAAAGCAATGCAGAGTTTCTATTTCTAGATCAAGAGGTAATATAATCTCTCAAATTTTTTGTAATGAGGGTGAAGAAGAGCCTTCATCTATTTGGAATTTCCAACCTGGCTTTAATATATTGCAAAATATAGAATTATTTTTTGATAGCAATGTTAGTGAACTTGATTTTACTCTCGAAGAGGCAACCGAAGAACAGCTTAATTCCGTAGGTATGTATTCGTGTTCCGGTATTTTAAAGAAAAGTAACAATAATCATGATCTTGATAATAAAAATCCCGAAGAACTTTTAGATGTTTATCGATCAAATGATAATGGTGCAGAGGTTGTATTAAGCTATTTGAAAATAATTGGAGAAGATATAATAAAAAGTCAAAATAATAATAGAAATTTTTGTATACCTAAAAGAGTTGAGTTAAATGAAAATGATTTTTTTGCTTTGTATCTAGTAATGTATGACAAATTTGAAGATACCTATATTAAACAATTCAAAGATTCTAAATATTTACATTCTAGAATTATGTCATCAGCCCTAATGAATCGTTATCCTTGTTAAGAGAGAATTCGCTATTAAAATACTAAATTTCGATTTATCTTAATTAAATGAAAAAATTATCTCTTTTATTACTCATTCTTTTTGCCAGTAACGCAATGGCATCATCTTTACCTAACTGTCCATCTGATCAATCAAAAAGATATCATAATTGTTTTGGTACTATTAATGTTAACAATGGAAACAAATATGTCGGCGAGTGGAGAGATCACAAAAGACACGGACAAGGGACTTTCACTTGGGGAAAAGATTCAGAATGGGCAGGAGACAAATATGTCGGTGAATACAAAGACGGTATATCTCACGGACAAGGCACCTATACTTATGCCGATGGAGACAAATATGTCGGTGAGTACAAAGATAACATAAGGAATGGACAGGGCACTTATACTTTTGCCAGTGGAAACAAATATGTCGGTGAATACAAAGATGACAAAAGGAATGGACAAGGTACCTTCACTTTTGCCAGTGGAGAAAAATATGTCGGTGAACAAAAAGACGGCAATTATCATGGACAAGGTACTTACACTTATGCCGATGGAAGGGAAGAACGCGGATATCATATGAATGATGAATATGTTCCTACAATTTGTGAGAATATGGGTTTAAAAAAGGGATCTGATCCTTTTGGGCAATGTGTGGTTAGTTTAATTAATGAGATAAATGAAGATGATTAACCCAATACGAACTTTGACACATTCCGTAACTGTAGAGTAGTTTATAAGCGTTATTCGGTAAAAACTTTATCCTTTAATATCCTTTTTCAAAGCAATTATTTGTTGTATTTGCGTCCTTATTCAGAACGGCAAGTAAAACTCCATAGAATAATAGAAAAGCTGCAAGAATATCGTCATATGAGCTTAAAAAGCATAGCGGATAAGCTAAATGCATTGGGAATTAAAACTCATCGAGGAAAATCTTTCTCCAGTGGCTCTATTCATTTCATTCTCAAAAGAAAAAAAGAAAGAGCTAAGTGAATAGAGGGAGTTCGTAATAAAAAATCTCCTATTAAAATCCTAAATTTCGTCCTATCTTAATATTATGGAACAAATTGTAATTAGTGGTACAGGTGTTTTTACACCAGAAGAGTCAATCACAAAC